>VOFJ01000126.1_pt1 | contig 18000 bp, 28 predicted proteins | sample 5384081 | NCBI WGS metagenome assembly VOFJ01 (sample SAMN12384729, study PRJNA508395) | human gut metagenome | isolation source: healthy gut I | host: Homo sapiens
CCCACCAACCGATACGGAACACCACCGCGATAAGTATGATGATTTTGTCTATTCCCCAATGATGACACCCGATGTCAGCGACGTGAACCACAGCTTCGCTGCATCCTTCTCCATGTTCGTAACCTCGTCCACGCCAGTTTGTTCCATCGTTGCCTCGATAAGGTTGGGATCGGACGTACCCGTGTGGGCGACATCGGCTTGTGCCTGCAGGGCAGTGTACATCGTGTCGCGCACGTAAATCAACTCCTGCACTTCCTCGAACTTGTCCGAGATTTGCGAGGCTTCGGCCTCGTACAGGTCATGTGTGTACGAACCGATACAGTTCGGGATATAGGACAGGAAATCTAAAAGCACCAGTTGCTCCCGCTGTTTGCCATGCCCGTGTCTGCCGGAGGATACCACCAGCAGAGAATGAGCGACACGGCCAGCGGTCTGAAGAGCTTCATCACGTCCAAAGGCTCGTGCTTGACCATCATTTTGTACGCCATGCCTGCCGCCATGACGATAGCGAACAGGGCGGCCAGCGCCATGCACATCTGCAATATCCACCAAAATGGACCTTTGCGAGCCGGTAAAGGTCGCGTCGGTCAGGAACTCGTTGGTCTGAAAAATCACGTCGTCGATCTCCTCTTCCAAGAGGTCGATACCGAAATCCGAAAGAATATTTCCGTCTGCCATAGGTTATATGCTTTTTAGTTCCCTCTGTTTACCGTCTCGTCTCCGTCGCCCGTTCCAATGCCGCCGTCCGACTGTGAACCTCGCACCGCAAGGCGCGATTCGTTCCAGCGGCTCATGGCGTTTCTGACGACGCTGCTTTTGTCCAAGGTTCGGTCGGCGGTTACGTTCAGCAATCCGTCCGTGGCCGTGGCGTTCTGTCTTCGGGCAAGGTAGCCGACCAGAATCTCGTTCTGCCGTACCACGTCTTCGTAGATCCGCAGGTATTCTTTCTTTCGTTGCGCATTGGGCATATAAGCGTCCTTCGTTGCGTCGATGGCACACTTTGGTACACATGATAGTATTCCGTCCACCGTTCCTTGTCGTCCGTCGTGCCCCCGGCAAGGAGAATCCGGTCTATGTTGCGCTGAAACCGCTCCATTTGAGCGTTTATCTTATCGCCCTCGGCCAGCCATGCGAGGTCAATCTGCCGGTCGGCCACGTTCAGCGCCTCGATTTCGGCACGTTTGACCAGAGCCGAGTCAATGGCTTCCGCTTCATCTGTCTGATTGTAGAGATTGACACCCGCCAGCGTGCGGAACGACAGTTTGTTCTTGCTCGCCGCCGACTTCTTGTACTTGTTATGCAGCAGCGTGTAGTAAAGTTCGGGCGACAGTGCGCCCGTACCGGTTTCCATGACCGTAATCTGATTCTGTTTCGGCGAGTCATGGTTGTAAGTAACCGACTGCGCCTTGACACCGCTCGTTGCAACTGCTGCAACCGCCATGAGTAAGAGAGTTCTGTTCATATTAATTTCCGGTTATTCATTATTTTACAGTTATTTATAATCGTATCGTATAGTCATACTTTGAGGGCCTGCTTCAAAGCCGTAAATATTGGTACTCATTCCTGACTCGTTTCTCTCCCTGCGAGAAATGCGTCTCGTCTTTTTCAATGCAAATACATTTTCTATGCGTATAGATACAGGCAATTGCGGTGCTCATGCTCCCCCGATGCAAAATCAAGGACAGTATCTCCTTCCTTTGTGTATGTTCTTATCAGATACTGCAATAATGCAATCGGCTTTTTTGGTTGACATGAATCGTTTTGCCTTCCGATTCCGCTGTTTTGAAGTATATCACACTTCGTGGATACCTTGTCCCTTTGTTTTCATTTCTGAATGTAGGATTGGGGACATTGTTTATTCCTGTCCAATTGCTTCCTCTCTTCGTGCGATTCCCGTAAGGCTCACCTTCCTCCATGATGGGATAATAAGGGGTTCTACCTTTACCAAAGACACTTATTAGCTCATGTGCTTTTAGAGGTTGTTTTTTAGCGAGAAGAAAATTCGGCTTGCTTTTGACTTTTCCCAAACCCAGTCATATTTAAATTCCTCTAAATTACCGCAGCGTAGAAGGCTGCTGAACGGTTCGCTGCCAAATAAGACCGTAGGTGCATTTTTCTTTCCTGACTCTCCTGATCTCTTTCCACATTTCCGGGAATGGTATTATTTTATCCCACTGTGAAGCTGTGATTCCAAAGGGGGATCACATAAAACCAAGTCGATACTTGATTCCGGAAGAAAAGGCATTACTTCAAGACAGTCGGCTTTATATAACGTAATGTCTTTTGCAAAAACAATCTTTTCCATTGCATCAATCTAAATGTCTCTTTATCCCTTGGTTATAATCCCAATAGGCTTGTTCGTACTAAAAATTCTTTCTCTGTTTTTATTTCCCGATGTCGATGGCATGGAAGTCAAACTCCAACCTGTAGATAGTCTGTCTTCTTTCCCTTTCATCGTTCATTAATAATCCAGCCGTCCCGCTTTGCTCCATCGTCCGAAAGCTTCCGTCGATAATCTCCCTTGACCTTGGGACGGTAAATCTTCGCTTTCCAATAGCCGATGCGCACTTGAATGTACCGCCATGTCTCGAAATAGGCCCGGTTCAGATGCCGCTCGATGTTGTCCAATGAGCGGTTGATGGCCTCCAACACCATCAGCAGGTCGGAGGTCGAGCAGGCTGCCGCTCCGGTGGCATACAGCACGAGGTCGCTCACGGACTTGTAGAGCTGTTCCCCCTCACGGGCAATCGCCCTCAGCCCCCTCGCATTGATGGAGATAATCAGGGTATCTGCGGATTCGATGCGTCCACGTTTCAAGATCTTCGCATTGAAATCCTCCAACAACGATTTATAGTCGCCGATACGGTCGCTGACCGATGTATAGGTATTCTTGACGTTCAACACCGTGCGCAACGACTGGTACATGACGTCGATGGCATCGAACGCACGGGTGTATTTGTCAAGGTCAATATTCAACTCTTTATAGTCCCCAATTTCTTTACAGCTGTACTCGTGCAACAGCTTGTTGCTGTGCTCCAAGGTGCTACGAGCCAACAGCAGGCTGCGCTGCTTCTTGTGGTCGTTGATGTAGGCTTCGACGGAGACTATATCGAAAGTCCACTGCGCCTTGGCGATACCGGGCAGCAGGGCGAACAGCACGACGGCAATCTGTATGGTACGTTTCATGGCCGTACCTCCTTTCTGCTATTCCTGCTGTTGCCGCTCCGAAGCGTCCGTGCATTCTCCACCCAGCGGTCATGGCATTCCTCCACGAGTGTCAGCCTACGGCCTTCGTCCGTGTCCAGTCCGGGCTGCACATCCTTCATCACGTCAAGGATGCTCCGCTTGTAGTGCATCATCTTTTCCAGCGATACCAAGTCGGCATATATCTTGGTGATTCTGCTGTCCACCTCTCGCGCTATCTCAAGGCGGTCGCTTGACCACAGCAGATGGTACACGTCGCCTGATGGCGTTTCTTCCGTCGGTGCGCGCGGGCGTATTGCCCGTCGTGATTTTACAGGACGGATGTTCACGGGCGATTTCGGCTATCCGGTCGTTTACCAGTTTAGCCTTTTCCGCATCCGAAAGTCCCGGATCAAGGGTCAGCACGTCAGCGACGTGTGTCCGTATATTCCGAAGTGAGTTCCCACTTGATTTGGATAATGGTACGGTGTATTTTTATGCCGAGAAAATATTTCGGCTTGCGGGCAATGGAGACCGTAGCCCTGAATGTGATGATACCGTTGATATTCGGCATGGTCGCCTTGCGTACATACGAGTAGCCGTTCCATGCTCCGCCGTCCTGCCAAGTAAGACCGTATGCCGCCTTGCAGTCCTGCATGATGGCAGGGATGCGGTAATAGTCATCCGTCGCCACGCTGTTGTCGTCTGCGGCATCCGACTTTGCTTGGGCATAGTCGGACTGTTTCTTCTTCCATTCCGCGAGTTCTCCTTTCAGACGGTCTATCCGTGTCTTGTTCGCGTTGTACTGCTGCCGGTAAAATTCGCCGCATCCTCAATGCTCGCCGTACTGATTTTCTTCAGCAGGACAGCGTTCTCGTTTTCCAATGCCCCGATTTGCGCTTCAATATTGGCCGCTTGGCTGTTCGCCTCGTTCAATAGCGCGTCCAGTTCCGAAAGGTCGAGGTCGTTTTCCGTCACCGAGGTCTGCATGGCGCACTCCTTGGTGTGGGCATTCAACGAGCTGCCGCACTTGCGGCACTTGTACTGTGTCGAGCCTTGTCCGAGCGTAACCCCGTCGGAACAGGTCACGCTGATGGTCACGCTCTCGCATCCCTTCAATTTGGCTGCGTCCGTTGCTTGGTAATAGTTCCGCGCACCGGAAGATATATAATAGGTGTAGCCGTCCTCGTTCTCGTTGAACTCCGCAAGCCGGACATTCAGTTGCGCCCGAAACGTGTTCAAGTCCATCGAGTAGGAATCGAAGACTTCCTCATAGACGACCTCTTCTTTGTTCCAGTTTTTGCTCACATGGATTTCGTATGCGTATGCCTTTTTGGTCTGCTTGTTTTTCTTGCTGATGATATAGGCACTCATCCAATAGTTGATGCTGTAGCTGAACCCGTCGTTCTGGTTGTTCAACTGCTGCACGCGGTTTCTTGACCAACCGGCATATCCTTCCGAGTTGGCAAGTACCTGTTCCCGTTGCGAGGCATCAGGATAGAAATTCGGGTCGCTCGTGTTGAACCGCACCCATGCGCCCCCGTTCAGGATGCTGTTGTCGTCCGTCGGAGGATAGTAGTCGCACAGCGATACGCTCCCTTGGTCACGCCGGGCAATGTACCACCGCTGCGTGTAATAGTTCCCCATCGCTTCGTCCAGGTAGTCGGTCATCCATGCCGTGAGGTTGTAGTTGCTGAAGTTGAACAGACCGGCCACGTTGTCTGGACCACCCACCATGTCAATCAGCAAGCCGCTGATGTCATGTTCCGCCTGCTCGAATAGACTCCCGTAGTGTTCATACAGGTTGCCGATTTCTTTTTTCAACCTTTCCACCCAGCAGGTCATGGAACGAGCTGCTTTGCAACAGGGCGTCACCAAGATTGGCAATGCCTGCCGTTGCAAGGCCGACCCCCGTGTTATAAAGGTTGTCGAGGTCGCTTTTCAGGTTCTCGTGGGTGAAGTTGCCCGGTATGCGGGCGAAGTTGTCCATCATCCGCTGCCAGTCGATGTTTCCCGTTTCGGAGAGTTTCAGCAAGGGGGCAATTTCCGGATTGATTTCGAGAAAGGCGATGTCCGAAAAGGTCAGCGTGCTGTTGGTCACCACGCTCTCGAACTGCATACACAGACTTTTGGTATCATCGCAGACTTTCATCAGGTAACTGCCCCAATAGATAGCCGTTTGCGGCGAATGGAGCATCTGCTTCGCCACCACCCATATCTTGGGCATGATTTTCTCCGCCACCATCCGGTAGATGCGCCGGTAGTAGTAGTTTTCCGTACGGCTGTTCCAGATGCCGAGGTCGCTCAGGGCTTTATGCTCCAAAAGAACTTGGACGCGAATATACCGGCGGTAGCGACCTCCGCTGCCGTGTAGTGCTTGAGGACGTCATCGACCTGCTCCCGGTAGTAGCCCTCGGCGACGGCCTCCGTGCCGAAAGCGGCCACCATAGCCGCGACGGTACGGGTGTCGTAGTTCACGCTGTAATACTGGGCTTGTACCCTCTGGCAGAGATGTGACATCGAGGCGATGGTCACGGTGGATAAGGAGTATCAGTCCGTTTCATGGCGGAATTTGCCACCAGACGGTGATTTGAATACCTCCTTGGCGATCTCGTACCTGCGTTGTTCCCACTTCGCCTCTTCTTCCTCGTCCTGACGGAATTTTCTATGCCGGGTATTCGAGTTCCTTACCGAGCATCCCCAACCGGAGATTGTATCTTTCCAGAACATCCTCTATTTCCTCAATGCTTTTTCTTCCCATGTCGCGTACCCTTACCAAGTCCTTTCCGGGCCATTGGCACAAATCCCGGATGGTCTTGATGTCGAACTCACGGAATATCCGCTGGATACGGGCTTCATATTTGCTCCCGAACTCAAGTGTCTTTACACTTTGGCTAATGTCTATCTTTTCCATTTTTGTAATTAATGATTTGATTGTTATTGTTTTACATGAAGGTTCAATACCTGCCCGGCCTCGTTGACCTTTTGGGCGAACGGCAGGGACTTCCCGATACCGCTGGCGTTCCAGTCCCGGCAGTACGCCTCAATAGCTTCCTGATGACTGCACCGCAGTTCCCGTTTATAGAGTTTCAAGGCTTCTTTCTCCGCCCGCTCCGTGGTGTAGGTCATGTAACATTCTCTTGGTTCTTCTACACCGTACACGCCGCTGGTCGTTCCCCGGCGGATGAACACCTCGCGGAAGAAACTGCGCCCTTCCTTGTTTTCCAGCCGGTTGATGGTGAATATATCTTCTTGCAGTCCACGTCAGTAAGGCCGAGGATAGCCTTGATTTCATCGAACCGCTCACGGAACTTGCTCTGGTCGAGCAGCATCACCACGTCCGAGTTGTTGATGATGGCTTCCTTGACGATAGGGCTGCCGATGATGTCCTGTATCTCCTGTGTCACCACGCCGACCGAAGCCCAGAACTTACGGGCCGTCTTGTACATAAACTTGATGTATTCGGCCATGAGCGGGCTGGCAATCGCCTTCCACGCTTCCTCTATGACCAGGACTTTGCGGTTCTTCTTGATACGCATCTTCTGTAAGAATACGTCCATGATAATCAGCGTGACAAGAGGGAACAGGAGAGGATCATCTTTTATACTGTCGATTTCGAAGACGATGAACGTCTCATCAAACAGTGAACTGTCCATGTTCTCGTTCAGCGTCTTTTCATGATTGCCTCCCCGGTAGAAGTCCTTCATCATGTAACGGTACGTCGAGATGTCGATGCCCGAAATGTGGTTCTCGGTACAGATGTCGGGGATGCGCTGCACGGAAAACTCATAGAACGAGTTGAACGACAGCTCTTCCACTTTTAGCTCCTTACGGCGGCGTTCCATCTCGTCGATCATGCGCTCGATACGCCCGGCCCGCTCTCCTTCGTCCTCGTCCCGCTTCTCGGTACGGTTACGGTCGTCGATGAGCAGCCCCTTACGCAAATCCTCCCGTTGCAGGGGCGTGAAGCCGTCGAAACCGTTGAAATAGGTGTCGTAATACTCCGTGATGACCTGTTCTATCAGGCGGTCCTCCGTCTTCGTGACCGTACCCTGCGAGCCTTTCCAGATGAGCAGTACGAGGTTTTTCAGGAAGCCCGTTTTCTCCACATTCATTTCAACCCGGTTGATGCGGAACGGGTTCATGGTAATCGGTCTTTCCTCGGTATAGGAAATGTACTTGCCGCCGAGGTATTCGCAAAAGGCCCTCGTAGCTGTTACCCGTATCGACCATCACCACGTCTGTGCCCTGCTCGTACAACTGGCGCACGACAGAGTTCATGTGGAAGCTCTTGCCGCTGCCCGAAGGCCCTAAACAAAAGAAATTCGAGTTGTCCGTCAGTTTGTTTTTTTCCCTTCCTTTCCCGTGATGTCGATAGCTACCGGCACGCCTTGGCGGTCCGTGTAGTAAATTTTCAGCGGTGTTTCTTCGCTGTGCTGTATGTGCTCCTTATACATCAGGCACACCGCCGCGTCACCCAGCGTCAGGAAGCGGTCATAGTCCTCGTTCATGCCGTAGCAGTTACCCGGAAACGAGTTTACGAACAGTTCCAGCTGGTTGTACGCCCTTTTTGGAAATATGGATACCCATACGTCCGAAAGCATTCTCCAAATGGTTCGTGCATTTTTGCAGGTCCGTACCAGTCGGTACGGCGACAATCAGGTTGAAATGAGTGTACACGAGCTGCTTGCTTTCCCGCGCGATGACCTCCTGTACCCGCTTGATGTCCTCCACGGCCATCTGGTTGCCTCGGATTGGGAATACTGGCGTGCCGGTTCTTCTTTTTTTGTCCAGCAGGGCCAGTTCCCCTTTTCTGATTGGGCAGGAAGACAATCTGGTTATAGATGACAGCCTCCGCACTCGGAATGCTGTCAATGGCAGCCAGCAGGTCCACGGGCATATCCGTGTTATTGACCTCTATATTGGTATAAGGTCTTATCAGTGAAGGCAGTGCGGCGCAGTCCACATCGACAAGACTATATACCTTGCAGCGTTTGTCGCCCATCGAGACTGTCTCGTCGTCTGCCTTGAAGTTGGTCATCGACACGATCCGGTCCTTGAAGTTCATGGCGAAATAGCGGTCCACGTATTCGCTCGCCTCGGCTTTGTTCAGGAACTTGGCCTGTACCCCGGCATCGTGCAGCTGGTCATGCACTTTGCGGATCTTGACCAGAAAATCGCGCCACTTCTTGTTGTCGAACGAGAACAGTCGGCTCTTCTTCGCCTCCTGTGTGATAGTCAGGTAACACACGCTGTCCGTGTAGTTGCGCCCCTTGAAGTAACGGAAGTAGGCCGACGAGAGGAACTCGTGTTTGTCGCCCGTCTCGTTCTCGAACTGTTTCCTAACGAAGATGTCCTGTTTGTGCAGGGCATATCCTTCGCCGAGCGTCTGTGCGAGGGCGGTGAAAAGGTGCGTGAACTCATAGTAGCTGTCAATGTTCGCGCAGTATTTTTTGCACGGGGTTCTCTATTTTCAGGATAGCAGAATATTCGCCCGTCTTGGTATAGAGCACGCCCACGCCGTTCGTCTCTTCCACGGAAAAATAGATGTCCTGAAAGATACGCTTGCGCTTGCCTCCGGTACCGAACGCATAGACCGACAGGGCCATGCCGGCACACAAGGCGATAAAAAGTAGAATGATGTACAAAGTCATCTTAAAATACGATAAAAAAGGCCGGGCCGCCCGGATTTCAGGCGGCCGGCCCGCGTTCAACATTCAACAAGACCACACGTTGCCCGTGATGGTTTTTCTTTTCTTCTCACAGCTTCTTCGAGTGGGCGTAGATATACACCCCGCGCCCGTCTTTCTTGGTATGCAGCCCTTTCCGCTGTTTGAGCATGATAAGGGCGATACCCGTCGAGACGACCGCAACCAGCACGACCAGTCCGACCACGAACCCTGCGAGACAGTAGGCGATGATAAAGCCGACGATGGCTCCGCCGGCAACGCCTGCCGCCCAGTAGATATAGCGTCCCTGGATGCCCATGAACTCCAAAGGCCGTTGAAGACCTTTGAACAGCGGGTAGTCAGGGTAGCGTTCGTCCTTGCCTTTCATCGTGCGGAAGGTTTATGCGCCGATACCGAAGAACATCGGAAGTGCTTGTGCGGCAGCGATTAAGAAAATACATGCGCCCACGACCATCATGATTTTCTTCTTCACGTCCTGTTCCTCATTGTGTGGGCTAAGCACCCAGCGCCATACCCACCTTGCGGTGGGCGGTTTCCGAGTACTCGCCCCCAAACCGTACCTTACATGTCTCCATGTATACGGCTTTCCATTAGTAACATTACTCTTTACCATAGTTCTGAATCATAGAGTTGCAGTCCTCACAGACAACCAGTGTCTTGCGATGTCTTTTTGAGCATCAGTTTCTCCCACTCATTATTGCCTTTCAGCTTGGTGAGAGTCCTCACATGATGCATGACTACTTTTCCCTTCCTTACCACATAGTTCACATCTGCCATCCTTCAACCTTTCCACAAGGCTCGGATATGGCACGTACATGGTCTGTGGCAGTTTGTCATAGTCAACATCGAACTGAGCATTTTCTCTTTTTGAAACCCTCATTGTAGAAGACTCTGTACTTCTGCTTTCCCTTGGCATCGTTGTACGGAATGACAAAGTCCTTGTCCTTCTGATACTTCTGGCGAACTTTCCTTGCGGAAGTGTTCAGTTTCCAGCCAAGTGTCTTGAACATACTCATCTTCATAATGAAGGCGAAAGATGCACATTCTTTGGACACGTTTGCAGCAAGTGAATAGTAGTTGTAAAGTCCTCTGGTTTCCGCATTGTATTGGGCAAGAATATCTTCGGGCTTCATTGGAGTCATATATCTGCGAGGCTTTGACCACCAAATGTCTTTGCCATCAATGTTTCTGACCTCCAACGCGTTGTACTCAGTGAGCTTCTTTTGTATCACAGCCGAGTTAAGGGTTAACACCACTGCGCCGTTGAAGTCTCTTTTGAGAACTCCGTCCTTATTCCTTTTCACTGCGTCTGACTTTCTGATGAAGATTTCATATCCAAGGAATTTCGCCTTGTCTTGTGCGTGTGTTATCAAAGTTTTCTCATCAGACAATTCAAGTTTGAGTTGTTCTCTCATGAATTGGGTGATGTCCGCTTTGATGGTCTCGCATTCAGACTTGCTTCCGATAACCGATATAAGGAAATCGTCCGCATACCTTACATACTGCATTCTTCTAAAGTCCGCATCCATTGCATCCTTGTGAGGAGTGGACAGCATCTGTTTGCTCAGTTGGCCAATTTCATACAGATAGCTTTTCCGTATCTGCTCATCGGATGTTTTCTGCAACTTCTTTTTCAGCCAGTTCTTCTTATTGTTCAAACGCCAGTATTCGGGATTGATGCTGCGTCTGTCACCTTTGCGGAATTTGGCTGCGTACTCCTTGATGTACTTGTCGAACTTGTCAAGGTAGATGTTAGCCAGCATGGGGCTGATTATTCCACCTTGCGGAGTTCCTGAGTACGTCTTGTTGTACTTCCAGTCCTCCACATACCCTGCATTGAGGAATTTACGGATAAGTCTGAGGAAGCGTTCATCTGATATGCGTTCACGAAGAATGCTAATCAGTACGTTGTGGTCTATGTTGTCAAAGAAGCCTTTGATGTCTCCCCTCGATAAACCACTTTGCTCCCGCAAAAGACTTCTGTATCATACCCAATGCCGTGTGGCAGCTTCGATGCGGTCGGAAACCATGTGAAGTGCCTTCAAAATGACCTTTCATAAATAGCTTCAAGCAGCAGTCTAACTACCTCCTGCACCAATTTGTCCTCGAATGAGGGGAATACCGAGCGGACGTTTCTTGCCGTTCTTCTTCGGTATGTACACTCTGCGTGCAGGGTGGGGTTGGTAACTTTCGTCCTTTAAGGACACAATCAATCTTTCAATCCTTTCAAGACTCATCTCATCGATGGTCTTGCCGTCAGTTCCGGGTGTCATGTTGCCTTGCTTCGCATAGATGCGTTGGTAGGCTACAGCGAACATCTCTTCACTGAACAGATACCGATACAGTCGCTCGTACTTATAATCCGAACTTTGACTGTGGTCACTTAGAGCTTTTAATACTCTTTCTGATTTTTTCCATACGTCTTACACGTTTTCAAAATTTGTATTAAAACATTACTAACTGTTCCCCTTCGCCATGTACAAGGCATTACCTTGCTCGGACTACTATGGGAACTCCGTTACCATATTGGATATTCAAAGCCAAAGCTCATAGCCACACTTTCATGGCTTTCCAACTTAGGTAATCTCCGTTTAGCTGCATGATAACTATTAGCACGACAGATTGTCGGATACGACTTCCGCCCTTTTCTCCGCTTACTGCGGTTGCGTTGTGGCTGGTTCTTTGCTATAACACCAATGACGTTGTCTAAGTGCCACAATGCGACGTTTGTAAAAAGCCTTCCGTCGCAGCTACATCTTTTTGCCGCTGGGCTATCGTTCAATCAGTATGGACTTTATCCTCATATCTGTCTTTCTCCCTCGCAATTCAGTCGCAGTCTGGCTTTTGACTGACTTATTGCTTTCCCAAAGTGCTATTTTCACCTTTAGGTTTCCCCTCAGGCTTATTTGGGTGGAAGTAGGTCACTTGAACCCTGACCTATCCTCTTGCTAAAGAGGTATTTATCATGCAACCATTACGGACGCACTCATGGCGATGTACACCGAGATAGCGCCTACGATAGCCACAACACCGGCAATGGCGTAACACAGTTTGACCATGATGGGAACGTACTTGGCGATTTCCTCCGTCACGGTAGCCAGTGCAGTCGTACCGGCGGAATAATCGCCTGCGGAGTTCTGGGCCATGACGGCCGTCGTGCCACACAGCAACATCAGTGTGAGCATCTGTACTTTTTTAGCAGAAAACATTTTTTTCATTTGTCTTTTTGTTTTTTGAAACATGATTATTTATTTTAGGGTAAGTATTGCAGTTCTTTCGAATCGTTATGGCGGTACTTGATTCCTGCCTCCCGTTTCTATATGCGATAGCCGAAAAAGGCAGGAAAGACGAGGAACGCACCGATCAGGAACAGGCACGCGCCCACAAGCGTTACGACGGACTTGGTAATGCCGTCCTCGCCCGTGTTCATCTTTACGTAAATCTGGAATCCGGACACAATCACACAAATCCCGGCGATGGCACAACAGAGAGCTTGGACGTAAAAACATCATTGTTACCACGTAGTCGTGCATCGTCGCCAGCGCATCCGCACCCCAACCTGTAATTCACGCTGCCGCTTTTCGCCAGAGCTGAACAGGGGATGATGGAACAAAGCGCACATAGTATCTTTTTTCGTTTTCGACATCTTACAGCTTATCTTTGACCGGTCTCCATTTCAGGCAGGGACGGTTGTCCAAGCGTCCTTTGGAAATCAACGCCTTATACATCTCTTCGTCGGTAAAGCCGTCGGACAGGGGGGAGCGATCTCTTCCATCTGCGCCTCCGCCTTGGCCTTCAGCCTTTCAAGCCGCTCTTTCGCGGCTGCCTCCTTTTTCCCTGTATCGCCGTCTTGTACCGCAGGCGGGGCAGCTACGGCTTCCGTGTCGCATGTCTCATTTCCGATACTAAACCCGGTCTCGTTCTCCGAAACCTCGACACTCTCTTCCGTGGCATCCATCGGACCGAGGTCGAAAACTTCTTCGTCAGTCTTCTCCGTTCCCTTCTTTCCATACAGGTCACGGGTAATATTGACCGCGTAATAGACGATGTACAGCACCGTCAGTACAAGGGCGAATATAAAGTATGAACTCATCTGTTTTAAGTATGAAATTAAACTTTAATTGAACTTTGAAAGTACAAAAGCAAAGAAAAGTATTATATTTGATATAATGAAAACTCTTTATATCAAACAATATTTTATTACGTAGAAATAAGTATGAAACATATAAATTGAACTTTAATTTCATACTTTAAGGCGAATGTACCGGGAAAAACGGGCATAAAAAAAGCCCTCCGGGAGGAGAGCTTTCAAGGGAGGGGTAACGATAATGCCTTACCGTTTCTTTCCGCGCAGGTAATCGTTCAGGTCCTTGTACTCGTGATAACGGAGTGCTTCGTTGTGCACCCGCTTGCCGTACATGCCGGCGATGGTCTCTTCCGTTTTCTGTCCGGCGAGATCATTGTCGAGATAACAGTGTATTTCCTCGTACACCTGCAAGTGTTCCAAAGCCTTTTTTTTCAGGTTGTTCACCGAGTTCATCACGAGGTAATCGCAAGGTGCGCCGATGCAGACCGTATCATCACCCGTCTGTTTCAGCGTCAGGTAAGAGAGAAAATCCATGAAGCCTTCGAACACGCAAACCCGGTTCTGTGCTTCACTCATGAGAATGCCTGATGACAGAGATGTCCTTACACCGGATACAGCCCTTATAATAAGGATTGCGAACCTCGTACCCGCCCGCCACGTTACCGAAGGCAAGGGCGAAGTAGCGCCGTTGCCGCAATTCATAATGGACCTCCCGGCAGAACATGCGGCCGATGTCTCCGTCGATTCCACGGGAATGAAGGTACGAGAGCAGCGCATGGTGCTGCAACGGTACGACGAGCACGTCCTTCATGTCGGCTTCGACGGGTCGGGGCGTTGTCCCCGGAATCCGCACCCTTTGTATCGGGATAGCGTTCTCGTGCTTCCCCTATATAGGCAAGCACTTCGCTCACGCTGTCCGTCTGGTAAAGGTGTTTGCCCAGTTCCACAAGGTTCTCCGCCCGTCGCTGCGCCAAAGTCATACCATTCGTTGAGCCGGTCATTGACCTTGAACGACGGGGTACGCTCATTGCGTAGCGGCGACAAATACCAGTATTGTTTCGATGTTACACTCTGGGGGTGGTAGCCGAGACTGGCAAGATAGTCCACGATACGCAGTTGTTGTTTTGCTTCCGCTATGGTCATGTCATTTTCTTTTCACTTGTTTTCAAAAAACGGTTTACTTTTTGGTTTTTCTCCTATATATACCCGGACCAAAGTAAACTAAATTATTTTTCACCTTCTGCGTCCTCGCATTCTTCGTCGAAAAGCAAGGCTTCGGTCGGGGTCACATCGTAATAAAAGAGCTTGTCCCGTTTGACGATCAGCTTCAGGTTTTCCGTCAGGTACTGCAGCAGTTTTATCATGACGCTGCGTCCCCGTTTGAACCCGATAGCCTCATAGGAGGTCATGAGAGCCTGCAGTACGTTCTCGAAACCTTTGATGGGCCTGTCCCCGAAAGCGGCGGAAAGCGCCTCCCGGTGCTGCTCGATGGACAAATCCATGAAGCTGCTCCGGGCCTTCGGTCTCACGCTGCCATCAAACGAATAGTTATCCACCATGACCGGCAATCCTTCGTCATCAACGGAAAAAGCAAACGGTTTGAACTCCTTCTCGCGGATATGCAGCGCATGAACTTCACTGATAACGGATTCTCCGCACTCTTGGTGATGACCAGCACCGTTTCCGCCTTATTGCTCATTTCCGTGCCGATATGCCCGCGCACATTGTTGTCGCCTTTATTCAGGTGCAGCACACAATGGATATGCAGGTCGTATTTCGACGACCATTCCATCATCTTGTTGATAACCTCCACCGATTCGCTGGTGCTGTTGATGTCGAGCATCAGGTCGCGGATGCCGTCAATGATGACCAGCCCGTACCCTTTGTTCTGTCGCAGAGCGTAGTCGATGACCTCAATACGCACGGCCGGCGTGTATTCCCGCAGGCAAATGAAATCGAGATTCTCGTTGTCGGTTGGTGGTGGGCAGTCCCGCCAGGCGGAGAATACGTTCCAACACGTTATGGCAATGGAAACGGCTCTGTTCGGTGTCCACGTACAAGATCCTGCGCTTGCCTTCGGGCAGATGCGCCCGGTAGTTCAAAACCTGCCGGCCCGCCAGTGACGCAGCGACAATAGCAGAGACATTAAACGTCTTTTTTTTCGCCTTCGCCTTACCCGTCGAAGCGCTAAAATTGCCGAGCGTCGCTATGGTGGAGTTGTCGATCCATATAATCTGGGGCGGAGTCACGTAGGTGTCCGTGGCCTTTATCTGCGATGCCGTGAGAATATCCGACAGGCGATTCTCGTCCAGTTCCGCCCACGAGTTACGGTCAGTTCTTTTTTTTTTCGTTTTCCATAGCGCTTCTGGTTAAAGAACGGTTGGGTTGCGGATACTTCCGTCGCCATACGCATGGCATCGTCCACCGTAGGTTCGTAGTTTTGCAAGAGCCATGCGTCCAGCTCTTCCTTCGCGAAGTAAAGCATCTTGCCGCGAGGTTTGTAGTGCGGGATTTCCTTGTTCGATGTGAGTTTGTACAACATACTTTCGGACACGCCGATATACATGCACGCCTCTTGAAAAGTGAAGACTTTCTTGGTCGTGTAAATGGTATTTTCCAGTAAAGCCACACGCTCCAACAGACCTTCCACCGGTTCCAACTTCTTGAGAACCGCTTCTATGGCGGTCAGCCGTTCGCTTAACCGCTCCATGAATGTTGTTCTGTTTTGCATAAAATACATGTTAAAATTAGACAATGGAGAGTTACCTCCGTTATGCAGCGCGCTAACGGAGGTCAAAGTTATGTGATGTGAACCGGACAGCCGGAAATTCCGGCATGATACTATACACGTATCACGGCAACTATCACTGTTTTATCTTTCACATACTTGGCTTTTTTGGCACTTCGTGTCATATTTTCAGCCGACTGATGGCTTTTCGTATGCCGAGGTTTGCCGATGTAATGTTGTTCCTCGCCGCAGAGAGGGCAGACGAGAGGCTTGAAGCGGTAACATATCTTGTGCCGTCTTTGGACAACAGGAACCGCCCCTTGTCGAGAACCGACTGCCAGTGAGGTAGGATAAAGGTGTTTTCGAGCAACGCATCGAACAGAACCGCCACATGGCGGATATTGTTTACACGAATACAGAAATTCTCCTTGCAGGCAAAAAAGCGCTTCCATGTCCTCGATGCGGAGAGTGGAAACGCAAAACAGATGATAAGCGTTGGCGCAAGCCACAATACCTGTCATCTGTTCACGGGAAAAATTGCAAACCAAAGGAGAGAGGTGGAGCGTTTCTGGAATCTTCTATACGTGAAGAGTCGAACCATACTCCGGCAATGTCGTACTTTTTGTTTCAAGGCCATGCACTCCTCGAAAGAAAATGTTTCTGCGGTAAAGAGGCTTTTGACGAGACTTGTACAATCGAGCAACAGCCCTCTGATGATATGAATGTTCATTTCATGGCAATTCCTGCAAACCGCACTTGTTGCAGTCGATGTACCGGTGGCTGTTTATAAAGTCATCCACGTAGCGGCCATATCGTTTGCCGCCTGTCATGACGTCTTGAAGATAAAGCTCCCCTTGCTTCGGAGAGCAACTCGTAAAATTCTTCCGCTACATCCTGTTCCGTAGCGAAGTGGTGCAGATGTGGTCTCCCTTCAAAAAAAAAAAGAGAGGACCTGTTGTTTTGTCCTTTCATGTCGAATTGTTTTTTATGGGTTTATACTTATTATAATAGTGGCATTACTTCGACCATTTGAAATATCGGAGAAAAGCCGGAAATATTTACCTTAAATTGAATTTGACATGTATGACTACATCAGTCGAATAGGCCGTTAACCAAATTGACTGCTTCGTCTTTTTTCTGGTTGATGATTTTGGCGTACACCTGTGTCATTCTCACGGAGGTATGGCCAAGCAGCTTCGATACGGTATAGAGATCCGCACCGAGCGTCAGCATCATGGTCGCGAATGTATGCCGGGCGGTGTGAAAAGTAAAACGCTTGGTGATTCCGGCCGCTTCGGCCCACGGTCTGAGATACTGATTGATATTTGAAGGCAGGTTGAACACAGGATCGTCTGCAGCCTTGTCCTCACGCTCCGGCATCCATTTCAACGCCTCGTTGGAGAGTGGCAGGTAAATCGGTTCTTTGGTCTTCTGCATAGCTACCGCCAGACGGTATTGGCCGTTATCGACAAAGACATTCTTCCATTTCAGGCCGACAATATCGCTGATACGCAGTCCGCAGAAGCAGGAGAACAGATAGGCATTTTTTACCCTCCCTTCCTGCATCGGGAGTGGCAATCAATGCCCGTACCTCTTCGATGGTCATATAGGACGCACGCTTTCCGGCATTTTGGGCTTCTCCGACTTTTTCCATCTCGTTAAACGGATTTCTCAACAACCGTTTAGCCCGAACGGCAGCATTCAGGGCGCCATTGAATATCTGATAATAGGTGTTGCGTGTAGAAGCTGCTATCGGCTTTTTCCTTTAGGGCGGAAGGTTGTCAGCATGTAGTCGATATAGCCTTGGCAAAAAGCGAGGTCAACCCGATCCAATATAAATCTTTCCCCTGCATATTCTTTCAGGATATGGGTAACGGCTTTGATTTGACCGATGCCCCTTCTTTGTCGCGTTTCTCTTGGTACTCCAGATAGGTTTGCATCCAGTCCAGCAGATAAACCTTATCCTTGTGATTCATGATACCGGCTTCACCACTGGTCAGCTCGATAATACGTTTCGACTTGATGGCATTTGCGGCAGCCATTGTTATTTCATTTTGCCGACGGTATTGCTGTCCGTTTCCGGAATAAGATACATTTTCAGGTACTCGTATGTCCGTTTGCCGTTGCGGTATATATCCAGATACAGACTTTTGCTGCCATCGGACAAATCCTTCATCCGAAGACGGATTGGTTCTTTTTACTTTTTAGGCTTCTTTATTCGTGGCATAATCGTATTCTTTCATTCGTTATTTTTTTCGTATGCAAATGTACGAATTAAAACTGAAATCAAGAAACAAACAAGAAACAAAAAT
>VOFJ01000167.1_pt1 | contig 18000 bp, 12 predicted proteins | sample 5384081 | NCBI WGS metagenome assembly VOFJ01 (sample SAMN12384729, study PRJNA508395) | human gut metagenome | isolation source: healthy gut I | host: Homo sapiens
CTCGATGTGCTTCGTTCCGGTTACGTATTGCTCCTTCTGGTTGAAATGGTACTTCGGCACCGAGTAGAACTCGTCGGTGATCAGCGGCAGACCCTCGATCAGGTCGGCGTCGATCTTGGAGTAGACGTCGGCCAGCGTACCGCGGGTGTATTTGGGGTCGAGTATCGTTTCGGCTTTCTCCATGTAGGGAATGCCAAGGTCCTCCGACGCATACTGCGGATTGTAGGCCTGACAGAACATATTGGCCAGACAGAAATGAGCGTATGCACGGCAGATAAGCGCTTCGCCCTTGGCGGCTTTCAGCTGCGGGGTGTCGGCGCCGCCCAACTCCTTGATGGCGTCGAGCGCTTGGTTGGCGGCGGCAATAGCCATGTAGTACTGACTCCATACGGCCTGCGGCGCTTCGTTGGTAACGGCCGCCGTAACGTCCTGCCAGCGGTAATACTCTTCCTGTTCGGGTTCGAAGTCCGGTGAAACCAATGCCGTTTCATCGACATTGTCCGATGCGTATTCGCAGGTTACGGGGTAGGTATGTTCGGAATATGCCGAAACCAGCAGACTGGTGATCTTGTCGCTCGAATCGAGTTCGGTTCGGTTGTCCGGCATCTCATCCAGAAAGTCGTTACAAGCGGGAAGCGCCACGAGGGCAGCCGCGAGTACGATTAGCGTGGTTATTTTTTTCGTATTCATATTTTTCATCTTTAGCGTCTGTTATAAACCGATTTTCAGCGTCAGCGTAAATTGCTTGGGCACCGGAACCGCAACACCGCCGGTATTGAAGAATTCGGGATCCTGACCGTTGAGCTTCTTGTCGGCATAGATCAGGAAGAGGTTCGTCGCCTGAAGTTTAAGCGACATGTTCGAGAAACGGAGTTTCTTGATCCAGCGCTTCGGGAAGTCGTAGGTCAGCGAAATTTCCTTCATGCGGATGAATCGCCTTGGCGATTCGGGCCGTAGAATAGTTGTAGGCATTGTAAGCGCGCGAAAGGTAGTTGTCCTTCTCGACCTGACGCTTGTTGGCGATAACCGGAATATCCGTATGGTTTTCATCGCCCGGACGCATCCAGCGGTTGCGGAACTCGCGCGGCATGGAGAGCAGGTCGCTGTAGGATTCGGAGAAGACCGGATCCAGACGGATCACATTGCCGAACGAGTAGGTGATGAAGACATTGAGCTTGAAGCCGTAGAGACGGAACATGTTGCCGAAGCTACCGAAATCCGTCGGATCGGCCGTACCCGAATACTTCAGGTGTCCGAGGTTGTTACGCTCTTGGAAGTTGATCGAGGTGGTCGTAAGCTGGCCTTTCTCGTTGATGAACTGCGGGATACCCTCGTCGTTCAGGCCTTGGAAGTCGAACGAGAAGATCGAACGCGAGGGATAGCCTTCCATACCGAAACCGGTGCCCGATACGAGGTCGATGGCACGCTTGTACGACATCAGGTCGGTCACCTCCTCTTTCAGGTGCGAATAGATGAAGTCCGTAGACCAGCTGAAATTCTTGGTTTCGATGTTGCGGGTCGAAAGAGTCAGCTCGACACCCGAAGATTTCAGACCGGCGACGTTACCGTATTTCATCACCTGACCGCCGATACCCTGCGTGTTGATCACACCGATCAGGTCGTGGTTGTCACGCTTGTACCAGTCGGCTGCGAGGCTGATGCGGTTGTTCAGGAAGCCCATGTCGATACCGACGTTCACCTCGTTCTTCTTCTCGTAAGTCAGCTCGCTGTTCTCCAAGTCGTAAATCGTCAGACCCGACTCGGTAACACCGGCCGAAGGACGCCACGGGGTGTTGCTCGTAATGACGACGCGCGAGTTGGTCACGAAGCTGGGGCCGCGGTCTGCGGTCAGCGAGTAGGAAGCCTTCAGCGACAAGTGCGACAGAGCGGGACGCAGCGCCTCGAAGAAATTCTCTTCGTGTACGTTCCATGCACCGGCGACGTTCCATGTCGGCAGCCAGCGGGCTTTGCGGCTCTTACCCATCTTGTTGGTCCCTTCGTAGCGGTAGGTTCCGTTGAGGGTGTAGCGGCCTTTCCACGAGTAGGTTCCGTTGAAGAAGAAAGCGACGTTGCGGTAATGGGTGTCGGCCAGACCGAAGTAGTCGGTGTTCTCCTCCTTGCCTTTCTTGAATACCTCGTAGGCGTAGAAGGGGATCAGGCCCATCGAGTACTGCATACCCCAACCGTTGAACCAAGATTCGTGACGGTCGCTCTGGTTGACCTCCATACCTCCGTAGAGGTTGATAATGTGCTGGTTGTTGATCTCCGTATTGTACGAAGCGGCAAAACGGAAGTCGTACGACAGCATGTTGTTGTCGCGGCGCTTGTAGATACCGCCCTTGGGCAGGATCGAAATAGGCACTGCATACGCATTGTCGGGATCGGTATACAGGAACGGGTTGTTGTCACGGATCACCGTAGTAGCCATTGCACGGTAGGCGCGGGCCTGATTCGAATAGTCCGTAATATTGTGCTCCTGCGTCGTAGCCGAATATTTGATGGCGGCCAGTGCGCTCAGTTCGAGACCCGTGACGGGCTTGTAACGCAGCTCCGCTTGGAATTTCGTATCCACGACGTTGAGATCGATGTAGTTACGCCCAAGTTCGTCGATAATGTTGAACGGAGCGTAGTTGCGCGTGTAGAATTCATCGGGATCGAGCGTCCGGGACGAATTCATGGCATAAGAGTAGGGGTTGATGTCGAAATCGCGCTTCACCTCGCCGAATACCACGTCGGTCGTCGCCGCCAGCGTACCCGGAGCCGTTTGCTTACGGTAAGAACCGCTCGAAATCAGGTTCAGCGTCAGATTGTCGAAGATATTATAGGTAGCATTGAGGTTCGCCGTATAACGCTCCACCTCGCTGGCCTTGGTCCATCCCGGATCGAACATGGCGCTCATCGAAGCGTAGTACTGCGACTTCTCGGTACCGGAACTGAGGCTGATCGAGTGCGTGTGCATCAGCGAACTCCGGAAAAGCTCCTTGAACCAGTCCGTATTGCGGTACTCGGCCTTGCGCAGGTAGCGGTTGCGCGCAGCCTCCGTATTTTCGAGTTTGCCCGTGTTGACCAGCTCCCACATCTTACCGTAAACACCGCTCGAAGAGGCGTTTGCGATAGTCGAGTTGTTGAGCCAGCCTTTGGCGGCCATTTCCTGATACACCGACATCTGATCCTGCGAGTTCATGATGTTGAAATCCCGGTAGGACGGAATCATGCGGTAGGTGAATTCGCCGGTGTAGTTGATGGTGCTCACGCCGGCGCGGCCGCGTTTGGTCGTGACGACGATCACACCCGCCATTGCGCGTGCTCCGTATATGGAAGTTGCGGAGCCGTCTTTCAGAATGCTGAAACTCTCGATGTCTTCGGCATTGAGTCCGGCGATGGCCGATGATGAGCGTCGTGGCGTCGCCCGAGGAGAGTGCGTCGGCGTCGATGTCGATCACATCCTCCATAATCACGCCGTCGACCACCCAGAGGGGTTTCGAGCTGCCGAAGATCGACGTCGCACCGCGCACGCGGATCTTCGGGGCGGTTCCGAACGTACCGGATACGTTCTGGACGGATACGCCGGCCGACCGGCCTTCCAGACCGCGGCTGATATCGGCCATACCCGAAAGTTTCACATCCTCGGCGGAAAGGCGGTCCGCCGCACCCGTAAAGAGACGTTTGTCGGTCTTGGTCATACCCGTAACCACGACGGACTCGATAGTCTGCTCGTCAGGAACAAGGGTAATCTGCATGTTCGGACGGATCTTCACATCCTGCGTAACATACCCCAAATAGGAGATTTGCAGTTCCTCGGATTTCGCCGGAACATTGTTCATAACGAAAAATCCCTGCTGATCGGTGGATACACCGATGGTCGTACCTTTGACGATAACCGAAGCGCCGATCACGGCCGCTCCGTTTTCATCAACGACACTACCGCGCACTTGTTTGGCTTGGGCAAATGCCCCCGCTGCAAACACAAGTACTCCAATTAACGATAGTAGGATTTTTTTTACCATAAGCGTTAATCTATTAGTTAATTTTTTAAAATAGAAAGCCAGCATCCTCCATTCGGGTTTCCGAATATTCCCAATGGTTTGACTTTCAGTGCCGTTTTCGATTTCCGATACCGGAAAAAGGCGCACACACAGGCACCTCTGCAACTACGCGGTCACCTTAAAACGCCGAACAACGCTTTATGAATCAGCCGGTTGGAAATAATCCGACCGACAAGAACGTTACCAGAGCATAACCGCTTCGAGCTGTCTGAGGGCTGAAACCGGAGCCGGAAACCGGGTGGAAAGTGCATAAAAAATGTGCGGCATCGTTAGATGCCGCACATGGCGCCAGAGGGGAGCGATCCCGCCTGCGATGTTCTATAAAAGTCGGATCGGAACCGTCCGGGAACTCTTCATCACGGCCGCTCCGTTTTTGACCTCGTCGGGAATCGCGGCGCGCACATAAACGCCCGTCTCCGCGACGCCCGTGGCGCTGGTCAGCGTCAGCGTATTGCCCGACTCGTCGAAAGCGATGTCGTAAGTGCTGCCGAACGGCTTGCCGTCGCTGTATACGCCGCCGAGCACGTCGTTTTTGACCTCGTATTTTCCCGAATACTTCTGGTAGCCCACCTGCTCGATCCGTTGGTATATTTCGAACGAACGGTCCGCGCCGAAGGAGACATAGGCATCGAAATCCCGCGGAGCTTCGCCGTTCCACGTTTTGAGCTGCCATTCGCCTGCAAGCTGTTTTACCAGCGGCGACACCTTCTCCTTGTCCGACGATCCGCAGCCGGCGAACAGACACAAGCCCAGTGCGGCCAGTACGATATAGATAGTCTTTCTCATAATCTTCATGCGTTTATATTACAACCAACCTCCGTTTTCGGTCTGTACCGCGCGGGCGATGACGGCGAACTCCTTGGCGATCTCCATGCCGCCCATCGATGTCCCCGTGCCGAGACCGCTGCCTCCGGCAACCGCCCTGACCGTTATTCGGGCCACGCCCGGCTTGGTGCAGTGCAGCCTCAGTTTCCCGGACACGAAGGTCGGCTCCGCCGAAATACCGAGCTTGGTCCTGTCAGCCTGCGAGATCTCGACGCCGAGATAGGTCAGGTTCGCCGAAGCCTTGCCGAAGTACTTGTCGAGCGAAAGCTGCTGCTGTACGCCGACTTTCGCTTTCAGGCAGGGTGTGCCCTCGATCTGCATGAGCAGTTGGTAGGCGTCGATCGCTCCCGTACCCATCTGCTTGCGGTAGTTGCGCAGCTGCATGGTGGTCAGGGATTGTTTGGTGCCGTCGAGGTAGGTGTCGATGTCGTTCACCGAAGTCAGAAGCATCGATTTGAATTCGGCCACCGTATATTGCTTCCCTTTGGCCAGCGCGTAGGAAAGCCCCAGCGCGGCGACGCCCGATACGTGCGGGCAGGCCATCGAGGTCCCCTGCATATAGCCGTAATCCGACTGGTAAAGCTCGGACGGAAGCGTCGAAAGCACCTGCGCGGCGCTGCTTCCCGATGGCGAGATATAGGCGTCGCCGCCCGGAGCCGCGACGTTGCAGCCCGGACCGTAGTTCGTGTAGTAGGCCGGCAGATAGTCGGGCGAAAAGGCGGTGACCGAAATGTAATCGCGGTAAGCGCCCGGATAACCGGACATGGCCTTGGCGTCGTTGCCCGCAGCGAAAATCACAAGTCCGCCGTCGAGAACGGCGTTGTTTTTCGTCGCAATGAAGTAGTCGATCGCCTGCTTTTCGATCCGCGCCCCGCTGGCGTAGGCGTTGTCGGTCGTGACCGCTCCGGCCGGATACCCCCACGAACACTGGAGAATCGACGCCCCGTTGTCGGCAGCGTATTTGATCGCTTCGGCGGAAACGGCGGCCGAACCGCCCTCGCCGCCCGAAAATATCTGGCACGACATGAGTTTCACGCCGTCGTTCCTGCCCGTGCCTCCCGCGATGCCCGACACGCCGACGCCGTTGTTGCTGACGGCGGCTACCGTACCTGCGACGTGGGTGCCGTGGCCCGAATCGCCGATGTTCTTGCCTTTGTCGTCATAAGCTTCGACGTCCCATGTCAGCTGGCTCGTGCCCAGCGCGAAGTTGTAGCCGTAAACGTCGTCGGCATAGCCGTTGCCGTCGTCGTCGCGGCCCGTCGCACCGCTCTGCTCGGCCTTGTTGATCCACATGTTGGCCGCCAGATCGGGATGCGAGTACTTGATGCCCTGATCGACGATCGCTACGGTCAGCGACGGATCGCCCGCGGCGAGTTTCCACGCCTCCTTCACGTTGATATCCGCTCCGGCGCGCGTCGTTTCGGCAAATATTCTGTCGCCGTTGTTGCTGTAGTGCCACTGGTCCTTGTAGCCGGGATCGTTGAAACCTCCGGCGGCGGCGCGCGTCGCCGCCGAACCGCCCCTGTAGGGACAGGCCCTGTTGTCCGAAGCCAGCTGCAGTTTGGTGTTGAACTGCACGAAGCTCACCTCCGAAACGGCGGCGAGCCGCCGTGCCGCTGCGTCCAGATCGACTTCCTCGCCGAACGTTACGATATACCATTTATGCAGTCCCGCCGCGCGGGTGCGCTCTTCGGCGGCCGGATTGCAGGGAAATACGCGGCGCAGCGAAGTGACGCCCAGTTGTGTGAAGATGTCGTCCACGGGCGCTATCCCGGAGCGCGTCGCCGCCGTACGCGTAACCGCCGCAGCAGCGGCGGTCTGTTCGACGTCCCCGACGGCATCGCCGTCGAAATAGATCAGCAGTTCGCCCCGCGCGGCATTCGCGGGAGCATTGACGATCTTGCGCATGGCGGCCGCCGGAGCCTCCTTGCCGCCGCTCTCTTCCATCGGGTCCGAGGCACAGCCCGCAAGGAACAGCAGCGCGAGCAGTAAAATTTTCTTGTCAGTCATGGTAGGTGAATTTAAAAAGGGAACCGGCCTCGCGGGCCGGCTCCCCGGTGATAGTCGTACTGTCCGAACGACAGTTTTTTATTCGGTTATTTTCGCGCCGGTCCTGCGGGTGAAGTCCGCACTCCGGGCGGCGATTCCCTGACGGAATTCCACCTTGGCCTTGGCGGCGCCCAAAGCGGGCATGCCGACGATTTCACACTCACGGCCACGGTCGGCAGGCATTCTGTTTTCGCCGACAATTACTTTCGCAAGCTCCGGCCCGCGGAGTTCCACGTAATTGCCGGGCTGCACGGAGAGCGCCTTTACCACGGAAGCCATATCGGCGGCCGGATACAAATCCGGGTCTGCGAGCAGCAGCCATTCATGGAAGACGATGCCTCCTTCGCCGCCGGAGAATTTGTTCGTCACAGGATCGTAGCCCGCATAGATTCCGAACCACATGCCCGTGAACGTCAGATTGTTCGACGCCTGAAGCTGGGGATTGGGCACGAAAGCCACCAGTCCGTCGGCCACCGGCGCGCCCAGAAGCAGGCCGCGTCCGCTGTAAACTCCGTCGTCACCCTCGGCCGTGTAAGCCACGTTCACGAAGTAATCCGTTCCCTGAAGCGTCACGTTGCCGATCAGCTGCGGAGCGAGTACGTAGAGAAGGCCGCCGCTCCACGCCATATACTGCGATTCGCCGGCATTGAACGCCTGAGGAGCGCCCGTAAGTCCGGACACCTTCACGTAGTCGCTGAATACGTTGTCGAAATCCGCATATCCGGAAGTCGTTCCTCCGTCTTCGACGACTACCTGTCCGAAGTACTGACGGGAGGTGTTGCCGGTCTTGTCATAGGCATCGACCGCATAATAATCCCACGTTCCGCAGTAGCCCGCCTTGGTCAGGCCGTTTTCGACATCGTCGTACGTATAGTGTATCTGCAGCGGATCCGGTTTGCCTGCCGTAGTCTGTTGCACGCTGTACAGTTTGCCGTAATAGCCGTTGTAAGCCCACACCAGCAGCACGTAATCCGTACCGGCGTTCAAGCCTTTATGAAGCAGCGAGAGACCCGTGTCGTTGATCTTGTCAATTTCTTCAGCCGTAATTGCCTTGCCGGACGTTTTGGCTATTTCAATCAGGTCCTCGCTGCTTTTACCGGTCAGGTCGGCACTCTTGAAGAGTCCCATGTAGCCCGATTCGATATTTTCACCGAATATAATGGAGCGGATAGAGTTTTCGGGAGTGTGTCCCTGCGCTTCGAACTCCCACGTAAGCTCCGTACGGACGCTCAGCACGACGGGTTTGTCGTCGCCGGCCTTGACGTAGCCGAATGACAGGAATTCGTAGCCCTGAAGCTCGCCCGCCTCATCGTAAATGTTGGCAACGACGGTGTATTTGCCGGTCTCTTCGAATTGGGCCACGATGGTTCCGTCCGCCGTGATCTCCTTCGACTCGACCGTTCCCGCGTCGATGCCCGCCGAATTCGCCTTGGCGATGGCGTCGCCGAAGACTCCTTCGAAGAAGGCGTATTTCACCTTGGCGACGTCGGCGCCCAGTTTGGCTGCGATCTCGACCTTGCCGTCGGCCGGTTCGCTGTCGGTCAGGGCGAGCGAGTAGTCGTACTCCTCGGCTCCCGGCAGCATCAGACGCTGCATGCCGCCGGCGTTGCCGACATACCAGCCGTCGTCGCCGAACATCAGCAGTACGCTTTTGGCCGGGAATGTGATGACTCCGTTCACGTTGGTGCCGTACCCGCTGCCGTTGAATCCGTTTTCCGGCACCTGCGAGGCAAAGCTGACGATACCGTCGCTGCTGTTGAGGAACACGCCCGTAGACTGTTCGGGCAGCCAGACCTTATCCGGATTCGTCGCGTCGATATAGGTAATGACGTCCGAACGGTTGCCCGACACTTGGGACGGAGACATGTTCAGCAGCGAAGCCAGATACTCCGCCGAGTAGACGTTGCTGATGCGGTAGTAGCCGGGGTTGTCGTCGCGTTCGTAGATCTCCACCTCGCCTTCGCCGTAACGGTTGGGAATTCCGTAGGCGGAACTGAGAATGTCGTCGCGCCATTTGCCCTTGGTCTCGCCTTTCGGCCCGGTCACGAGGTTCCATTTCACGCGGGTGACGGAGAAGCTTACGCCCGAAGCCTTTTCACCGTAGATGAAGGCGTATTTCTTGTCTTCGATCTGGATGTTGCAGGAATAGGTCGTACCGATTTCGGCGTCGGGAAAAAGAGACCTGAAAGGTCGTTTCCGTCGCCCCGTCGTCGAACGAGATTTCCGAAGCGGAGAAGATCGCGTCCTCGCTGCCCGTAACGGTCACGGGAACCGTGATGGCGTCGGCGTCGTTGGTACGCATGGCCGTGAAGGTCAGTACCGTCGGATCGGCCGGATCGAGTTCGAGGTCCGCGGCGTTGTCCTGCGAGGGGAAGTAAACCCCGTAGCAGCCGTCGGCCTCGGATTCGCCGCGGGTGTAGGTCGGATCGTCGGAACACCCTGCGAACACGAAAGTCGCAATAAGCGCGTATAAGAAATATTTGATTGCTTTCATATGTTTTTCGGTTTTAAATCATCCATGAAAACTTACGTTACTGCACCCACGGATCGATGATTCCCACGGGATTGGGGTTGTTCTGCGATTCGAGCGCGGTGTTCTGCTGGGTCTCCGTTTCGGGAATACAGAAGTTCCACCACGGTGCGCGGCCGTCGGTCGAGAAGCGGCAGTCCGAAGGTACGTTCGTGCCGACGTAGCCGGTTTTCAGGCTGTAATTCAGACGCTTGAAGTCGTAGAATACGACGCCTTCGCCCCATAGTTCGATACGCTTGTTCCAGATAATCTCCTCCACGACGTCGGCAGACGACACGGCCGAGGTGCTGAATTCCGGGTCGCGCTTGGCCATGAAGGTTTTGAGCAGCTGGAGACCTGCGGAGGCGTCAGCGTGCGCCGTAGCCTCGGCTTCGATCAGGTACATCTCCTCGACGCGCATCATCGGAATATCGGTAACGTTGCCGACGGAATAGGTCGCCGTCTCGCCTTCGGCGGGATGGAATTTCAGGTTCGCATAGGCCGGGAGGTTGGCGAACTGCGCCGCCGTCAGGTTGGTAATGTCGCTGTAATCGGCATATTTGGCGTCAGGCCCCACGAACGCGCGCTTGCGCCAGTCGGTGTCGGATATTTCGTTGTAGAAATTGCTGGTAACGCCTTCGAAAACGTATTTGCCGCCATACCCCCACGTAGCCTCGCTCGAACGCCATGCCGCGAAATTCACGAGGTTGGCGATGCCTTCGGTAGACTGCGGGAGGTACCACATCCACGAATTGTTGGCTTTGTTGAAGCCCGTTTTGGGGTTCAGCCACTCCGCTTCGGTCATGATCGTGCATTTCGAGGCGTCGATGGCCTTGCGGGCATACGTCGCGGCGTCGGCATACTTCGACGAATCGAAGCCGCCCAGCCAGAGGTAAGCGCGCGCCTTGATGCCGTAGACCACGGCCAGACTCGGATTGGTCTTCGACGAAGAGGTGTAGTTGGCCAGCAGCGCCTCGGCGTCGTCGAGGTCCCTGAGGATGAATTCGAACATCGCCTCGCGCGTCACGCGCGGATTGTTGCGAGCCATATCCTCGGTGGTGTTCTCGTCCACGATCGGGACGGTCAGCCCCTTGACGCCCGAAACGTCGGTGTACTTGTTGTCGAGCGGATCGTACAGCCGGGCCAGATCCAGATAGAGCTGGGCACGATAAGCTTTGGCGAAGCCCAGATAGCTTTTCTGCGCGTCGGAAAGTTCCACGCCTGCCAGCAGGCCGACCACGTCGTTGCTCGATTTGATGAACGTATAGTAGCAGTTCCACGGGAAGCGGCATACGGTCTGCGTCGGACCGATCAGAATGCCCGACTGCCAGTAGGTGAACCAGTCATATCCCGAACCTTCGTCGCCGGAGGAGCATATCACGTCGCCCGTGGCGGCGTCCGTAGCGCACATCATGCCCGGATAGCCGAAGTCGAAGCCGTAGTTGTTCGTCCTGCCGTACACCGAATAGGGGTAAGTCATGTTGACGGGGATGGCATTGACGATGGCCTCCACCGCAGTCGGCGAATCGCTGACCTGTCCGGAAGTCGCGCTGTCGGTGGGGAAGGTCTCTTTGATACAGCCCGTGAGCGCCATGGAGCAGACAAGGGCGAGTGTCGTTGTTTTCAATATGTTTTTCATTTCAATCCCTGTTTTATCCGTTAGATTAGAACTGTACGGTTACACCGCCCGAAATAGTGCGGATCGGCGAGTAGTTGGAGAAGTTGGTCGCTCCCGTGAACGAATAACGCGGGTCGAGTCCCTGACGCTTCGACCAGTAGACCACGTTGTCGCAGGCCAGATAGACGCGCAGTTTCTGTACGCCGAATTTCTGGGTGATCTTCGACGGCAGCGTATAGCCGACGTTGATGTTCGAGATGTTCAGGTAGCTCGCGTCGGTCAGGAAACGGTCGGAGACGCTGGTCGTATACTGATCGCCGTATTGCAGACGAGGAATGTCCGAGCCTTTGTTTTCGGGCGTCCACGCCTTGAGGATGTCCTTGTGGTAGTTGGTGCCGACGGTGGTTCCGTAGGGCGACGACATGAAGCTGGCATAACCCGAATCGTAGACCTTGCCGCCGATCTGGTAGTTGAACGAGATCGAGAAATCGACGCCGTAGGCCGAAACCGAGGTCGAGAAGCCGCCGTACACCGAAGGAATCGCGCTGTCGTGCAGGTAGCGGGTCGCGGAGGTGTAGTCCGAAGTCTTGGTCCGGGTGATCTTGCCGTCGTCGCCCTTCACGTCCTTGTACCAGAGCGAAGCGCCCGTTTCGGGATCGACGCCGGCGTACGAACGCAGGTAATAGGTGTAGAGCGGCAGCCCTTCGCCGACGAAATAACTGCCGTCGATATAGCCTTTGTAGCCCTCCACGGTCGTGGATTTGTGTTCGGGAGCCAGATAGGTGACCTCATTCTTCACATGGGTCAGGTTCAAGTTGAAGCTCCACAACACGTTTTTCGTGCGGATCAGGTCGGCGTTCAGCTCCACCTCGACGCCGCGGTTGACCATGTCGCCCACGTTGGCGTAATAGGACGAGTAACCCAGCGACGAAGGAACCGAGAATGCGAAGAGCATGTCCGAAGTCTTGCGGTTGAAGAAATCGACGCTTCCGCTCAGGCGGTTGTTCCAGAAACCGAACTCCGTACCGATGTTCAGGTTGGTGTTGGTCTCCCACGTAATGTTGGGATTGCCTTTCTGCCCGAAGAGCACGGCGATTTCGCCGTTGTTGTTCTCGATCGAATAGGTGTCGGTGTAGAGGTAGTAGCCGATGGTGCTGTTGCCGATGTTATCGTTGCCCTGCGAACCGTAGGAAGCCTTGAGCTTCAGCAGATTCACCCACGGCGCGTCGAACCAGTTCTCCTGATTGAGGAGCCACGCGGCGCCCACCGACCAGAAGTTGCCCCAGCGGTGGTCGGGATGGAAGCGCGACGATGCGTCGCGGCGGTACGAACCGCTCACGAAGTAGCGGCCCGCATAGTCGTACTGGGCGCGCATGAAGTAACCCTCCGAGTTGTAGTCGTCGATGTAGGAGTGGGCGCCCGCGCCGTCGACGACGGCTCCGCCAAGCTCCTCGTTGTCATAGGAGAAGAGTTTCGACTTGGTGCCGCTCAGGTAGTAATATTTTTTCTGATAGTACTCGTGACCGACCATCAGCCCCACGTTGTGCTTGCCGAAGGTCTCGTTGTAGTTCAGAATCTGCTGAAGGTTGTAGGCGATGTCGCGGGTGTGGTACTTCGAAATCGTACCGCCCGCCTCGGCGAACTGACCGTAATACTGGTTGTTGAGATAAGTCGTGCGGGTTTCGTCGATGTTGGTGCTGCCGTTTACCGTCAGCTTCAGCCCCTTGTAAAGCGAGATGTCCACGAAGCCGCTGCCCGAAAAAGGCGTTGCCCTCGGCTTTCTTCTTGTTGAGCCAGCTGGTCTGCAGTCCGTTGGCGCCGGGCAGCAGCGGACGGGTCAGGCCCGCATTGCCCTTGTCGCCGTAGTCGTACATCTGATAGCCGTTGTCGTCCACCATGATGCGGCCCGAACCGTCGCGGATGTATACCGGGTAGATCGGGGGCATCTGCGACGAGAATGCGAAGATATTGGCCGTCGAGGAATCCGATCCTTCGTTCGAGTTGCCGTTGCTGCTGCTGAAGTGCGCATACGACATGTTGCCGCCGACCTTCAGCCACTTCTTGGCCTGATAATCGGCCTTCAGACGCGCGGTGTAGCGCTCCAGCGCCGAGCTTTTGATAATACCCGTATTGTCCAGATAACCGAGCGAAGCGTAGAACGAGCTGCGCTCCGTCGCACCGGAGATGTTCACGTTGTATTCCTGACGGAACGCCGACTGGTAAGCCTCGTCGATCCAGTCGTCGGGCGTCAGCCAATACTCCTGTCCGTTGTAGATGATCTTGCGGCCCAGCGTCGCGTTCGGATTCAGCTTGCCGTTGGTGCCGATCAGCGCCTGCCCTTCGGGAACCGTATAGACGTTGTATCCCAGACCGCCCGTGCCGTTGGAAGTCAGGCCGCTGCTGGCCAGCGCATAGGCTTTCGCCGCCGGATTGGTCTGCGCATAATAGCCGTAGAGCGCCTTGAAATGCGTCTCGTAATACTGCGCGGGCGAGGTGATCACGTCGTACTCCTCCAGCGCTTTCGAGTTTACGCCCCACTTGGCGTCGATCGTCACGACGGCGTCGCCCGACTTCGCCTTTTTGGTGGTGACCATAATCACGCCGTTGGCGCCGCGGGCGCCGTACAGAGCGTTCGAAGCGGCGTCCTTGAGTACGGTCATCGACTCGATGTCGTTCGTGTTCAGGTTGTTCAGGTCGCCTTCATAGGGCATGCCGTCCACAATCCAGAGCGGCTCCTTGCCGGCGTTGATCGAACCGAAGCCGCGGACGCGGATCGAGGGGGTCGTGCCGAGGTCTCCCGACGTGCTGGAGGTCTGCACACCCGCCACGCGGCCGATCAGCGCCGTCGCCACGTTGGAAGTCTGCACCTTGGCAATCTCATCCGATTTTATGACGGCGGCCGAACCGGTGAAAGCCTCTTTCTTAGCCGTACCGAAAGCCACGACGATCACGTCGTCGATCGCTTGCGCATCCTCCTTCATCGTGACGTTGATCCGGGTTTTTCCGGCGATAGGCAACTGCTGCGGCTCAAAACCGACAAACGTCACCACGAGCGTGCCGTTCGCCGGAGCCGAAAGCGTATACTCGCCGGCCGTGTTGGTCGTGGTCCCCAGAGAGGTCCCATCCACAATGACGGTCGCGCCTGCAACCGGATGTCCGTTTGCATCGGAAACTGTACCGGAGATCTGCCTATTCTGGGCCGTGGCATATGCCAAGAACACGAATACGGCAATTAACGATAGTACAATTTTTCTTACCATAAGCGTTAATTTTAATTGATTTTAAAATAAAAAGTTCACAAGCAAAGATAAACGTTTGGCGATTCATATACAAATAAATTTTTAAAATAATTTACTACTATTACACATATTCTGCGGATTAATGTTGCTCACTTACAGTTTTTTCGACAAAGTGTCGGGCGGGTTACAGATTGTAACCGCCTGTTTTCGGCCTTTTCGGTGATTTCCGGTGATTTTCCCTCCGGGAAGGGGCGCAAGGGGCGGATGACGGCGCTCAGATGAGCTTTGTCCCCGTTTCGGGCGCATCCGAAGGGATCAAATTGCGGTAAAGCGAGTTGATTCGTTTCGACAAACGTTCCATTTCGCCGTCGAGCTGCGAGTGCGTGATGGTGGCATAAATCTGCGTGGTGCGTATGTTTCTATGTCCCAGCAGCTTGCTGATCGTCTCAATAGCTACGCCCTGCGACAGGGTGATCGTCGTGGCGAAGGTATGGCGGGCCGAATGGAATGTAATCTGCTTCATAATGCCTATTTCGGACATGATTTTGTCGAGACAGGCATTGCACCAGCCGTTGCTCGGAAGGGCGAAAATCCGCTTGTTGCGGGTCATCGGCCTATGTTTGAGCAGGATGTTGTAAGGCACTTCGAACAGCCGGACATTCACCTCGGAACCCGTCTTGCGGCGTGTCGTACTGATCCATAACTGTTTATTCACCTGCTGGATGTTTTCCAGCGTAAGGTCCTTTATATCAATATAAGACAAGCCCGTGAAGCAGCTGAACAGAAATGCGTCCCGGATAAGTTGTAAGGTGGGAGTGTCGCCCTCGTACTGCATCAGTTTGTTTATCTCGCTCATGGATAAGTAATTGCGTGTTACGAATTCGCTCTGTAATTTGTAATTTGCAAACAGATCCTTGTTCATGTATCCCTTGCTGCGTGCCAGCATCAGGATATGTTTGAGCGCGATCATGTAGATCCACGTCGTATTTTTCTTATGGGCGCACTCCTGCGCGATGTAGGAATGAAAGCCCGTGAGGAATTCGCGGTTGAGTTCCTTGAACATTAAATCCTTCCGGTTGTATTTGTCCCAGACGAAGTCCGCCAGATGCCGGCATACACACCTATATTTATAATATGTGGTCTTGCTGCGGCTGACGCCGACCATGCGTCTGAATTCGTCGTTGTGCTGCTTGAAGAAGGCGACCACGGTCTCCTGCTTGTGATTGCCGCCGAAATACATCTCCTTGACCATCACCGGAGTAACGAAGGCCTGTTCGTAAAAGAGCGTGTTGTAGCATCTTTCGATGTGGAACCGGATATTGGCCAGCTGTTCGTTGATGCGGACGGCCATGCTGCTTCGCCCCGCGACCCGTCCCTGCGCAGTGTCCCAATTGAGGGGAGTGACCGAGAGACGTGTGGAAAATTGCGTCCGCTGTCCGTTGATCGTGATACGTCCCATGACAGGGACGTATCCGTTCCGCAGAGGCGCATTCTTCTTGATGTAGAATAGAACCTTAAACGTGTTTCTCATTGTTTTTAACAACCTTTTTTCATTAACCTATACAATACACAAACCGCTTTAAAGGTAATGATTAAGTAACAACCATATGACGCAGGATTGCGACTAAACAGCTTATTTTCCCCATGTTGCCATATACAGACCGGTTACGGCGTAGTAACGTAACTTGGGACGCAAAAATATTTCTTCCTACGGTAGCTTGCTGATTTACAACTGGTTGTGTTTGTTTCGGTCGGATTGGGCTGATTTCGGTCTGATTTGCTGATTATCAAGTGATTATGGTGTCCGGACTGTGCCTGTTGACTTTTTATTTTAAAAAATTAACTAATAGATTAACGCTTATGGTAAAAAAATCCTACTATCGTTAATTGGAGTACTTGTGTTTGCAGCGGGGGCATTCGCCCAAGCCAAACAAGTGCGCGGTAGTGTCGTTGATGAAAACGGAGCGGCCGTGATCGGCGCTTCGGTTATCGTCAAGGTACGACCATCGGTGTATCCACCGATCAGCAGGGATTTTTCGTTATGAACAATGTTCCGGCGAAATCCGAGGAACTGCAAATCTCCTATTTGGGGTACAAGACGCTACGGTAGCCGTTGCGCCTGAAGGTGAAGGTCACGCTCGAGCCGGATTCTCAGACCGTGGAGACGGTCGTGGTTACGGGTATGACCAAAACGGATAAACGACTGTTTACCGGTGCATCCGACCAGTTGGTCGCCGACGATGTGAAACTATCGGGTCTGGCCGATATCAGCCGCGGTCTGGAAGGCCGTTCGGCCGGTGTCTCGGTGCAGAACGTATCGGGTACTTTCGGTACCGCTCCCAAGATCCGCGTCCGCGGTGCGACGTCGATTCACGGCAGCTCGAAGCCGCTTTGGGTTGTGGACGGCGTCATTATGGAGGATGTCGCCGATATTTCGGCCGAGGACCTCTCTTCGGGTGACGCCACGACGCTGATCGGTTCCGCCATCGCGGGTCTGAACGCCGAGGATATCGAGAGCTTCAATATCCTGAAGGACGGTTCGGCCACCTCGATCTACGGTGCGCGCGCTATGGCCGGCGTGATCGTCATTACGACCAAAAAGGGACGTGCTGGCGTCAGCCATATCAATTATACGGGCGAGTTCACGTATCGTATGATTCCCTCCTACGCCGATTTCAACATCATGAACTCTCAGGACCAGATGTCCGTCTATCAGGAGCTGGTACAACAAGGGCTGGCTGGGCAATTCGCGTGTCACCAATGCGTCGGCGAGCGGTGTTTACGGCAAGATGTATTCGCTGATCAATGCCGGACTGCTGGAAAATACCGTGGAGACACGCAACCGCTATCTGCGCAAGGCCGAGTACCGCAACACGGACTGGTTCAAGGAGCTTTTTCAGAATACGGTCATGCACTCGCATTCGGTAAGTATCACGTCGGGTACCGAAAAGTCCGCCTACTATGCGTCGATCAGCGCCCTTTTCGATCCGGGATGGACGAAGACCAGCGAGATTTCCCGTTATACGGCCAATCTCAATGCGACGTATAATATCTCGGACGCCCTTACGCTCAACCTGATTACCAACGGTTCGTACCGTAAGCAGAAAGCGCCCGGAACGCTCGGCGCCACGACCGACTATGTAACGGGCGAGGTGAAGCGCGATTTCGACATCAACCCCTACTTTATGCCATGAATTCGTCCCGGACGCTCGATCCCAACGAATTCTACACGCGGAACTACGCCTGTTCAACATTATCGACGAACTTGGGCACTACATCGATCTCAACGTCGTGGGATACGAAATTCCAAGCGGAGCTGCGTTGGCAAGCCCGTCACGGGTCTCGAACTGAGCGCACTGGCCGCCATCAAATATTCGGCTACGACGCAGGAGCACAATATTACGGACCATCTGAATCAGGTCTAACTGATCCCTCTGTCCCCAGCCTGCATTGTTAACACCTCGGCAGTCCCCGTGTTACCTTGAGCCTGGGTCCGACGGATTTACACTGGAGAAATTGGAAGTGAGCTTTAATTTCATTAGAAGAAAGAACAGTAAATGTTTGGTGCACGCATGTGGCTTCCTGAACTATCTTTGGGTGGATCAAAAGTGGTCGGCGTCAGGTGATGAAAATGAGTTGTGCCTGTTGAGTCTGAAAATCTCGGTGCCTCTGAGTTGACCTTCAAGAGCACCCATCCTCCTGAACCGTTTGCCT
>VOFJ01003158.1_pt1 | contig 18000 bp, 31 predicted proteins | sample 5384081 | NCBI WGS metagenome assembly VOFJ01 (sample SAMN12384729, study PRJNA508395) | human gut metagenome | isolation source: healthy gut I | host: Homo sapiens
TAACTTCATTACTTTTTAAAAATCTCATGTATTTTCTCCACAATAACTGAGAGACGGGACTGTATATGGATAAGTTATCCTCACCATTATGAAAATCTACTTCATTTGTCCTCAGAATAAGCTTATACCCACCATGAGAAGTGATTATCTCCTGAAACTCATCCTCATCAGATGCGATTAAGAGAGGGAACTTCTCACCAAATGACGTTTCTCCCATATAGGATAAATATACCTCCCCATCGGAAAATGACGATATCTCACAGCAACTGCCAAGACTGCTGCTTAACGCATTGGAAAGGTTCATAAGATAATCCTTATCGCCTATTAAAATATTTATTTTTTCAGCCAATAAATACCTCCTTTTCGTGTATTCAGTTGTTTAATTCAAATAAAAATGAAAAATTATACAGAAATGTATATAGAAAAATATAATCGAAAATATGTTTGTATTATATTATTGCGAACATTTGTTGTCAATATTTTTTATAAAATCTGTGCATACCAGGTAACATACTGTGTTATAATGTTTCCAAATATGTAAATATTTTAAAGGTATTGATATGCACAGTTTAAAAAGGTATGAACATGAACAATCTGCAACTTCTACAGCCATATATCAATACGCATGACAATATTATATTGGTTAACAATGAAGAAATTAAAACACCGCATCACATAAGATGTTATGAGCTGGCTTCCACTAATAATGCGGCTATTAATCTTACATTTATAGCTTCTCCGTATGTGGACTGGCTCATCTGCTACAATGACAGCACATTTTTTACCGGTGCAGCAGAATTTATAGGTGTCGGACCATCAACGGAACTATTTTCCATGGATCTTCCACACTACGACCACATTTTCGGAGTTCGTTTTGACGACGATTCCATATTTGTTGAGCCTGACGCAGTAAATACATCTCATGTAAAACTGGTAGATAATATTTTTCATTATTTCCCTCGAGGCAATACATATGAACACAACCTTATAAGTAACTTTAGAAAGGCTGATTCATTTTCACAAAAATGTAAAATATTTTTATCTTACTTACAAAATTCAAAAATATTACTCGAGAGCGGTTCTTCCGGAAATGCAGTAAAAAAAGCCATCATAGAAGCTGATTATGATGAAACAGTTTCTAAGATAGCTACGGATCTGGATTTTACTCCAAGATATTTAAGCCGATTATTCAAAGACAGTTTTGGATACTCCCCTAAGGATTATATGAAATATCTGCGAATACAGGCTGTTTTAAGCGACATGCACGGTTCACCTCATAAAACCAATATAGAGTTATCTAAAAAAATATGGCTACAACGACTCGGCACATTTTTCTGAGAGACTTCAGAGAATTTCTGGGTACGACTCCTAAAAATTACATCCAGCTTATGAATTTGAATGATAAGAGCAAATAAAAATGAGCTTTTATGATGTTTTTTTTTAATGAGCCATACTAAAAATAATGTACATCTGTAAAAAGTTAGTCATTAAACTTTTTACAAATGTATATTATTTTTTATTTTATATAGTTATTCTATGATTCTTTTATCTTATTATATGGCTATTGAATAGCTCTTTATGCCTTATTCAATCATAATATTCTGGTTATTCCAATATAAAATCCGACAGTACATAATTACTTATATCAATGCCCTTGTCAGTTAAAGCATATCCCATATCTGTTGTTTTTATAAGATCAAGATCAATATATTTTTTTCAGAACATTTCCAAATACATCATCAATGGATTTATTAAATGTCTTTTCAAATATATCTGAACTTACTCCATCCACTTCTCTTAAACCGAGATACATAAACTCAGACATTTTATCATTTTCACTGAGCTCTTCAATCGTGTCCTTATCTATCCATGGCTGATCCAATAAAGAACCGCCTGAATAGGGAATTCACAAGCTCAATATATTCATCTGTGTCTCTTATGTTATTAAATCTGAAACTATCTACAAGTGACGCAGCACCAACACCGATTCCGATATATAGTTATCTCTGTTCCAGTATCCTAGGTTGTGCTTACATTCTCTTGAATCAAGTGCATAGTTGGAGATTTCATAATGATGATATCCATTTTGCAATAATAAATCATTTGTAAGATAGTAAATCTCTCTTTCCGTATCCTCATCCGGCAAATATTCCAACAGATCATTTCTGCTATAAAGTGGTGTACCCTCTTCAATTATTAAGCTGTATGAAGAAATGTGCTCAGGCCTTAAAAAGCTATTACCTGCTCTAATGTCTTTTTGTATTTATCCATAGTCTGGAAAGGCAGAGACTGCATAATATCTATGTTGATATTGTCGAATCCGACCTCTCGTGCCAGATTGTAATTCTCAGGAATTGTTCAAATGTATGAATTCGGCCAAGCATTTTTTTAACTCATCATTGTCGCATGACTGGAGTCCCATACTGATTCTGTTAATCCCCATATTTTTATATGCCAGAAGTTTTCTCTTGTCAGGGTTCCGGGATTAGATTCCAGTAGTGTAATCTCTGCATCATTTTCCAAATGATAATGTTCATAGACAGTACTGAGCAGTTTTTCTATTAAAACCGAAGAAATGGAAGATGGTGTACCTCCTCCAATAAATATACTTGTTATATTGTCTTTGAATACATCTTTGCGATAAACCAGTTCTCTGCACATGGCATCAACAAGCTTTACATGAATGCTCTCATCCGCCCTGCCTGAGAGAAAGTCGCAATAGAGGCATTTACTGTTGCAAAATGGTATGTGTATGTATATCTCACTCATCTAACTTTGCGCCACATGCAGGACAAACGTCAGCATTGTCTTTGATGATTGCATGACATTCAGGACACTCTTTTACATCTGTAGATTCTGCAATCTGTGCAGCTTCTCCTTCTTCTCCTTCAGCTTCCGAATCTGCAACCTCTTTAACTTCCTGACCACACTTTGTACAGAACTTTGCATCTGCAGGAATTAATTCTCCGCAGTGCTCACATCTCTTCATGCCGTCCTTTGGCTGCTTTAACATCATATAAATGATCATTTAATTCATCAATCTTCTGCTTAAGCTCTTTAATTGCGTCAACATCACCCCTTTAATTCAACATCAGGCTCATCAGCAAATTTGTTAAAATATGCCTCACCAAGTTTAGTATAGAGCTTATTTATCTGTCCTTCTACATCTCTGATTTTTTATAGCTTGTTGTGGAAATGTCTGTGTACTGCTTTGTCTTTTCTACTGCCTTTCCACTTACGTCGCTGATTTTCTTACCAACATTTTCAAAAAACCCATATCTTTGTCCTCCTGACTTTTAACTCTATATATTTATATTATAGTTTAATGACATGTCATAACTCAAATAAATTATTAATGAAAAATAAAACATAATAAAATATCTGGCCGTAATAAACAGTGATACAAAAGAGTGTATTTTACTCTCATATATGCACTAATATAGACCATCCGGGGCGGTATATGATTTTACAAACATAGATATATACTGTATACTCCAAATTATATTTTACTTTATTTTTTACTTAATTATTGATTAAATGTAGATTTCAGCCTCTTTTAGAGAAAGGATTATTTTTATGTATATTACATGCTTAGATATGGAAGGACCTCTTGTTCCTGAAATCTGGATCGAATTTGCAAAGGCAACAGGAATCGACGAATTACTTATTACTACTCGTGACGAACCTGACTACCACAAGCTTATGGATTACAGACTTGATATTCTTAAGAAGCACAACTTAAAGCTCAAGGATATTCAGGGAGACAATCTCACACATGGAGCCAAAGGAAGGCGCAAAGGAATTCTTAGATGAAATTCGTTCATTCTCTCAGGTAGTTGTAATTTCTGATACATTCCAGGAATTTGCATCACCACTTATGAAGAAATTAGGCTATCCTATGCTTTTTCTGTAACTCTCTTGAGGTTGCAGAGGATGGAACAATTACAGGCTATGTAATGAGACTTCCACACGATGCTAAATTAACTACAGTTAAGGCTCTTCAGTCTATCGGTTATGATACAATCGCTGCCGGCGATTCATACAATGATATCGGTATGATTGAGAACAGTAAGGCAGGATTCTTATTCAAGAGTACTGAGTCAATAATCAAAAGAGCATCCACATATTAAGGCTTACGAGGAGTATTCAGATCTTCTTGCAGCAATCAAGGAAGCTCAGGGAGTTAAATAAAAACCACTAAATCATGTACATCATTTAGTAATCAATAATAAAAAAGTCATCTTATATCTCGTTTATTGAGATTAAGATGACTTTTTTATTTGAAATCATTCTGTTATGAAATCAATTTATATTGTTTCAGCATTTGTCCATAACAGATGCGTAATTAAAACATTTGTTATGGGCAACATTTCTAACATTCTAAAAATGTTAATTCAAATTACTTAATAACTCTTGCTCTGATAACGCCTTCAATAGCTTCAAGCTTCTCGATAAGATCTGCATTTCCTGCTGAATCAAGATCAATGATTGTATAAGCGCGTAGTCATTTCTTGACTTGTTAGTCATATCTGAAATGTTAACGCCAGCCTCTCCCATAACAGATGTAATCTTGCTGAGAACTGTAGGAACGTTCTTATGGCAAATTGTAATTCTGCCTTCTGATGCACATACACCCATGCTGCATGCAGGATAGTTTACAGAGTTAACGATGTTACCGTTTTCGATGAAGTCACGGATTTCGTTAACTGCCATAATTGCACAGTTATCTTCAGCTTCTTCTGTTGATGCACCAAGGTGTGGAAGAATGATGATGTTGTCCTTGTTAACTACTGTAGGGTTAGCGAAGTCTGTAACATACTTCTTAACCTTACCAGCATCGATAGCCTTAAGCTCTTCTTCGTCAACAAGAATATCTCTTGCACAGTTGATGATAACTGTACCGTTCTTCATAAGCTCGAATGCTTCCTTACCAACCATACCCCTTTGTAGAATCAAGAGCTGGAACATGGATAGTAATAAAATCACATTCCTTGAAGATTTTCGTTAACATCGGCGATGTGGTTAACCTTTCTTGAGATATCCCATGCAGCACTTACAGATAAGTATGGATCATATCCGTAAACATCCATTCCTAATTCAACAGCTGCATTTGCAACAAGTCTACCGATAGCACCCAGTCCGATAACACCGAGCTTCTTGCCGTAGATTTCTGTACCACCGAACTGCTTCTTAGCCTTTTCTACTGACTTAGCAATGTCTGGATCTTCAGCATTAGCCTTAACCCATTCGTTACCACCGATATAATCTCTTGAAGCCATGAGCATTGCTGCAACAACTTCTTCCTTAACAGCGTTAGCATTTGCACCAGGTGTGTTAAATACTACAACACCTTCTTCTGCGAATCTGTCAAGAGGAATGTTATTAACACCGGCACCTGCTCTTGCGATTGCGAGAACGCTGTCAGCTAATTCCATGTCATGCATCTTTGCACTTCTTACAAGAATAGCATTAGCTTCTTCCAAAGCTGCATCTGTATTGTAGTTATCTGGAAGTAAGCCAAGACCTACACTTGAAATATTATTGAGGCAATGAATATTTATGCTCATTATGCATTCTCCTTTTCAAACTTATCCATGAATTCTACTAATGCCTTAACGCCTTCAAGTGGCATTGCATTGTAGATAGATGCTCTCATACCACCTACTGAACGGTGACCCTTAAGGTTGATGAAGCCTGCAGCCTTACTCTCTGCAATGAACTTTGCGTTAAGCTCATCATTACCTGTTACGAAAGGTACGTTCATAAGAGATCTTGAATCCTTTTCTACTGTTCCCTTGAATAACTTGCTGTTATCTAAGAAATCGTAGAGAACCTTAGCCTTGATTTCGTTTCTTTCTTTTCATTCCTGCAAGACCGCCGTTTCTCTTGATCCACTGGAATACCTTTCCACACATGTAGATGTTATAACATGGTGGTGTGTTGTACATTGAATCATTGTCAGCATGTGTCTTGTACTTAAGCATTGTAGGAGTACCAGGAAGAAGTGTATCCTCTGTAATTAAGTCTTCACGAATTGCAGCGATAACTACGCCTGCAGGTCCTACGTTCTTCTGAGCACCACCGTAGAACATAGCGTACTTTTCTACGTCCATAGGCTCTGATAAGAAGCATGATGATACGTCAGCGATTAAGTTATGGCCCTTTGTGTTAGGAAGCTCCTTGAACTTTGTACCATAAATTGTGTTGTTCTCACAGATGTAAACATAGTCTGCATCTTCAGGAATATCAAGATCTGAACAATCAGGAATATATGAGAATGTCTTATCCTCGGATGATGCAACAGCAATAGCCTCTCCGTAAAGCTGTGCTTCCTTATATGCCTTCTTAGCCCACTGTCCTGTAACGATGTAAGCAGCCTTCTTATTCTTCATGAAGTTCATTGGAATCATTGCAAACTGTGTTGATGCTCCACCCTGAAGGAATAATACTTTATAGTTATCAGGAAGACCTAATAATTCTCTAAAATCAGCTTCTGCAGTCTGGATAATTTCACCATATTCCTTTGAACGGTGGCTCATTTCCATTACAGATTCGCCAGTGCCTTTATAATCAAGCATTTCTGCTGCAGCTTCTTCTAATACTTCAACAGGAAGCATTCCAGGTCCGGCACTAAAATTATAAACTCGTGACATATTTTCCCTCCTATACAATATGTACCAACATAATCCTACATTTATATTACTTCATTTTGCCTTTATATGCACCAATAAATATAGAATTACTTCTTGTTTTTTAAGGTCATTTTCATCAAATGCATCTTCTATGTTACCACCAGGAGAAACCATTGGATAAACCTTGTCATCGTTACCGATAATACACTCAATCATTGTTGGCTCGTTAAGCTCAATAGCTTCTCTGAGTGCCTTTTCAAATTCTTCGATAGTTGTAACTCTGTATGCTCTTGCACCAAGACCTTCTGAAACCTTTACAAAGTCTGTCTTATCTTCAAGAGTTGTATTTGAATATCTCTTATCGTAGAAAATTGTGTCTGCCACTGTCTAACCATTCCTAAAACGTGGTTGTTAATTACGAGTTCGATTACAGGAATGTTATATCTTGTTGCTGTAGCAAGCTCGTTCATGTTCATTCTGAAGCATCCGTCACCGGCAACATTTACAACTACATTGTCGGGCTTTCCAACCTTAGCACCGATTGCAGCACCAAGTCCGTATCCCATTGTTCCGAGACCACCTGAAGTGATGAACTTTCTTGGCTTTGTGAAGTTGTAGTACTGTGCTGCCCACATCTGATGCTGTCCTACATCTGTTGTAATGATAGCATCACCGTTAGTTACTTCGTGAAGCTTTCTGATAATAAGAGGTCCGTTTAATCTGTCTGTAATAATAGGAAGCGGGAATTTTTTTCTTAATCTCATCGATTTCTTCATTCCACTGGCTGTGATCCTGCTGTGGGAGAATCTTGTTAATCTTCTTTAATACTTCCTTAGCATCACCGATAATGCTTGCATCCGCCTCAATATTCTTATCGATTTCAGCAGCATCGATATCGATGTGAATAATCTTTGCATTCTTAGCAAATGTCTTTGTATTACCTGTAACACGGTCTGAGAATCTTGCACCGATAACAACAAGGAGGTCACATCTTGAAACCCCAAGGTTAGACGCCTTTGAACCGTGCATACCGATCATACCTGTATATAATGGATTGTTAGAGTCAAATGATCCCTTACCCATAAGTGTCTCACAGATAGGAGCATTCATCTTCTCAACAAATTCCTTAATTTCGTCAGAAGCATCTGAAACGATTGCACCACCACCAACAAGGATAAATGGCTTCTTAGCGTCCTTAATAAGCTCAACTGCAGATACTACAGCAGCTTCATTAATCTCTCCGCCTCTTTTTTAAGTGGTAACGGCTCCTTCTTCTCATATTCGTAAACAGCAGCTGTTACATCCTTTGTAATATCTACTAATACAGGACCTGGTCTTCCACCTTCAGCAATGTTAAATGCCTTTCTCATTGTGTCAGCAAGATCCTTGATATCCTTTACGATGAAGTTGTGCTTTGTAATAGGCATTGTAACACCAGCGATATCGATTTCCTGGAATGTATCCTTGCCTAATGCATTTACGGCAACGTTACATGTAATTGCTACAATAGGAATAGAATCCATGTATGCTGTAGCGATTCCTGTAACAAGGTTTGTAGCTCCAGGACCTGAAGTTGCGAAACAAACGCCTACTTTACCTGTAGCTCTTGCATATCCGTCTGCAGCATGTGAAGCACCCTGCTCGTGAGATGTTAAATAATGTGTTATCTCGTCACTGTGCTTATATAATGCGTCATATAGATTAAGTGCTGTACCACCCGGATAACCAAAGACTGTATCTACGCCCTGTTCCTTTAAACATTCTATAATTATATCAGCACCAGTCAATTGCATAATTTTACCTCCTCTATTATTTAAAAGCAGATATTACATCTGCTTTTTATTTAATTTTCATCTATATTCTATAGTTACAAATACTACCAAATCGAACTATTTTCTATTTAATTTTATTAGTTATTGTTGCCTGTGAACTGAGGAACCTCAAGAACGGCACCTCTGTTACCTGAAGTAACCATAGCAGCATATCTTGCAAGATATCCTGTTGTAACTCTTGGCTGTCTTGGCTGCCATTTAGCTCTTCTTTCAGCCATTTCTTCATCGCTTACGCAAAGCTTGATTGAATGTGAAGGAATGTCAATCTGGATGATATCTCCTTCTTCAACAAGAGCAATAGGACCACCTACAGCTGCCTCTGGAGAAACGTGTCCGATTGAAGCACCTCTTGATGCACCTGAGAATCTACCGTCAGTAATAAGAGCTACTGAGCTTCCAAGTCCCATACCTGCGATAGCTGATGTAGGTCTGAGCATTTCTCTCATACCAGGACCACCCTTAGGACCTTCGTAACGAATTACAACAACATCGCCTGAAACGATCTTACCTGAGCTGATAGCTGCGATTGCATCTTCTTCACGCAGTCAAATACTCTTGCCGGGCCTTCATGTACAAGCATTTCATCTACTACTGCAGATTTCTTAACAACACTTCCGTCTGGAGCTAGGTTACCGCTTAATACTGCAAGACCACCTGTCTTTGAGTATGGATTGTCAAATGGTCTGATAACTTCTTCATCTAAGTTAACCGCATTTGCAATGTTCTCGCCAACAGTCTTTCCTGTAACCGTAATACAGTCTGTATTGATAAGGCCGTGATCAGCGAGCTCCTTCATAACAGCGTAAATACCACCGGCCTCATTAAGGTCTTCAATATATGTAGGACCTGCAGGTGCAAGATGGCAAAGGTTAGGAACCTTGTCACTGATTTCATTTGCAAACTTGATATCAAAGTCGAAACCAATTTCATGAGCGATTGCAGGGAGGTGAAGCATACTGTTTGTTGAACAACCAAGTGCCATATCCATTGCAAGAGCATTAAGGATAGCATCCTTTTTGTCATGATATCTCTTGGCTTGATATCCTTCTCAAGTAAGTCCATAACAGCCATACCTGCATGCTTAGCAAGTTTTAACCTTTCTGAATATACAGCAGGGATTGTTCCGTTACCACGGAGACCCATACCGAGAACCTCTGTAAGGCAGTTCATTGAGTTAGCTGTGTACATACCTGAACATGAACCACATGTAGGACATGCGTTGTTCTCATATTCCTTAACATCAGCTTCAGTAAACTTACCTGCTTCGAATGAACCTACAGCCTCAAACATTGATGAAAGACTTCTCTTTCTTCCCTTTACTCTTCCGGCTAACATAGGACCACCACTTACAACTACTGTAGGAATGTTAATTCTTGCAGCAGCCATAAGCATACCGGAACTGTCTTATCACAGTTAGGGATCATTACAAGACCGTCAAACTGATGTGCAATTGCCATTGCCTCGATTGAGTCAGCAATTAAGTCTCTTGTTACAAGAGAATACTTCATTCCGATGTGACCCATGGCAATACCGTCACATACAAGCGATTGCCGGGAATTCAAGTGGTGTACCACCTGCCATTGCAACGCCCATCTTAACTGCCTGTGTAATCTTATCAAGATTTGTGTGGCCTGGAACTACTTCGTTATATCCGTTTACGATACCGATTACAGGTCTGTTCATTTCCTCAGCTGTTAGTCCCAATGCATTGAGAAGTGAACGCTGAGGTGCTCTGTCTATTCCCTGTGTTATATTTTTACTATGATCCTTCATAGGATACCCCCTAATATGTACTCTTATTAAATTCTCTCTGCCACTTTGTCACCCATTTCTGTTGTTCTGCAAAGAGTCATTCCTTCTTTATATATATCGCCTGTTCTAAAGCCTTCCTTTAAAACAGCTTCAACAGCATCTTCGATTGCCTTAGCTTCTTCCTCAAGATCAAATGTATATCTGAGCATAAGAGCTGCTGAAAGAATTGTTGCAAGTGGATTAGCCTTGTTCTGACCTGCAATGTCAGGAGCTGATCCGTGACTTGGCTCATATAAACCGAACTTGTCAGCTCTGAGTGAAGCACTTGATAACATGCCGATAGAACCTGTTACCATACTTGCCTCATCTGATAAAATGTCACCAAACATGTTCTCTGTAAGCATTACATCGAACTGAGCAGGATCTCTTACAAGCTGCATTGCTGCGTTATCAACGAGCATATGTCTTAATTCAACATCAGGATAGTCTTGGCAACTTCTTCAACTACTGCTCTCCAGAGTCTTGAAGAATCAAGAACGTTAGCCTTGTCTACGCTTGTTACAACTTTTCTTCTTTTTTCTTGCAATATCAAATCCCTTAATTGCAATTCTTCTGATTTCTTCTTCATTATATACAAGAGAGTCTGTAGCTGTTCTGAGACCGTCTACAACCTCTGTCTTTCTGTCACCGAAGTATAAACCGCCTGTTAATTCTCTCATGATTACCATATCGATTCCCTGGCTGCTTATAGACTCCTTAAGTGGACATGCTTCAGCAAGTTCCTTATATAAATATGCAGGACGTACGTTTGCAAATAATCCAAGCTCTTTTCTGATCTTAAGAAGACCTGCTTCAGGTCTTAAATTAGGAGCAACATCATACCATCTTGAGTTACCTACATCACCACCAACTGCACCGAGAAGTACAGCATCTCCGCTCTTTGCAATTTCAAGAGCTTCATCTGTAAGAGGCACTCCATGAGCATCGATAGAACATCCTCCCATTAGGATCTCTTTATATGAAAATGTGTGTCCGTACTTTTCAGCTACTTTATTAAGGACCTTAACTGCCTCCGCAACTATTTCTGGACCGATTCCATCTCCTGCTATCAGTGTAATATTACCGTTCATTACTGCCTCCTATATTCAATATTCAGAAAGAATTAATATATTGTAATAAAATATAATTCTATTCTGTGTTTTACATTTGATATATAAGCATTTTTCAACATTTACTTAAGTTATGTATATAAAATAATGAAATTACTTATATATGTTAAAATAATACCTTTAATCATAATATATTTAATTGTTCATTTCAACATACAAAAATGAGTATACAAAAAGATCACGGCTATGAGTTAGGCTATGCTGACCTTCATCTGCCGGATGGTGATCTCACATCCGACAATCTGCACAACTGACTCAATGGCCATGATCTTAATGTCTGGAATATTTAATTACTTATCTTCCTTGTTTGGCTTGTCACCAACGAATGTTGTCTGCTGTGTTTCAGCAGGCTCAACCTGATCGATTGCTTCCTTCTTCATAGAGATACGGCAGTTTCTGTTGTTACCAAATTCAACTACTACTGTGTCATCAATAATATCAACAATCTTTCCGTAGAAGCCACTGCTTGTGAGAACAAAATCTCCCGGCTTCATGTTAGACATAAGTGCTTCTCTCTCTTTTTCTACGCTTTCTACCTGGTCTGATAGCTGCAAAATATCCGAATAACACCAAAGCACCGATGTAAACAACGAATACAATAACCATACTGCCGTCCATAAATTAACCTCCATTACGAGCAAATTTATAATTTATCAAAGTATATACTAAATGTACCTTTGTGTCTATAAAATAGTAATTACTTATTTTCTCCACTTCTGAACATTTCTATTCTTTCCTTTTTAAATGCAGAATATCTCTGTTCATCTATGGCAGTTCTGATATCTTCCATAAGATGATTATAGAAATATAAATTGTGCATTACGCAAAGTCGTAATCCTAACATTTCCCCTGCCTTGAGCAAATGTCTTATATATGCCTTTGAGTAATTTCTGCAGGCTTCACATCCACATCCCTCTTCAATAGGAGTCATGTCCTTCTCATGCTTTTTTGTTAAGCATATTTATTTTACCGAACTTTGTGTACACGTGGCCGTGACGACCATTTCTTGAAGGATATACACAGTCGAAGAAATCCACTCCTCTGTCTACAGCTTCAAGAAGATTTTCAGGCGTACCAACTCCCATAAGATATGTAGGCTTATTCTTTGGAAGATAAGGAACTGTTTCATCTAAGACGTTATACATTTCCTCATGTGTCTCACCAACTGCAAGACCACCTAAAAGCATATCCCGGAAGATCAAGTTCAGATATAGTCTTTGCATGTTCAATTCTTATATCTGTATATACGCCCCCTGGTTAATTCAAATAAAAGCTGATGCTTATTAATTGTGTCTTCAAGAGAATTTAATCTGTTAATTTCATCTCTGCTTCGCACAAGCCATCTTGTTGTTCTGTCAACTGAACGCTGCATATATTCTCTGTCAGCCTTCGCAGGTGCACACTCATCAAATGCCATGGCAATTGTAGATGCGAGATTTGACTGAATCTGCATACTTTCTTCAGGTCCGATAAATATTTTTCTTCCATCTATATGTGATGCGAATTTAACACCCTCTTCTGAAATATTTCTAAGCTTTGAAAGAGAGTAAACCTGGAATCCGCCTGAATCAGTAAGAATAGGCTTGTCCCAGTTCATGAACTTATGAAGACCGCCAAGCTCCTTAATAAGCTTATCGCCTGTTCTTACATGTAAATGATATGTATTGGCAAGAGCCACCTGAGTATCTATTTCCTTTTAAATCAACTGTGGAAACAGCACCCTTGATTGCAGCAACTGTAGCAACATTCATAAAGAGAGGTGTGTGAACTTCTCCATGAACGGTTGTAAACTTGGCGTGCTTCGCTCTGCCGTCAGTACTTATTATCTCGTAATTACAATCTTTCATAAAACTCCTTTATAAAGCTGACTCTGCTTCTCATACCATCCATAATTTCATCAACGATTACAAGCTTTTTGCCATAGACTCTGCAACTACAACAGCTCTTGGAACGATTAAAGGATCATGTCTTCCGTGAATTTCAATTTCTGTTTCATTTCCTGAATTATCCACTGTCTTCTGCTCTCTTGCAATAGATGGTGTAGGTTTAAATGCCGCTCTGAATACAATCTGGCTTCCGTCTGAAATTCCACCAAGAATACCACCTGAGTGGTTTGTACTCTTTGTTACATTTCCATTCTCAGAAATGAACTCATCATTATTTTCTGAACCTCTTGATTCTGCAGCCTTGAAACCGTCACCGATTTCAAATCCCTTAACAGCACCAATTGAAAATATTGCCTTTGCAAGATTTGCATCAAGCTTATCAAATACAGGCTCACCGAATCCTGCCTTAAGGCCATCAACTACACATTCAATAGTTCCGCCTGATGAATCCTTTTCAACCATTAACTCTCTTACATAATCCGCTGCCTTTTCACTTGCATCTTTATCAGGCATGCAGAGTGCTGAATTCTTTGCGAAATCCAAATCGAATTTATCGTAATCAATTTCAATATTTCCAATCTGCTTTGTATATGCATTTACGCTGACACCGAGCTGATCAAGAATAAGACCCGCAAGTGCACCCTGCTGCAACTCTTCCTATTGTCTCTCTTCCTGAAGATCTTCCGCCACCTCTGTAATCTCTGATTCCAACACCGTACTTTGAATCAAATGAGGAAATCTGCGTGTCCCCGGTCTGTAAATGTCTTTAATGTTATTGTAATCCTTTGAATGCTGATCTTCGTTATTGATCATCATAAGGATAGGTGAACCTGTAGAAACTCCTTCAAATACACCTGAAAGAATATGTACTTTATCCTTTTCATTACGCTTAGTTACAAATTCACTTGTACCAGGCTTTCTTCTGTCTAACTGACTTTGAATATATTCTTCGTCTACCTTTATGCCTGCAGGACATCCGTCAACGCATACACCAACAGCCTTTCCATGGGATTCTCCCCATGTTGAAACCGTAAAATTCTTACCGAATACTGAACCCGACATATTAACTCCTTTAATATTTATATAGGTAATGACTATAACTAATTTAAGTTAATCACTTTATTTACTATAAGTTTAGTATGTGTTATTATCTCACATTATATACTAAATAATTATAAAAGTTATGTTATGAAAATATCTACTCAAATATTTCTGGAACATAACTTTAGAAAGGAAATATATGAAAACAGTTCTTTGCTTCGGCGATTCTAATACATTTGGATATATCCCCGGCGGTATCGGGAGATTTTCTGTGATTGAAAGATACACAGGTATTCTCTTCTACACTTCTCTGGCCTGAATATAATGTAGTTGCAAATGGTGTCGTTGGAAGAACTACTGTATATGAAGATCCCGTAAGAGAGGAGAAAACGTGGCATAAGTGATGTAGAAGAAAAGTGTCCGCTCTGCAAATCCTGATATATTTGTAATTGCACTTGGAACAAATGACGTAAAGCAGGCATTTAATAACAGTGAAGCAGATATCACAGCCGGAATTGATAAAATAATAAATCTCGTTTTATCAGTTAAGCCTAATGTGCAGATAGTCATCATGGTTCCTGCTCCTATATCTGAAGACGCACTTCCACATAGCAATGATTACAATTCATATTCACTGGAAGTATCCGCAAATCTCCATACGGAAGTTGAGAAATATGCAAAAAGAGCACGGTTATAAAATTCTTAAATATCGGTTCATTTACAAATGTATCACCTGTTGACGGTGAGCATCTTGCAACCGAATCCCACAAAATGGTAGCGGAGAGACTGTGTGAGATTATAAAGAGTATGTGATTATCATTGCAGTTAAAAGTATGATAATTAACTTTGCAATTGAAGCATCATAATCATCTTTGAAGTCAGAGTATGGTGATTTCATCTGATATAGTGTCACATTTATTATTCCGAGCGCCACTTAATTAACTTACAATATCGATATTATATTTCTGATATACATTTGCATAAAACCAAATTATATTATATAATCCATATAGTATTTATATGAATTAGTTGAACCACACTAAGGTTACCCACACCTGTTTTAGTTTTGTATTGTAAGGAGGGTGTTAAATGAAAATATCTACAAAAGGGCGTTATTCCTTGAATTCTTATTGGATTTGGCGCGACACGGTGATTATGGTCAATATCATTAACTGATATTGCAGAAAGAAAGAATATTTCAAAAAAAATATCTCGAGCAGATAATTCCTGTTCTCAATAAGTCAGGATTTTTTAACTACTGTAAGAGGTGCTCACGGTGGCTACCAGCTTGCAAAAAGCCCAAAGGATATTACAATCGCAGATATCTGGTTCGTAACAGAAAATATTTTTTCTGATGATACAAAGGATGAAAGTGAAAATAATCCTACCTTTAAATATATTGTTGACGGTCTGGATAACACAGTAAAAACAGTATCTTGAAACTATTACACTTCAGGATGTATTAGAGATAGAGAATAACTACTATTCTGATAATTATGTGATTTAATTAAAAAAGTCATTGTATAGATACCCGGTTTTTCACCGTATCCTTACAATGACTTTTTATTCTGTTATATACATTTCCAGTCTGTTATTGGCATTTTTCAATTCTTCTGTCTTAGCAGTAATATCTGTAATTTCAGTATTCCTGCCAAATGTGTACTTTGCATTTAATGCACTGACAGCTTTTATTTCCTGCTTAATAAGCTTCTTTGTATCTCTGCCTATTTTCTTCTATGTTCGCCCATCATTATCTTGGCCTTATTGATAAGTGCATCTGCTCTCTTTTTCTCATTTAACAGGTTCACCTTATCATCATCGCCTTCTTCATACATTTTGGCCTTCCAGATTGCTTTCTGAATTTCATCCTCTGAAAGGTTTGAAGAAGATGTGATTGTTATGGACTGTTCTTTTTCCTGTTCCAAGATCTCTTGCGGAAACATTTACAATTCCATTCACATCAATATCAAATGTAACCTCTATCTGAGGAACACCCGCAAACGCACGCTTAATTCCTGATAATCTGAAGTTACCTAAAAGTCTGTTATCCTTTGTAAATCTTCTCTCTCCCTGAAAGACCTTAATATCAACAGATGTCTGGAAGTTAGATGCTGTTGTAAATATCTGAGAATGTCTCACAGGAATTGTTGTATTTCTCGGTATAAGAACATTTGAAATCTTACCAACTGTTTCATAATTGAAAGAGACAGAGGAGTAACATCCATAAGTACAAGACTGTCTGCTGTTGAGCCTGTTGTAATCTGGCCTGTAAGCTTACCTGCCTGAATGGCTGCTCCATATGCAACACACTCGTCAGGATTAACATTCCTTGAAGGTTCTATTCCAAGTATGTCTCTCAGCTTATCCTGTACTAATGGTATTCTTGTTGATCCGCCTACAAGAAGAACCTTTGAAATCTCGTCCTTTTTAACTCCCGAATCTATCAATGCATTGTGAATAGGAATCTCAATTCTCTCAATCAGATCACTGATACTCTTGTTAAATTCATCTCTTGTTAAAGTCATTTCAAAGTTAATTACTTCATCCTTTACCTTTGTAAGATAAGGTAAAGTAATTTTTTTGTACACTGAGAACTTGAAAGCTCTTTCTTTGCACGTTCTGCTTCTTCATGAATTCTGCACATTACTGCAGGATCCTTTGAAACATTTATGCCATACAGCTTTTTTAATTTCCCTGCAGATTATTTCAACGATTCTCTCATCAAAATCGTCACCGCCCAGGAAATTGTCACCGGATGTAGATAAAACATCTATAACTCCATCCGCAATCTCAATAAGAGAAATATCAAATGTTCCGCCACCCAGGTCGAAAACAAGTATTTTCTGCTCTTTTTGCATTATCAAGACCATATGCAAGAGCTGCTGATGTAGGCTCATTAATAATTCTAAGCACATTCAGTCCGGCTATTCTTCCAGCAACCTTTGTAGCCTGTCTCTGAGCATCATCAAAATAAGCCGGAACAGTAATTACGGCATCTGTTACTTCTTCTCCGAGGTATTCTTCTGCATCTACCTTCAGCTTTTTTCAAAATAAGCGCCGAAAGCTCCTGTGGGGAGTAATCGTGTCCGTCTATTTTCAGTCTGAAGTTGCTGCCCATCTGTCTTTTTATAGAAAAACAGGTTCTTTTTTCGGATTAACGGCAGCCTGTCTTTTTCGCAAGATTACCTACCTTATATGTTCCGTCCGGCATAAAAGAAACAAACGGATGGTGTTGTTCTATATCCCTTTATTGGCGATAACTTTAGGCGTATCTTGTTCACCAATATCTGCCTACACAACTGTTTGTTGTTCCTAAATCAATACCACAATAGCTCTTCCCATATACACACCAAGTTTCTGATTGAAATATATCGAAACATCAATATCTTCAACTCCATATTATAATATGTTAAATATGCACATGTCCTCAATTTTATTACCTAATTATATCATAGCTAAATGTAATATGGGACTTTAGGAGTTTGTTTTATTAATTCTTAATACATTGCTACCCCATTTAATAATTAAAAACAAACCCCCTGTTTTCCCATTTCTGAGAAAAACAGAGGTTCGTTTTTATATTGTCTCATTTCGTACTTATGAAGATTCACAGTTAAACCTGTGGAATCATTTATCAATAAATAAAGCCTACAAATGCTTACAGCATTAAGACCGACCATTATTAGAT
>VOFJ01002093.1_pt1 | contig 17983 bp, 30 predicted proteins | sample 5384081 | NCBI WGS metagenome assembly VOFJ01 (sample SAMN12384729, study PRJNA508395) | human gut metagenome | isolation source: healthy gut I | host: Homo sapiens
ATTCAGTCTGATGAGGCTCTTGAAGTATTTGAGAAATATGGATTTGCAGCTTATGTAAATGATGAGAAAACGGATGACACGGCAGCTGCTGAAAAAGACAGCAGAGCCGACAAAGAAGCATCTGAAGATACTGCAGAATAAAGGATAATAATATGGGAGAATTTCTCAGTGAAATAAACTGGAGTCCTTTATGGATTTCTTTGAAAACCGGTGTGGCAGCAACTATATTTGCTTTTTTTCTGGGAGTATTCTGTGCAAGGAAGATCATGAAACTGAAACCGGGAGCCCGGGCAGTGCTGGATGGGATTCTGACAATGCCTCTTGTTCTGCCGCCTACAGTAGCTGGATTCTGCCTGCTTTTTGCTTTTTAGTCTGAAAAGACCTTTCGGAAGCTTTCTGCTGGACAATTTTGACATTAAAGTAGTTCAGACATGGACCGGATGTGTGATCGCAGCTTCTGTGATCGCATTTCCACTGATGTATCGAAATGCCAGGGCGGCTTTTGAGCAGGTAGATGTGAATCTGATCTATGCGGGCCAGACTTTGGGAATGAGCGATAACCGGATCTTCTGGAAGGTGGTTATGCCTGCGGCAGGACCGGGAATTGCTTCCGGTACTGTACTGGCTTTTTGCCCGTGCCATTGGGGAATATGGAGCAACCTCCATGCTTGCCCGGCAATATCCTTGGAAAGACAAGAACGGTTTCTGTTGCAATTGCATCAGAGACTGCAGCTGGAAATTATGATATGGCAGGTTTCTGGGTCGTAGTGATCATATTGATCTCATTTCTGGTGGTTGCAGCAATTAACATTGTATCCGGAAGAGGAATGAAGACAAGAAGGTGGATATAATGGCGATTGAACTTGATATTCAGAAAAATTTTAAAGGTTTTTCCCTGGATGTAAGACTGAAGGGGCAGGATGGACCTATAGGGATCCTGGGCGCTTCCGGAAGCGGAAAGAGTATGACTCTTCGCAGTATTGCCGGAATTGAAACCCAGGGATTCCGGAAGAATCATTATTAACGGGAAGACTGTTTTTGATTCTGAGGCAAAAATTAATTTAAAGCCTCAGGAGAGAAGAGTTGGATACCTGTTTCAGAATTATGCCCTTTTCCCAACTATGACTGTGGAAAAGAATATTGCCTGCGGGTATCGAGGGGAAAAAAAAAAGTGAGCTTTCACAGAAGGTTGCAGATTACATAAAAAGATATCAGTTGGAGGGACTGGAAAAGCATTTGCCGTCGCAGCTTTCTGGCGGTCAGCAGCAGCGGGTGGCTCTCGCGCGTATGATGATCGGAGAGCCGGAGGTGATTCTTCTGGATGAACCTTTTTCTGCGCTGGATGGGTATCTGAAGGATATTTTGCAGCGTGATATGCAGAATTTTTTGAAAGATTACAAAGGCGATATGATCATGGTAACTCACAGTAGGGATGAGGCATATAAATTCTGCAGTCAGCTGACCCTGTTGAATAATGGAAAAAGATATTCTTACTGGTGAGACCAGGGATATTTTCGAAAATCCTCAGTATCTGGAGGCTGCAAGGCTGACTGGATGTAAGAATTTTTCTGCAGTGCAGAAGATGGGCAGCCATGAGGTTTATGCATTGGATTGGGAGCTTATGCTTCGTTCAGAACAGGAAGTGACAGAGGATATTACCCATGTTGGAATCCGGGGACATTGGATGAGACCGGCAGATAAGGCTGGTGAGAATACCATGGAAGTGCAGGTTGAGGAGTATATTGAAAATACTTTTGAGCATCAGTATCTGTTTCGTAATAAAGGGGCTGCAGAAAGCGGCACTTTGTGGTGGATGTGCCAGAAAAAGAATTTCAGGAAACTGCAAAGGACAATATCCCAAAGTATCTGTATTTTCCACCAGAGCATGTGATGTTGTTAAAGAAATAAAATAAGGTGGTTCTGAATGAATAATAAAGGAATATGAGACAGCATGGAATGGTTTGCTGTTTCATATTCCTTATTTTGTATTGCGAAGTCTGCAGAAGACGGATAGTAGAAGAATGTCTTTATTTCAGATATGTTTTAGAACTTTTTTAAACAAGCTCTGATGCTGCGATAAAAAAACGCCGGAAACCTTGAATTACAAGATTTCTGACGCTTAAGAGCAGGGATGAGAGAATCGAACTCCCACCAAAGGTTTTGGAGACCCCTATCATACCATTTGACCAATCCCCTATGTTTTGTTTACTGTTGCAATTATACATACAAAAGGAACAGTTGTCAAGGCAAAATTAATTTTTTGCACGAAATCAATTTGAAAACGGAGATGGAGGGATTTGAACCCTCGCACCGGTTGCCCGGCCTACCGCATTTCGAGTGCGGACCCTTCAACCACTTGGGTACATCTCCATGAAACAGTTCTCCATTAATATTTTTTTATATGGATCTACGGAAAGGTCAATTCTTTTTTATTTTTTTTTATTGACGTAAAAAAGAATAGTGTAATAATATCATATAAAGGATAAAGCAAAATACGAGGAGACCAGTTATGAGTGACAGATAAAAAGACATCCATAGAGAATGCAGTAGAGCGTCTGACTGCCAATTACCGTAAAGAAGAACTTTTTCTGGGACAAAGGAGCGGAAGACATCTGCCAGTCCGTGCAGCAATTATTAATATTGTAAAAGAAATGAGATCAGTTATTTTTCCGGGATATTTCGATATTGATTCGGGAGCAGCTGTTTTCCGGAACATTATACCGGATATCTGCTCAATGACCTGTTTGACCGTATGCAGGCGCAGATTGAGACGGCTTTTCTGTATGTTGGTGATGAATGACCAGTGCATGCGGCAAAGGCAGCACAGGTAACCTCAGATTTTTTGAGCAGCTTCCGGAAGTGCAGGAGATGCTGCTGAAAGATGTGCAGGCTGGTTTTGACGGTGATCCGGCTGCGAAGAGTAAAGAGGAGATCATTTTCTCTTATCCTGGATTTCTGGCAATTTATGTGTATCGTCTGGCACACATCCTTTATCTGGAGGAGGTTCCGTTTATCCCAAAGGATTATGACAGAGTATGCTCATGACCATACAGGTATCGATATCAATCCGGGTGCTACGATTGGAGAATATTTCTTCATTGACCATGGTACCGGTGTTGTAATCGGTGAAACGACTACGATTGGAAAGAATGTGAAGCTGTATCAGGGGGTTACCCTTGGCGCTCTTTCTACAAGAAAAGGACAGCAGCTTTCTGGTGTGAAGCGTCATCCTACTATTGAAGATAATGTGACCATTTATTCCAATTCTTCTGTACTTGGTGGAGAAACTGTGATCGGGGAGAATACGATCATCGGCGGAAACACATTTATTACAGAATCAATTCCTGCAAACTCAAGGTAAGTGCAAAGAGTCCGGAGCTGGTGATCAAGAAACCGCGTACACATGTGGAAGCTTCCAATGTCTGGGATTGGGAAAATTAAGGGAATAAAGTGAAAATGGCAGTTAATGGAGCTGGCACGGTTGGTGTTTTTTAGGAAATATCATTTCTGGAAAAACAGAAAGTTCGCAGTGTGAAGCTGGTAACATGCATCGCTTTGAATGTGATAAACTGTGTAACTGCTGACTGCTCCAGAGCATGTTTGAAAAATCATTCTCCCAATCTGCACGCCTCACTTTTGTGATATATTTCGTCGAATTCGGTCTACGTAGCTCGCTACGGCGCCCACATCCGAACAAAATCGCCCGCAAATTGTGACGCACATCTTGCGTGAAAGCCTTTTTTCAAACACGCTCTGGAAAACTTTCATGAAAAATATTTCTATCATATTTTAAAAATATAAATGCTTAACAGACAAGAAATATTGCATTAATCTTAGAAAAAAAAGAAAAAATTAAAAAAATTTGAAAAAAGTTGTTGACAAATTTAGAAACATCAGATATACTAGTCTTCGTTGTGACAGATAAGCACAAATGTGCGGGTGTAGTTCAATGGTAGAACACCAGCCTTCCAAGCTGGATACGTGGGTTCGATTCCCATCACCCGCTTATGCGATAGTGGCGTAGTTGGTAACGCGCGACCTTGCCAAGGTCGAGACCGCGGGTTCGAGCCCCGTCTATCGCTCTTCTGACAAATGTCAGGTAAACACATCTGAATATGATGTGCGGGCGTAGTTCAATGGTAGAACACCAGCCTTCCAAGCTGGATACGTGGGTTCGATTCCCATCACCCGCTTGTGCGATAGTGGCGTAGTTGGTAACGCGCGACCTTGCCAAGGTCGAGACCGCGGGTTCGAGCCCCGTCTATCGCTCTTTAAAAAGCCAGGAATTAAGTTTCCTGGCTTTTTAACTTATGACGCATTATTTTCATTGGAGCAGAGCGTTCCATAGAAACTGAGCAGATACAGACCCGAAAGTCCGACCAGTGCGTAGATGATTCTGGAAATCCAGCTCATACTGCCAAAGATGAGAGCTACCAGGTTAAAGTTGAAGAACCCGATCAGTCCCCAGTTGACAGCGCCGATTATTGGTAAGAGTCAGACAGAAACAATTTAAAAATTTATTTTCCATAAGTCACCATCCTTTCGTAACTATAGTGTTTCTTTTTTATCGTGGAAATTATACGAAAAAGCCTGTATAAAATGTGGTAAAAGATGGAATTTTTAGCACAAAAAACAGGGGGGACTGTCTGAAACTGCAAAGAGACATAAAAATACGCGAAAGCCTTAAACGGAACTTTCGCGTATAAAAGATTTCATTGTGCTTTCCCATATGGTGATGTGCTGGTTGCTTCTTTTACTGGAGATTTAATGTCTGTGCTGCTGTAATTCCAGTATCCAGACCAAATGCGTCTGAAGCATGCAAGGTAACCGGGCTCATATCATTAAGGGAAAAAGCCTGACATACATTTACCGTTTCTCCAGGCTGGATTTCTTTCATAAATGCATCAACAGCCTCATCACTGTTTGCCGGAATAGCTGCTTCAAGAGCCGCATCATTCTGATAAGCGGTAAGATTTACACATCTACCATAGCACTGGAAGAACTTTCTCCGTTATTTGTGTAGTCATAGTAGACGAGAAGGCAGGGCTCACCGCCAAAGTCTGTGGAAACTACATTTCTGGTATAGTGGATAGAGAAACGCTGGTTGGAAAGATCAATGGTTCCATCAGATGTGGCAGGCGTCTGGACCACAGAATCAGCTGGACCATCGGTTCCCCTCTGCTGTGGAGTCGGAATCCGCCAGAGCCTGGCTGATCTCATCCTCTACACTTTTGAAATTGGCGGACATGATCTTTACCTGTTTCATCATCAAGAGCCGTAACCTTCCATTGGCCGTTTACTTTGATCATAGGATAAACAATGTCTGTTTCACTGAATTTGTCTTCCAGGCTGGAGGCTTTTTCTATTAAAATAGCAGCAAGCTTGTCCTGGGTTTTCCTGTTCTGTAAGACTTTCTCCGGAAAAGGCGCTGGAAACGATCTGACGAAGGAATTCGGTTACAGTTTCACGGTAGATGTCAGATCCGTCTACATAGCGGATCCGCGCAGTGACTTCTGCAGTGCCGTCTTGAAAACTGAAACGTGTCTTTGTGATCTTCCAGGTCATTTTGGCGTTGATGGATTTGAAGAAGCTTTCGTAGGTGGCGTTTCGCACATCTGCATTGTCAAGAGCGGAAAGATCGGCGCTCTGGAGCATACTTTCCATTGTGTCGAAATCAAGGCTCTGGATGCCGGTAAGATATTTATCCAATTCTTTGGCTGGCTGGCTGCGTTCGTAGAAATAGTAGCCAATGGCTGCGCCGGCGACAAGGATAAGAATAAGCAGAAGCAAGAATGCGTCCGGCCTTTCCCTTTTTTTTTTCTTCGGAACAGGGTGTTCATCTGGCATATTTAGTTGTTTTTCTTCCATGTTTCCTCCTTGTTAAGTTTAGAGCCTGTTTGAAAAATCATTCCCGCAATCTACACGTTCCACTTTGCGGTATATTTCGCCCGAATTCGGTTGTCTTAGAGCGGCTACGGCGCCCTTCATCCGATAAAATCTCTCACAAATCGTGACGCACATCTTGTAGAAAGCCTTTTTCAAACATGCTCTGGCGATGTCTATGCTATTATAATTTCATAAATTGACCGTCTGTAAAAATTTCACATATAAATCTGTGTGACATCTTTTTTATTATAGTATACTCTTGGAAGAGTGTCAAAGTATTTACAGAGTGTTACTGCTCACTTCGTTCACAGTAACGTGCTTCGCGATGCACAGAAAAACGAACCTTCTTGTGACAAGCACAAGATACTGCGCAAAACTTAATTCTCGGGTTTTCTGTGAACTTTGAAAAAAAACCGCGCGGAACGTTACTAGTCAGGTCGCGAACAGTAACCAGTAACTTTACGGATACCGGGTATTTATGTTAAGATAATAAAAAAGAAGAAAGGCGGAAAAACTATGGGTGCAAAGTATGAAGCTTATATAGAATCAGAGGCGGACGGCCTTGATATTTCCGTTCTGGCAGTGGTTCCGGATGAGACACCGTACAGAGGAATCCTGCAGCTTGTTCATGGGATGAGCGAATACAAGGAGCGCTATCTTCCCTTTATGGAATACATGGCAAAAAAAAGGCTATGTATGTGTGATCCACGATCACCGTGGTCATGGGAAAAGTGTGCGGGCGCTGGATGACCTGGGATATATGTATGGCGGCGGCGCGGGATGCGATCCTCAAGGATATTGAGGTGGTGAACCGGGAAATGCACCAGCAGCTTCCGGATCTGCCATTGATCTTATTCGGGCATAGTATGGGTTCGCTGGCCGTGCGCGCTTTTGCAAGAGATCATGATGACTGCATGGACATGCTGATCGTTTGCGGTTCTCCAAGCAAGAACAGGGCAAGATCTCTTGGAGAAGTAATCGCCCATATGGAAAGTGCTGTGTTTGGACCAGCCCACAAGAGTAAAGTCATCGAAACCCTTTCCTTTGCCGGAAATGTGATGCGCTTCCGCAAGGACGAAAACTGTACTTCCTGGATCTGTGCCAATAAGGCAGCAGCTCAGGAGTACTCTGATTCTGAACTTTGTGGCTTTACGTTTACAGATGATGGCTATCTGGCACTTTTTGAGCTGATGAAGCGTGCTTACGACGTAAAGCACTGGCACTGCACCAGACCGAAAATGCCCGTGCTTTTTATCAGTGGTCTGATGATCCCTGTATGATCAACGTGCGTCATTTTGCAAAAAGCAGTGCAGGATATGCGGCGCGCCGGTTATGTAGACGTGAAAGGCAAGCTGTATCCGGGAATGCGCCACGAAATTCTGAACGAGACAGACCGGAAGAGGGTTTATCACGACATTGCCTTCTATATAAAAAAGAAAAAGGGCTTTTGAGAAAAGACGTCCATTATGCATAAGATGCTCTATTTTGCACATACTCACAGAAATACAGTGTGAAATGGAGAACTATATGAAAAAAGGCTGGATTCTGCTGCTGGTTCTTCTGGGTGTGGCTTTTCTTATGAGCTGCGGCAAAGATATGGAGCCGGATGAGAAAAAAAGGGGAACTGGTAAGAATTGAGAGAGAAGGATGCCAATCTGGTATCCTTCTTTTTGAACTAAAAAAATAGATTAGTTTTATATAGATTGCAGAAATGATTTTTTTGAAACAGGCTCCCAAGTCTTTTTAAACATGCTGTAGTGTTATGATAAACAATCTGCACTTGTGAAACAAACAAATGTCTTTGTATAAAATACACAAAAAATATACCATAATAGCACTGAAAAATAGTACAAGCTTAAAAAATGCATTGTCACCGTTCTAAAGTTTAAAATGTTACTTGAATAAAGCAAATTGAAATGCTATAATTTTTTTTACATATTAAAAAATGAACTCTGGTCAGAAATCAGTCTGATATGGGTGTGGTGTTTTTTGATGGCATCTCTCATAAAGGAAACCGAAATAAATGTTTTCGACCGGAAAAAATAAGGAGGAAAAATGGGAAAGTATTTTTGCAAAAAGACTTGGAATGGCGATTCTGACTATCTTTCTGGTAGCCTGTCTTACCTTCCTGCTGATGAATGCTGTACCTGGAAGCCCATGGCTCAGTGAAAAAAACACCTTCCGAGACCACACTGGCTGCGCTGAATGCCAAATATGGACTGGATAAGCCGGTCTATGTACAGTTGTTTATGTATCTGAAAAATATTCTTCACGGTGACTTCGGTGTATCACTTAAGATGCAGAAGAACCGTGCAGTTCTTGACATTATCGTGGATATGTTCCCGGTATCTGCCAAGGTAGGTGCACTTGCACTTGCATGGGCGATTCTGGTGGGTGTACCTCTTGGCTGTCTTGCCGCATTTAAAGAGGCAAGCTGACAGACAGCATCCTTCGTGTGATCTGTACACTTGGAATCTCCATGCCAAGCTTCGTTGTGGCATCTGTTCTTCTGGTAACCCTGACCGGAAACAATGCACTGAATCTGTTTCCGTCTATTTTGATCCGTCGCAGGGATGGCGCGCCTAGCGTGTACTGCCATGCTTTGCCCTGGGCTTTTATCCAATGTGCTATACAGCACGTCAGACACGTTCTGCCATGCTGGATTCCTTAAGTCAGGAGTACATTAAGACAGCCCGCGCCAAAGGTCTGAAGAACAAAAGATTATTTTCAAACATGCACTGAGAAATGCACTGATCCCGGTTATTACATACTTAGGACCGCAGGTGGCCTTTACCCTTTGTGGTGGTTTTCGTTGTAGAGAGCGTATTCTCAATTCCGGGACTTGGACGTTATTTCATGTACAGTCCATCCAGAACCGTGATTATCCGGTTATTATGGGAACTACCATTTTTTCCTGGCAGCATTTATTATTCTGATGAACCTGGTTGTAGACCTCCTTTATAAGGTTGCTGACCCGAGAATCAGCCTTGCGAAAGGAGGAGAATGATCGTGGCAGAAGATAAGAAGATTAAGAAATGTCCGGTGAGTCTTCAGCCGGATATTGAGAACCTCCTTCAGGATTTAAGTCCGGATGATTTTGCATCTGCGTCCAGACAGGAGAAGGATGATTTTATTCAGGATCGCCAGAGTGTTTCCTACTGGAAAGATGCCTGGAGAAGATTAAAGAAAAAAATGTGGTGGCTATGGTTGCACTTGGTGTGATCGTATTCCTGTTTTTGTTTGCCTTTGTGGGCCCGCTTCTGATCCCATATGGTTATGACGAGTTTAACAAAGGTGCTGAGAACCTTTATCCCTATCACTACACACTGGAGGACACCCAGCGTGTGAACGACGAGATCGCTTCCAGAACCCAGTCCGATGTAGTGGATGTAGATGAAATGATCGCCCAGGCGAAAGCAGAAGCTGAGAAAAAGGGCGAGAAATTTACAAAGAAAGATGAAGCAGTTATCCGTGCAAAAGCAAAAGTTGCTGCAAAACCTTCAGAAGACTCTTCTGAGGAGCAGAGCGTAGATGAAGATTCCGTCCGCAAGGAGCTTGGAATCAAGAAGCATATTTTCGGTTATTCCCAGGCAGAGCTTGAGCGCAAGGCAAATGGGGAAAAAGTATTTCCCACATGTATTTGGTACTGACATGTATGGCCGTGATATTCTGGTCCGTGTTATGTATGGTGCCCGTGTTTCCATGTCTGTCGGCGTATTCGCAGCTATCCTGGTACTGGTGATCGGCGCCCTTTATGGTGCTATTTCCGGCTACTGCGGCGGCAAGGTGGACGCAGTGATGCAGCGTATTGTTGAACTTATTTATGCAGTTCCGGAGATGCTGGTTGTCCTTCTGATCGCAACTGCACTGAAACCAATCCTTACTGACTATGTGAATTCATCGGGAACCAGTCCTCTGAAATCCTTTGTCAATGTACTTGGACCGAACCTGATCTCCATGTTTATTGCATTTGGTCTGTTATACTGGGTTACCATGAGCCGTATTATCCGTGGCCAGGTACTTCAGCTGAAACAGCAGGAATATGTAACCGCAGCAAAGAGCACTTGGTGCATCTGGCGGCAGAATCATCCGCCGTCATCTGCTTCCAAACTGTATCGGACAGATCGTTGTTACTACCTGCCTGCAGATACCGTCTGCAATTTTCCTGGGATCCTTCTTATCCTACCTTGGAGTTGGTGTTTCTGCACCTCTTCCAAGCCTTGGATCCATGGCAACAGACGCACTTAGCGGTATGTACACTTATACTTACAGACTGATCGTACCTTCCGTGATCCTGAGCATTATGATCCTTGCATTCAACCTGTTTGGCGATGGACTTCGCGATGCTCTTGATCCGAAGCTGAAGAAATAAGAGAGGAGGAGAACAATGTCTGAACAGAAAAATAAATTGCTGGAAGTAAAAGACCTGAAAGTCTCCTTCTTTACCCCGGCCGGCGAGGTAAAAAGCCGTTGGCGGTATCTCCTATGACCTTGATTATGGCGAAGTTATGGGAGTTGTTGGAGAATCTGGTTCTGGAAAGAGCCAGGAGGCATATTCTATTATGGGGCTTCTTCAGTCCCCAGGTAAAAGTTATCGGAGGCTCCATTACCTTCGAGGGAAAAGATGTCCTTTCTTTTCCAAGGAAGAGATGACTGCGTTCCGCGGAAACAAAGTAGCTATGATTTTCCAGAATCCCATGACCTGTCTGAATCCGGTTTACACCATCGGAAATCAGCTTGTGGAAGCTCTTCGTGCCCATGATAAAAAGATCAGCAAGGAAGAAGCTGAGAAGCGTGCAATGGAGATGATGGAGCTGGTTGGAATCAATAATGTGGAAAAGCGTATGAAGCAGTATCCTCATGAGTTCTCCGGTGGTATGCGCCAGCGAGTTATGATCGCCATGGGTCTGATCTGTCATCCGCAGCTTCTGATCGCGGATGAGCCGACTACAGCCCCTTGATGTTACCATTCAGGCACAGATCCTTGACTTGATGAAGGATCTTCAGAAAAAAGACCGGAATGGGAATCATTTTCATCACACACAACCTTGGTGTTGTGGCAGATATCTGTGACAAAGGTATCCGTTATGTATGCAGGTAAGATGGTGGAGCAGGGTCCGGTAGATGACATTTTCTACGAGCCTGCACATCCATATACAAAGGGTCTTCTTCGTTCCATGCCCCGTGTTGATGCCGAGAGCTATGAAAGACTGATCCCAATCGAGGGAACCCCGGTTGATATGCTGAATCCGCCGGAGGGATGTCCGTTTGCACCACGTTGTGAGCATTGCATGAAGATCTGTCTGAAGAAAATGCCTCCTTACGTGGAAGTGGGCGAGAAACATCGTTCCGCCTGCTGGCTTCGGGTTCAGGAGCTTATGAACAAGGAGGAGAAATAAATGGCAGAAGAAAAGAAGCTTCTTGAAATTGAGAATTTACGAAAATATTTTCCGGTAAACGGCATAAAAAGGTCCGGGGGTACAGGCTGTACAGGATGTTTCCCTTTATATCAAAAAAGGTGAAACACTCGGTCTTGTAGGAGAGTCCGGATGGAAAGACCACACTGGGAAGAACGATTCTTCGCCTTTTATGAGCCAACCGGAGGAAAGATTATTTATGATGGCGAAACCATTTACGACAATCCTCTGGATAAAGACGGCAAACCTCTTGGAAAAGCCAAAGCTGCCAAAAATGCTTCCCTTACAGAAGAAAAAATGCAGATCATTTTCCAGGATCCGTCCGCTTCCCTGGATCCTCGAATGACAGTTGGTGAGATCATTGGAGAGGCCATTGATATCCACAAGCTTGCAGCGAGTAAGAAAGACCGCGCTGACATGATCAAAGAGCTGCTGGCGCAGGTTGGATTAAATACAGAGCATGCAAAACCGGTATCCGCACGAGTTCTCCGGTGGACAGCAGCAGCGTGTCGGTATTGCCCGCGCCCTTGCAGTAAAACCGGAGTTCATCGTCTGTGACGAACCGATCTCCGCACTGGATGTTTCTATCCAGTCACAGGTAGTCAACATGCTCGAAGACATGCAGCATGAGATGGGTCTGACCTATCTGTTCATCGCACATGATCTGTCCGTTGTACGTCATATTTCCAATAGAATCGGTGTTATGTATCTTGGCTCTCTTGTTGAGTTGGGGAGAGCTATGAGCTGAACAGACATCCGATCCATCCATATACACAGACCCTGCTTTCCGCAGTTCCGGTTCCGGATCCAAAGCTGAGCCGGACAAGAAAGCGTATTATTCTGGAAGGAGACGTGCCAAGTCCTATGAATCCGCCAAGTGGATGCCGGTTCCATACCAGATGTCCATATGCGACGGAAAAATGCAGCCAGGTAGCTCCTGTGTTCAGAGAGCATGAGCCGGGTCACTGGGCAGCCTGCCATTTGCTGGACAAATAAAGGGAGTTTAGGTATTTCTGTTCTTCCTCACGGAAGAGCTGATGAATACAAGCGTCGATTCTCATCTCTCATGCGGCGCAAAAGCATAAAGGAGGAAATGTAATGAGAAGAAAATTTATGTCTATGGCACTGACTGCAGCTATGGTATTAAGCATGGCAGCAACTCCTGTATTCGCCGAGGATACAGCATCTGACGAAGGATTCAACCTGAACCTTTGTATCGCATCTGAACCACAGACAATTGACCCTGCACTGAACTCTGCAGTTGATGGAGCTATCATGTGCAACCATATGTTCGAAGGTCTGGCTAAATGGGTAAATGATGGTGAAGGAAATGCTGTCACAGCTCCTGGACAGGCTGAGTCCTGGGAAAAGACTGAGAACGAAGATGGTACAGTTACTTACACAGTTAAACTTCGTGACGGTATCAAATGGTCTGATGGACAGGCTGTAACAGCTGGTGACTTCGTTTATGCATGGCAGCGTCTTGCAAATCCTGAGACAGCAGCAGATTACTGCTACATGATCGACATGGTAAAAGGATATGACGCAATTGCTGATGGAAGTGCTGATCCAAGCACTCTTGGAATTACAGCAGTTGATGATCAGACTCTTCAGATCGATCTTACCTATGACTGCCCGTATTTCGAAGAAATCATGGCATTCCCGGCAACCTTCCCGGTTCGTCAGGATATGGTAGAGAGCAGTGACAACTGGACATTTGATCCAAGCACCTACATTGGTAATGGACCATACAAAATGACAGAGTGGTCTCACAATGCTTACATTTCCATGGAGAAGAATGAGAACTACTATGACTATGAGAACCTTGGACCGGATACCATCAAGTTTACACTTCTTGATGACAACAACGCAATGCTCAAAGGTTACAACAACGGAGAGCTTGATTTCATCGAGAACCTTCCTGTAGACGAGATCCCGACCTACCTTGCTTCTGGCGAGCTTGAGATTGGTGACTATCTTGGAACCTACTATGTATGCTTCAACACAGAGGACGAAGTTTTCTCTGACCCTAACATCCGTAAAGCGTTCTCACTTGTAATCGACCGTAACTACATCGTAGAGAACGTTTCTCAGGCTGGTGAGGTTCCGGCTGACGGATATGTACCGAACGGTGTAAATGATGCAGCTGGTGCTGGTAGTGATGACTTTCCGTACAGTAGGCGGTTCTTACTACAGCATTTCCGATGAGGATTATGAGGCTAACTGCGAAGAGGCTCGTCAGCTTCTTGCAGACGCTGGTTATCCGAACGGCGAAGGCTTCCCGACTGTAGAGTATCTGTACAACACAGCTGATAACCACAAGAAGATCGGTGAGGCTCTTCAGAACATGTGGCAGACAGAGCTTGGTGTAACGGTTAACCTGAACAACCAGGATTGGAACGTATTCCTTCAGAACAGAAAAGATGGTAACTACCAGATTGCCCGTAACGGCTGGATCGCAGACTACAACGATCCTTGCTCATTCCTGGATATGTGGTACACAGACGGCGGTAACAACGACGCTCAGTACTCTAACCCAGACTATGATGCAGCTATCGATGCAGCAAAAGCTACTTCTGATCCGGAAGAGCGTATGAAAGCATTCCATGAAGCTGAGGATATCCTCATTGGACAGGACAGCGTGCTTGCTCCAATCTACTTCTATACACGACAGCCATATATGCTCAATCCAGACATTGACGGCATGTATTACACACCACTTGGATACTTCTTCTTCGGTTATACAAGCAAGAAATAATCAAGGCAAAAGAATATAAGTCTTTTGGCATTACTTAAATGTGATGCAGAAGAAAATGACAGGCATTCGGAATTTTCCGGGTGCCTGTTTTTATGAGCAGCAACGAAAGCAGGGATAAAATTTGCGAAGCTATTTTATCCTGTTGACCGATTATGCATGATAGCGGTATAATAAACAGATAATGGTTATTGAACCAGACAGAAACATACAGGAGGAACATATGATGAGAGCCAGCGGTATTTTATTGCCTATATCCAGTATCCCTTCCAACTATGGAATCGGATGTTTTTCTAAAGAAGCTTACGCTTTTGTAGATCAGCTTGCAGAAGCGGGTCAGAAATACTGGCAGATCCTGCCACTTGGACCTACCGGATACGGGGATTCCCCTTACCAGTCTTTTTTTCCACATTTGCAGGAAATCCTTATTTCATTGATTTGGAGGAATTGATCCAGAGAGACCTTCTCACAGCAGCAGAATGTGCAGAATGTGACTGGGGCGGCAGCAAAAGCTATGTGGACTATGAGAAGGTTTATCTTTCCAGATTTTCCCTTCTTCGGAAGGCTTACAGACGTTTTTACCAGATGGATGGGAAGAAAAGGAGCTTCAGCTGATCCGTGAGGAGATGGAAGCCTTTGAGAAAGAGCAGGGCTTCTGGCTTGCAGATTATTGTCTTTATATGGCAATAAAGGACAGCCTGGAGGGAATTTCCTGGAATCAGTGGCCGGAGGACTTAAAACACGTAAGCCGGAGGCCTTGCTAAAAGGCAAAAGAGGAGCTGAAGGAAGATATCAGCTTCTATGCCTTTTCAGCAGTTCTGGTTCTACCGCCAGTGGAACCGGCTGAAGAAATATGCAAATGACAGAGGTATTAAGATCATCGGTGATCTTCCTATCTATGTGGCTTTTGATGGCGCAGATGCATGGGCGAACCCGGATCTGTTCCAGTTTGATGAGGAGGCTACACCGGTAGCAGTGGCAGGATGTCCTCCAGACGCTTTTTCTGCAACCGGTCAGCTGTGGGGAAATCCGCTTTATAATTGGGAATATCACAGAAAAACAGGCTATAACTGGTGGATTCTTCGTATGACTCACTGTATGAAGCTGTACGACAAGGTCGGATCGATCATTTCCGCGGTTTTGACGAGTACTGGTCAGTTCCCTATGGAGATAAGACCGCTGAGAACGGAAAGTGGGAAAAAGGTCCTGGAATAGAATTGTTCGAGGTTCTGGAGGAGAAAATTAAGGATCTGGATGTGATCGCAGAGGATCTGGGATTTCTTACAGACAGTGTCGGGAGCTTCTGGCAGAATCCGGATATCCGGGTATGAAGGTGCTTCAGTTTGCCTTTGATGAAAGCGGCGAGAGCGTATATCTTCCTTTCCGATATGATAAAAACTGCATTGTATACACTGGAACCCCACGACAATGAGACTACGAAGGGCTGGCTTGGGAACCTTACCCAGTCAAACAGAGACTATGTGAACCAGTACACAGCCTGTGAGGATAAAGACACAGATGAATGTGTATGGGGGCTTATCCGGGCGGCACAGTCCTCAGTAGCAGAAGTGTGCGTAGTACCTTTGCAGGATTATCTCTGTCTTGGAAATGAAGCGAGAATGAATACGCCGTCTACTTTGGGAGACAACTGGAAATGGCGTCTTACAAGAGGTCAGCTTACGGATGAGATTATTCATAGAATTAACGCCATGACCAGATTATATGGACGAATCCAGGAGAATAAGAAGTAAGATGAAGAGATTGATTAGATTTTTTTGAAGGGCTACGAGAAAGAAAGTTTTCTGGCTCCTTTGTTCAAAAATGCTGGAGGCCACCTTTGAGCTGATCGTGCCTCTGGTTGTTGCCAGAATCATGGATATCGGCATTAAGAATCAGGACAATGTCTACATCTGGCACCAGTGTGTGATCATGGTACTGCTTGGAGTGATTGGCCTTGCATGCTCTCTCTGACTGCACAGTATTTTTTCTGCAAAGGCAGCCATGGGATTCAGCACTGCCCTTCGCAAGGAGCTTTTTTTCCATATCAGCAGGCTTTCCTACAGAGAACTGGATATGCTTGGAACTCCTACCCTTGTGACAAGGATCACCAATGACGTGAATCAGGCACAGACTGGTGTGAACATGGTACTTCGTCTGTTCCTTCGTTCTCCTTTTATTGTTGTGGGTGCAGTGATCATGTCCTTTACCATTGATGTGAAGATTGGCCTGATCTTCCTGATTGCGGTTCCGGTGATCTCCATTGTAATTTACGGAATTATGCGCACAACAGTGCCAATTTACAAAAAGGCTCAGTCCTTCCTGGACAGAATTTCCCGATCACCAGAGAGAATCATGTGGGTGCCAGAGTGGTAAGGGCTTTTGGAAGACAGCAGGAAGAATATAAAGAATTTTCAGAAGTAAACGACGATTACACCAAGGTGCAGGTAAGAGCGGGGAAAATTTCCGCACTTCTGAATCCTGCTACTACGGTTATTATGAACTTTTCCATTATCGGAATCCTCTGGTATGGAAGCAAGGAAGTGTCTGTGGGTATTCTTACACAGGGGAAGTGGTTGCCCTTGTAAACTATATGAACCAGATCCTGATGCGCTGATCGCTCTTGGCAAACCTGATCGTGGCAGTAACAAAGCTATGGCTTCGGTGTGCGTCTGAATGAGGTGCTGGATACACAGCCGTCTCTCACGGATCAGGGGCAGCAGTGTTCAGAAAGAAAATGCAGGCGCTGCAAGAGTTGTTTTGAAGATGTGAGCTTTACCTATGCAGGAAGCAAAAGGGCCGGCTTTCCCATATTTCTTTTACGGCAAAACCAGGTGGAGACCATTGGTATCATCGGTGGTACCGGATGTGGAAAATCTACTCCTGGTAAATCTGATTCCACGTTTCTATGACGTAACTACGGTATGTAGTAATTGATGGAAATAATGTAAAAGAATATCCATTTCACGAAAAGCAGCCAATCAGCCAGGGAATATTTTACAAGCCGTATTGTTTCTGATGTCAGTCAGTTTTCAGATGGTCTCCTTATGGACTTTACCAGCTGTTTACCAGATTGTGCTGAACCATCTTTGGAACCATTGGATTTATGCTTTCCCATCAGTGTGAAGATTGCGATAACGTCTGCCTCCGATTTCCTGTTTGTGGCAAGCATTGCAGGCAGAACCCGCTTTCGCATGTTCAGGAACGGTCGAGAAGAGCGAGGAATGACTTCTATTGGCGGAAAAACTTGTTGGAAATCAGAAGAAGATCGTGCAGGCTTTTCCTATGAGGAGAGAGCCAATGAAGATTTGGAAAAGTAAATGAGGAGCTTCGCGTCTGCAGGAATCAAAGCGATTTTTCTTTTTCTCTATTCGTCCACGTTTTTTGTAAATGGCCTTGTTGTTTACAACAGTTGGAATTTTTGGTGCATTTCAGTAATTAAAGGCGATACGTGACTTCAATGGGACAGCTGACCAGCTGAACTGTATACAAATCGGCCATACCAAACGCTGTGAGATTTCCGGCGTTATCACAGAGCTGGAGAAATGCGTTGGCATGTGCAAAAAACGTCTCTTTTGACTTTATTGACACACCGGCACAGAAGGGCAGAAGTCGCCTGGTGCTTTGGAACTGGAGAAAGCAGACGGTCGTGTAAGCGTGGAGGAAATGTTTTCCTTTTCCGCTTCTTACTGATATTTCCATTGACGTAAAAACCGGACAGAGGATCGCCATCGTCGGACCTACCGAGGATGCGGTAAGACCACCAATGGTCAACATGAGATTATGATGGGCCAGGGAACGAAGATTAAGGTGAAAGCAGCGGTTGTATCGGTGAAGCTGACAAAGACAGCGAGAACGAGAAACTTTGGTATGGTGCTTGGGGAGACCTGGCTGAAGGCAGGAACCATCCGCGAGAACATTGCCTATG
>VOFJ01001001.1_pt1 | contig 17952 bp, 28 predicted proteins | sample 5384081 | NCBI WGS metagenome assembly VOFJ01 (sample SAMN12384729, study PRJNA508395) | human gut metagenome | isolation source: healthy gut I | host: Homo sapiens
ACGCGGATACAAAGGTAATATTCAGAGCAGGAGATAATGGAATTCCGAGACTGTTAAGGCTTTTTGCACAAGAACAGGGTATTTATGGAAATTATGGATAATGATAATTATGTTCTGACAGATAAAGATGGTACTTTTATTATGATGACTGGAGTGAAGGGAGATTCCAGAACATTCTTGCGTAGATTTGTGATGATACGGCATCGGTAAGAGGTGGTCTGCTGTGGAAGTGATTGGACGGAAAGCTTTTTTATGGATGCTCAAATGTAAAAAAAGTGCTCATTGAGAGGAAAAAACTTCAACGATTGAGTCAAAAGCTTTTGCAAAGTGCAAAAAATATGAGTATTATTATGCCTTCCGGTATAACAACAGCAATCAGTGACGATGCTTTTTGATGGTGTTTTCTGGCATTACTATTTACGCGGATAAGGGCTCTTATGCGGAAAAAAATGCATAAAGAAACATAATTCGACCTTGTAAGACAATACCAGCACCGACAGCAGTACCGGTACCGAAACTGAAAGTATCTTATGATGCAAAAAATGGTAATGCTACATTAAACTGGACTCGGTAGAATATACTTTTCAATATTATATTTACAGATATGATACAGCCACAAAAAAATATAAATGTGTAAAGCAAAGTTGACCAGAATACTACGTCATATAAGCCTGAGAGCTTCAGGTAGGGAGAACAGTGAAATACAAAAGTCCGGGTGAGAACATTAGCCGGAATATATACAGACCAGTACAGTAAGAAGAGTAATACAGTGACTGTCCAGGGACGACCGGGGAATGTAAGTGATGTTTCTAAAAAGAAGAAGGGGAAAACCTTTACGTTTAAGTGGACAAAGGCAAAAGGCGCACAGGGATATATTCTGTACAGATATGATGAAAATGCCGGGAAGTACAGAAAAATTAAAACTATAAAAATGGAAATGTTACATCTTATACAGATAAAACCGGAAAACTAAATAAGAATGAAAAATTATTATGTGAGAGCATACTGTACAACTAAAAGATGGTACCAGATTATATGGATGGTACTGGGCGTAATAATTTCAGTCCCAAGAGCTGAAAAGCTGTTTCTGTTGGTACCTCAATACTGGCTTTGGAGTCGGCTCATTCCATACGTTTTTTACCGACACTTTTTATCCGGTATTACGAAAAAAAGTCGCTGAATGCCTTTTATTATGCGTGTTCCTATGCCAAAGTTGATTGTTCAGGCTTTATGAATGTAACAGCTAAAATAGCCCTTGCATCTGATTCCCTGAATCTCTAAAGTCACAACTAGTATTTATTCGTTTCGCTGGTATTGAAATCAGCTACTATGAACAGAAACTTTCTGATCGCTATGCAGCTACATGGTACGGAGCTGCAAGGGCATTGAGATGATGATTAATCTTATTAACATCACTTACTGTGGTATGAAACTATTGTCATATCAGGATGAAAAATTTTTCTGATTATCGTGATAAAAGCGTGCAGGATTTCCGTTTTGCATTAAGCGAGTGTATCCGCCAGCAGGTATTTTTGCTACTTTCGTGAAAAACATCGAAACCCGAATAAAATCATCCTCAGTAATAAATGCCTTAAAACGGGCGATTGTTAAGCAGGAGCATTATTTTATAAAGTTGTTTGTTTGTCCTCCTTTAAATGAACTGATTTTTGAATTGATGTTTACCAGTTACACTAAATAAAAGTAGAAAAAAACAGAGATTGTAAACCAGAATAAAAATGAATCTATGAAAAGCAGGAAAGCTTTTATCCAAAGAGAGATAAGATTTTTCTGCTTTTTTTATATCGCGGGAATATTAGAAAGTAAATTTTTTCTGGTATAAAATTTTCCGGACAGGAGTACTGGATAAATATCTGAATCAGGGACATTTGATGAGCTTTTAAAACTATTTTACAGAAAATGGAAAAAATATGGTATAGTAAAAATGAAATGTAATATTATTATATTTTATAATGATACGGAAATGGAGGAAAAAGCATTATGAAAAAAAATAAAAAGATACTTGCATTACTTCTTGCATGCACAATAATGGCATCCGGTGTACCAGTGTATGCAGCAGATTTTTCGGATGGGACTGCAGAAAGTGTACAGGATGCGGAATCTTCTCTGTTCGGGATGGAAGACAGTGAACTGACGGAGGACACAATGCCAGCTTTTGCAGATATGGAAGAAAATGCAGATGCTGCACAGATTACAGATGGAAATAGCGAAGAGGAAGATCTGACAGGAGATAAAACAGAAGACAAAGGTACAGAAGGACTGAGTATGAATATGTCCCGGAAATCGATGGATATCGTGTGTGAAGAAGGGCGTGAATGAAAAAGAAATCCGTATTCCGGAGAAATATGAAGGAAAAGAAGTGCTGGAAATCGGAGAAGGTGCTTTTTGCAGGATGTGATCAGATAGAAAGAATCCGGATACTGGATCATCACAAAAATTTCAAAATAAAAAGATGCTTTTTGAAAACTGTATCAGTTTAAGAAAAGTAAGCTTTTTGGAGGAATAAAGGTAGAAAGTGGTGCATTTCGCAACTGTCCGAAATTATATGATTTTGCTTTAATCAATTATTATGAGGGGTACAGAAGTATCCATAGCGGATGATGCGTTTGATGCAGACAGCAAAGGTACTTTGTGTCAGCAGATGGCGGACTTCCATGGAAAGGAAGCCCTGAGCCCTTTTTTCAATGAAAATGGTGAAGATGGATGGCATGAAAAAGAGCAGGGAATGGATTACTGGGATTATGTAAAAATAATGGTCCTTCACAATACGAGGGAACCTGTGTTGCTGATTTTGACAATTCAGTCAGTAAAGTTCGGATTAGAGATAATGTAAAAGGAATTGGACGGAAAGCCTTTTTATGGAAGTGACAGGCTGGAAGAAGTACGTCTGGGAAAAAGAAAATTACTTCATTGAGTCAAAAAGCTTTTTTTGCATCATGCATAAATCTGAAAAAACTGTTTATTCCATCTGCAACTACAGTGATTGAAGAAAATGCTTTTGAAAATTGTCCATCTCTTTGTAATTTATACGGTCAAAGGATCTTATGCGGAAAAATTTGCAAAAACATCAAATCCCTGTCCGTTACAGTGCTGAAAATATACAGGATGAAAAAATAAAACTTCAGGTATCCAGAATTAAGAGGAAAGACGACCAGAGTTTTACAGATGAAATCAGACTGAAATGGAATCAACCGGAAATGGCAGACGGATATCTGATTCAGAAAAAAAAAAGAAGCTGGAGGTAAATACACTACCTGCTTTAATATAAAAAAACAGTGATATATGTACTACGACAATTTCACTGCTTACAATTTCAAGTTACTATGGAAAAGATATAAGTTTTCGAATCAGAGCTTATTCTACAGGAGTGGACGGGAAGAAAAGTTATACTCCTTATTCTTATGCAGAAGTTAGCTTCTGGCCGAAACAACCAGAAATTACGTCTCTGACGAAAAAGACAGACAGAAAACTGACTGTCAGATGGAAAAAAGACAGCACATACAGATGGGTATGAAGTATGGAGATCTGAAAACGGGAAACCTTTTACCTGTGTGAAAAGGATAACCAATGGAAAAACCCAGAATTTTACAGATACGGGATTAAAAAAGGAGTAACTTATACCTATGCAATTAAAAGCTACCGTATCAATTCATTAAAAAAGAAAATATATGGGGATATTTTTACGCAGACAAAGTTGAAAACGATTAAGTATTCATAATACAGAACAGCCGCCATATGACTTATAATTTTCCTGCACAGATATATTATTTTGACTGTGAAAGTGGATGCGGTAATGTTTGGAAGAAACATCAAACCGATCAGCTTCCTGTACAGCGGACTGCTGACGGTGGGATTTTCCATGATCGTCAATCTGTTTATGCACCAGAAGCTGAAGAAGATTGATATGGTTGAATGACCGCGCGTCGCATTCTCGTTACTTCAGCCTGCAAATAAAAAGTCAATACTAAAATTGAAGAAAGTTAAAAAAAACTTTACAGGTTAAAAAAATTAGGCATTAAAATAAGGCCACCACAACCAGTGCTGGTCTGAAAGTAAAAGTTTTGAATTAGCTTGGATCAGGAAAAACAGAAAGATATTCTTTCACTCGTCCATAGTATATTCTGAGAAATTTATTCGCACCTGCAGTCATATAAACATAGTAAGGCTTACCCTGGGCACGTTTTCTGTCCATGAATTGATATACAGGATCATCTTGCGGCATTGTTTTAATAAGAACATCCATTACTTGAAAAAGAGTCTTTCTTAAATGTGAAGATCCACGTTTGGATGTTGGGACGCTTTTTTGTGCATAGGAGCCAGACTCGTTTACGCCAGGATCTACCCCGGCGAAAGCAGTAAGGGCTCCTTTATGTGTAAATCTGGTTATATCACCGATCTCAGCCATAAGCTGTGGACCGAGAGATGGACCAATCCCTTTAAACTGCATGACAATTGAGTATTCAGGAAGCTTTGAGGCAGTCTCGTTCATGAGAGTGCGTATTGTTTCGACAGTAACGGAAGTACTGTTGAGCTGATCGATAGCTTGTCTGATGATATGTTTGGTTATTTCATTCTTAGGAAATACTGGAACAAGTTCCTTTGTTTTGGTGTAAATTTCTTCCGCTTTTGATTTATTGAAGGCATATTTTTTGCGCTTGCACCAGTTCTGATAATGTTCAACAAAAGCGTTTAGAGACATTTTACGAATGCAATCTACATGCCAGTATGTAGAGACAAAATTAACCCATTTCTGGGAACCATCACTGCGGGTGGGACTATTGAAATAAGTATTTGCATTTGGATAGGTCTGGTCAATGAGGCCAATAAGATTATTTTTCATAGCCGTTTTTTGTTTCACATAGAAATGGAACTGACGATTCATGACCTTTAGCTGAGCGCGTAATTCATCTGTAATACTATACGGTTCAAGACTTTGCCATTTGTCAAGAGCGTAGCGGGCAATCTTGACAGAATCAGCTTTGTCGGACTTGATTTTGCGAAGAGAATCGTTATTAAAATCTTTGACCAACTTGGGATTAACAGCACTGACAAAGAGATCTGCTGCTGAAAGCTGGTGAGCAAGTGCTTCGTAGTAGCGGCCGGTATGTTCCATTACAACCCGGGATTCACCTTCGATAGAATGAATAAGTTTAATAAGTGAATGGATATCACTGGATGTGTGCTTAATCTCAAAAGGAGAGGATACAATCTCCCCAAATGGTCTCAGAATTGTAACCATACTTTTACCTTTTGAAACATCGATACCTACTGCGTTCATAAATTTATCACTCCTTAAAAAAATATTACAATGGATAAATACCAGTTTTACTCATTACCTGTTCAAACTACTGTGTGTGACACGAATGCACCTAATGTGATCCAACCTGCATAAAACGAGCACTGTGAATGAGGAGCCGGTTATCAGTCTAAAGTACGGACGCGAGGTCCAAGTGATGAAGTCGATATACCATTGCATCCTACATTCTAACAGTTTAAGTAATGAGATGGATAAATCCTTACTGGAAGTAAGGGGATTACCCATAAATATATTGTAGTAGTGATGAGTTATACCATTGCATCCTACATTCTAACAGTTTTTTTTTTACCCATAAATATATTGTAAAAGAAAGAACAAATTTTTCAAAGAAAGAACATGTTTCTTGGCACTATATGTGCTAAAATATAGACATGGGTAATAGAAAAAAAAAACAACAGAATCTGAGAAAAGAGTTATCAGGGAGAAATAAAAATGCAGATAATATCCAGTTATGGTGTGGAAATACGAAAACAGAATATCCCAGTCCGCCAGACACTGGAAATCTACCGGTCTGTGGTCAGTTACCTGATCAGAGATATATGAACAGGTGTGGGAAGGACTGGCAGAGATACCGGATGCCAAGAGGCGGTTTAATGCTGCAGAACATCTGGTACATACTACGAAGAAAAACCATGCCCGCTTTGATTTTTGACATCCGTTTTCCGAAGATGCCTTCTTATCTGCGCAGATCTGCCATCCGGCATGCTCTGGGCAGTATCCTCTTATAAAAACACGGCTGGATCTATGGGAAAAAGACAGTAGAAAGAGCGGGAAACCAAAGCTTGTATATGAAAATCACGCCATGCCGGTCTTCTACCGCGATGTCATGTATCGTGAGGGAGCGGAAGGGAAAGACGAAGCATACCTGAAACTCTATGACGGTCATGACTGGAAATGGTCCTGTGTGTGTCTGGATCATACGGATATGGAATATCTGAGCGCAAGAACTGGTCGGGGAAAAAGGCATCAGCCCCGACTCTGGAGAAAAGGTACCGGAAGTACTTCCTGCGTTTTTCTTATAAGGAGGAAGTGACACTTACAAAACACCGGTGAAAGAACAGATCATCTGCAGCGTGGACTTAGGGATCAATACGGATGTAGTCTGTACCATCATGCAGGCAGACGGAACTGTCCTGGGAAGAAAATTCATAGATCATCCCAGTGAAAAAGACCGGATGTACCGCGCGCTGGGCCGGATCCGAAGATCCCAGAGGGAACACGGCTCTGCGCAGTCACGGGGAAGATGGGCATATACGAAACGCCTGAACATAGAGCTGGGTGAAAAGACTGCAGGTGCGATCGTAAAAAATGCAGAAGAGAACCATGCAGATGTAATCGTATTCGAGTATCTGGAAATGCAGGGAAAGATATCCGGAAAGAAAAAACAGAAACTGCATCTGTGGAGAAAGAGAGATATCCAGAAGTGTTGTGAGCATCAGGCACACAGGAAAAGGGATGCGGGTATCCAGGATCTGCGCATGGAATACCAGCAGATTGGCTTATGATGGTTCCGGGGCGGTAATACGCGACTGGGAAAATCACAGCCTCTGTACTTTCCAGACAGGAAAACGATATAATTGTGACCTGTCAGCATCCTATAATATAGGAGCGAGATATTTTGTCAGGGAACTTTTAAAACCCCTTCCGGTAACGGAAAGGTCTTTGCTGGAGGCAAAAGTCCCTTCGGTAAAGCGTAGAACCTCATGTGTTTATGCAGATCTGAGAAAACTCCATTCAGAAATGGAACTCTTAAAAGCAGCATAGATACAGGCAGATATACAACGGACCACCTGTAATGTGGGAACCTGCCATATCCGGCATGGGAAAAATGCGCATAACTGCGCGCCTAAGTTACAGGCATATCCGCCGATATTTAGTCGGACGCCTAAAGCGTCTGGAAGTACGCGACTTCAGTCGTGTGAGGATATAATTCACGAGTGTGGAATAGCAATAAAACAGGAAAAGCTCTGGATGGTGATAATCTGGTGCTGCGGCTGAAAAAACTGCGGCATCAGAATACCGGACAGGGCTTTTTGTAATATACGCATATGTGGAAAAATTCAGGGACATTAAGAGCTTTTTAAAACCGTATTTACAGAAAATGGAAATAAATATGGTATATTAAAAAAAATAAGATGTAATATTCTTATATTTCTATAACAGTAAGAAATTGTACAGAAATGGAGGAAGAGTATATGAAGAATAAGAAAATGCTTGCAATGCTTCTGGCACTTACCGTGACAGCGGCAGGAACACCAGTATATGCCGCGGATTTTTCAGATGGAAATCTGGAAAGTGTGCAGGAAGTGGCAGAACCGGAAAAAATTCTGACGGGAGATACTGCTCTGGAAGAAGATAGTAATGCACAGGAGAATCAGGAAAGTGATGAATCCGGGGTTACGTCAGCAGAGGAAACCGATGAATTTACAGAAGAAGATGTGGCTTCTGCATTTACGGATGACACGGAGAATGAAGTGGCAGAGGCGCAGAGTTCGGATACGGAAAGTGGAAGTGAAGAGGTGACAGGTACCGAAGGTTTGAGTATGAATATGATGCGGAAACAGATACCTATCATCTGGTAAAAGGTGTCAATGTGGGAGAGTGTTATAATTCCGAACAATATAATGGAAAAATAGTGAGCGAAATCGGTGAAAAAGCATTTGCAGGCTGTGACCGGATAAAAAATGTCAGGGTAAACCGGGACTGGGACCAGGAAACCATGATTATCAGACAGTCTGCATTTGAAGGCTGCATTCATTTGCGAAAAGTTATGTTAAATCGCGTGATTAAGGTAGAAAAGAATGCCTTCAGAAATTGTCCACAGCTTTCTGAATGTGTATATATTAGTATTGACAATCTCTTTATAGACGGGGAGAATTTATCGAAAGAGATGCATTTGATCCAGATAACAAAGTATGTGTATATCTGGGGGAAGAAAGCAACAATTTTAAAGGCAATAAGCAGTATTTTTGTAGCTGGTTTATTTGATGAAGATTATGTATTTAAAGAAAGTGGAGTCACTTATGTTTGTTATGATCCAAATATGACAGGGGGATATGGAAGGTATCAGCAGAGAACATGAGGGAACAAGGATTCTGGATGTGCAGGATGAACTGGAGACGGTATTTGTCAAAGATACAAATGTGACAGGAGGGAAGAAAAGCGTTTTTATGGGGAGCGAAAATCAAAGTTGCCAGAAACTGGGAAGTCAGAACAGATATATTGAAACAAAAGCATTTTTTGACTGTGAAAATCTGGAAAGAGTATATATACCGGATACTAAGCAAATGACATTGCGGATGATGCGTTTGATGGATGTAATTCTCTGGTAATTTATACCCCTAAGGGTTCCTATGTGGAAAAATTTGCAAGAAAACATAATATTCCAGTGGTGGTATCTGCAACCTCGCAGGATATCCTGAATGATGTGAAACCGAATCTTCGAGTAACCAAAAAAGAGAAGGATGGAGTTACACTGAAATGGGAAATATCGCAGCCATATCTTGCAGAGGGATATGAGGTAGAAAGAAAAAATGCACAGGGAGAATATGTTCACTGTTCTACGATTAAAAGCAGTGAAGTTAATACTAAAGATATTGAACTATGGAATTATAGTAAATTTTATGGGAAAAAATATCACTTTCAGAGTCAAAGCATATTTTGTAGATGAGGATGGAACAATCATATACAGCCAGCCATCAAATACTGTAAAACAACTTTCTGCCCGGTACAGCCAAAGATTACATCTCTGACAAAGAAAGCAGGGAAAAAGTTAACTGTTAAATGGAAAAAGTCAGATTATGCAATAGGATATCAGGTATGGCGTTCGGTAGATGGAAAGAAAGGTGTTTGCATAAAAACAATCAAAGGCGGGGATGATGAGGCTTTACAGATACAAATCTGAAAGAAGGCACTACTTATATTTATTGGATTAAGAGCTATCGTATGGACTATCAGAATAAAAATATAGCAGGAGCAATGATTATTCCAAAAAGTATTGTGTATTAGTGAAAAAAATGATAAATAAGTAAAAACAGCCACCATATGATGAACATATGGTGGCTGTGTGGTTAGATGAGACTTAGCTTAATTGGAAAAAGTAAGTCCAGAAACTTTGCCTTACAAGATCCGGCTTAGAAGTACTCTTGTTCTGAACAATATACATTATACCGGAAGAAGCAATACAAACAGATTCAATTTCTGAAATTGAAGAATTTGGAATGAAAACTTCGTCAGGGATAAGAGGCTCTTTGACAGATGCATTAGTAATCTTGTCAGGATTAATTCGATAAATTTTGGAAATTTCCACATCAGTACGATGGGTAATGAAAAATAATCCGTGATTAATATCATAATGAATATCCTGCAGAACAGTTACTTTACTAAGATAAAAAGGATTGTTGACCGTGAACTCTTTTTTTCAGAATCAAAACTTCCATTTTTGAAAGAGCCAATGTAAAAGTGCAGTGTCTGGCTAAATGCAGGTTCTCCGGCAAGTTGCTCATAGTTTAGAACAATAAACTTGTTATTTCCATAATATCCGATACCACCAAACATAGAATCACATTCATATGTTTCTACTATTTTCCAGTAGAAGGATTAATTTTTTGTAATCTGTTTTTCTCTCAGGGAGTAGTATACCTGTCGTAGCTGCTACATATAAGAAGCCATTTACGAAAACCATACCATTACAATGTCCCAATTCTGTAAAATAATTTTCTTGGGGAGAATGCTTGAAAAAATTTTGGGAAGAAACATCAGAACTCTTAAAAGAATACTGATTTTTATCTCTAAGAACAGTATCTTTTTGTAGTGTGAGTTTTAAAACAATACCCTGTATTTCCATCAAGAGTAAATGCCCCAGGATTGATGCAACTGTAGGTAGAGTTATTATAAGTTCCCACTGCATTAGGGAATTTCTGTATCACCATTGCAGGAAAGTGTCATTTCCAGGATACCATCTTTTTTGAAAACCGGATTGGTCGCGCGGAAAATGGCATCTTTAGAATATTTTTCAAGGACGGATGGAGCAGAAGTTGCATTAGTGGATAAATACAAGGTTCCATCATCAGTAATATAGATGGATTTTACAACAAGTTTGCTGTAATTGCGGTTTCCGTTAAATTTGAATTCACTTGTTGGGTAATAGGTGTTTCCATTTTCTACAGAACTCAGTTCATCAGGAATTTTGGCGCAGAGAAGCATATTGTAGATAGTGAATGCACCGTCAGTTTTTTTTTTGTTTGTGACAACAAAAAAGACCGTATTTGGAGTGATAAAAATATCCTGTGGCTGTTCATAACCGGCACTGTTATTTTATAAAAAACGTTTCTTTTCCACAAAATTTTCCATTGGAAAGGCTGCCAATCATATAGAAGAATGCACCATTTTTCTGCATCTTCTCAACGCCTACGATAAACAGATCTTCATTGTTAACTGTGCCATAATAAGTAATAGACTGAGGAATGTAACCATTGCCATCTTCTGTAACAGTATATTCCGCTGCGATTTTACCGATAGAAGAAACCGGCATCTTGATAATTGTGTTTTTATAGCAGGTCATATAGAGATAGTTATTATGGTAGAGTCATACCATGTACAGCATAGGGGAATAGAAAACAGGTGTTTTTCCATTGTGCGTCGAAGCTGGCGGAAGCAATATTTTCAATTACAAAAAAATATTTGAACTTGTCTGGCTTCTTTTTTTTTGCGCAATAGGCAGTTTTTCCATTGATAGCGATACCTGCCATGTTGTCAGCACTTGGATCTGAGTCTTTACTTCCCTTGTCAGGAACAGCCGTCCGAATACTTTGGAAATGTTGTATCTGGTTTTTGCATTTGTAGACATATAAGTGTCCTCCTTTGATTAATGTTTTTGTGCTGTTGTTTATCAGCTACACTTAATAAAGAGTCAGTAAAACTGAATTTGTAAACCAGGAAACTAAGATAGAAGAAATTTTTTAAATGTAAAAAGACGTATCGTTTCTAAATCTTATTTACCGGATCAGTTTCAGGAAGGTATTTCGGTCGCAGGTGCCGGAAACAGTTAATCCTGTGCTTTCTGAAATGTTTTGACTGCTGTCAGAAGACCCGATCAAAAAAAATCCCCGGAATCTCACGCCGTTTGGATTGTAACCGTGTAAGAGAAGAAGGATTTCGGCAGCAGTTACCATATACCGACATTCTCCGGATGTAACATAATGTTTTCAAAGTGCTTTATCTGTATTTAAACCAAAGATACCATCGACCACCAGACCGGCACCATAATCTTTGTTCAGAGCTGTCTGGAAGACTTTGATACCGGCTTTTTACTGTGGCAGTATCTCTCCTGACCGGTGACAGGAATCTGAGCAGAGGTAAAACGATTCGCATATGTCTGACCTTTGCGGACATTTTTCTGATTCAGAAGAAGCAGCTGGAGCCGATGGGGAACTGATATCTGTAGTTGCATCTTTTTTTCATATAGCGAAGAACGCAGTCCCATCCATACTGATAAAAAAATAATAATCCTGGACCATGATTTCCATGCCTGTCTGATCTCCGGTTTTTCCACCGCTGACTTTTCCGTTCTCATTGATTCTTGCGGCTACAATTCTGCCATTTCCAATATACATTACTGTGTGATGCAAAGTATTAATGATCACATCACCGCGTTTCATACCGTTTCCGGTTCGGAGATTCACTCTGGAAGTGACATCTGTGAATCCACAGGCAAGAAAACGCAGATTTCATATTTCCGGTATAGGCAGCTCCCTTTGTTTTTACAGGAACTCCAGCCTGCTGCCATGCAGAAATAATCAGGGAGGAACAGTCATAATCAGGTCCCCATCTGTACTGCTGATCGTATCCATGAGTGTTGTCATTTGCGATGGCCAGTGCCCATGTTACAGCTTTTTCAATTTTTGTCATTTTCATCATCTCTTTCTTTTTTGGGTTTTTATAAAGATGGCGTTATTTGCAACACCATAGCAGAAAGAGTAGAAAAAAATAAAAATAGAAACAAAAAAGCACTTTTTGAAGGTGATTTAAACCTTTCAGGGACAAAAAGTGCTTTTGAGGACAAAAACTGTATAAAAAGAAAAAAAGAGTATAAAATCAATCCTGATGTGAAGCCTGATAAATCTTTATAATATCAAGCATATATTGAGCCTGTCTTTCATTCATCTGCGAAAGAACAGTAACGGCATCTTTGACTGTGGGACTCTGAATTGTTTCATTATGAGGAATAAGATCATAAAGGAAATAGTCGATTCCTACATTTAGAACTTTTGAGAGTTTTTATCAGATTTTCAATGCTGGGTTGCGTCCTTCCTGTTTCGAAGCGACTGATCGTGCTGACGGAAAATCCACTTAATTCTTCAAGTTGTTCCTGTGTGATATTCAGATTTATTCTGGCTTCTGCAATTCGTTTTCCAATCGTGTTTTTTCTTCATTGGTAAAAAAATTCCTTTCTTTATCTGAGTTTAACAGATTGGAAGAAAGATGTATAAGGACATAAATGACGTGCGACTAGTAAAATTTGAAGTGTTAGAGGAGGAGAAAAGTAAAATATGACAGATGCAGACAGAACGGACAAAGCGGAAGAAAGAGAAAAATATGTATATTATGATGTTTACACTCCAATCATTGCAAAATTATGGGCTTTCTGTAAAAAAAAAAACTGTAGAGAGAAGTCTGGATTATTTGTGGGAATGGTATCAGGAGTCAGGGGAAGAAAGGTATCTTCTGTTGGCAAAGCAGCATATGCAGGCGTATGTAAATATGGGATTTGCACTTAATGAACAAAATCAGACAATACGTGATATAATAAGTATACTGGATCAGACAATAGCTGATTTCTACCCTAAAGATTCTTTACCTGGAAAGAGAGTGAAACTGACTAAAGCGCAGATTCGCAGTATGATTGGGAGATGGAGGCCGTCAGGGAGAATCCTATGACAATAGGAGAATTGGTGGAGGATATTATTAAAAAAAGTAAAAGAGCACCAGACGGGAAGGTATATTTACCGATATTGCAGAAGCGACTGTACTTCAGGAGAAGATGCGGGAAATTTATGAACTGGTAGTAGGCAGGGGAGGAGAGTTATTTTTATGATGTAAGGAAATTCAGATTTTATACGTTCATGGAGGAAACAAAGAAATGATACGAATTGCAATACTGGATGATGAGAAAGCAGATCTGGAAAAAGAAGAACAGATTACAAGACAGTATTTTTTTATAACAGACAGGCAGAATCTGAGATTGCAACATATCAGAGCGTGGAATGGTTTCTGCTGGGCCTCACCGAAGAACAGTTTGATATCTACATTCTGGATGCAGAGATGCCAGTAAAAATGGAATTGAAGTGGCAAAGGAAATCCGGAAATTATATCCGGAACCGGTGATTATTTATGTTATGAATCATCTGAATTATGCGGTGGAGGCGTATGAAGTCAATACTTATCGTTATATTGCAAAAAGATACAATGGAGAAGGGACTGAATGCTGCTTATGAAACATTGCTTCCGATTTTGCTGGCGAAAGAGGAAAGATACTATATTGTAAAAGAAAAGAAGTGAATTGGAGAAAATAGCATATTCCGATATCTTCTATGTAAAAAAGAGGGAAAATGTGCGGTGATTGTTCACAGAAACGGAGAAACGTCTGTCAGAGACAGTCTGTCAGCGGTAGAAAAGGCATTGGGTTCCAGAGAATTTATCGTGGCGGACAGAGGCTATCTTGCAAATATCAGACATGTGATGAAAATGAAGAGCAGAGAGCTTTATATGCGAAACGGTAATATTATTACGGTAGGAAGGGAGAGATTTAAGCATGTCAGGAAGGCTATTTTTAGACTACTGGAAGGAGATTTAAAATATGTGGATGGTATTATTATATGGGGTGGCAACGTTTATGGAAACTGGGGTTGGGGTGTGGATGTTTGGTAGGATGTTTCCAGAACGGAAATCCAGTTCAGAATACAGATGGCAAAAAAAATGATACTTTTAACGCTCTTGATTTTGACAACATATACTATGCATAGAGCATATGGACAAGAATATATATATGAAAAAAATTTTTTTTTTTTATAGTTGTTTATGCTGGAGTCATGATATCAGATGCTATCTTATATAAATATAGAGATTTTTTTTCAGAATCAATAAGAAGACCGAAAAAAAAATAATTCTGTTTTCATATATATCAAATAATGTTGACGTGGCAGTATTGGGTGTCTTATGTTTCTTTTTGGTATTATAGCAATAGCTAATTTGTATCTTCCATTTTTTCTTGCTTTTATTTTTATAAGTGCGATTTCATTCAAGCATATTTATGGGAAGTTTTATATTTAGTCAATATTGGACTTGCAAAAAAATTTTGTATATTTACATTATAGGAATGATTAAACATAGAAGAATTGAGAATTTTCTTTTTAGTAAATCTGTACATTTTATGCTGGTGTTGTGTATCTTTTAATATTCTATGTACTTTTTTTGATTATAAAAAAATTTTTGCGTGGAGAAATGGTTAAAGGATTTACTGACAGACTGTAAAAAATGATTTTATTTGTAGCTTTAAGCGAATGTAGTATTTTTGTATTTTTTATTAACAATGAACTGGGGATACATAGAAAAACAGAGAATTGATAATTAGTTTTGGAGTTATATCGGGAATTGCATTAATATTATTATTTGTTCTTGCACGTTTTTGGGCTAAGAGCATATATACAGAGAAAAATATTCTGAAGTTAGGAATAATGTTATAGCAAGTCAGTATGAGGAATTAAACGAAAGTTATAAAAAATACAGATGTCTGATACATGACGAGAGACATATGATGGATTATATAGAAGAATGTATAGGGACGGGAAATTTCTCAGAAGCGCAGAAAATCATAAAAAAAAGCAGAAATAAATTCAGTGAGAGGTATTACTGGCATAACAGTATTGATAATGTTATTTCAATAGAAAAAAAGAAAATGGATAATATGAATATAGAATTTCATATAGAAACAGATGTAACAGATATCGTTATGGAAGATATTGATATTATTATTTTGTTTTTTTGAAAAAATTTATTTGACAATGCGATAGAGGCGGTTGAAAAAAAATGCAAATAAGAAAGAGATTAAATTCAGCATAAAAATATAAATAGTATGCTTGTATTAAAGCTATGGAACAGTAGCTGTAAAAAAGCCGAAAGTGAAAAAAGAAAGATTTGTGACTGATAAAATGATTCTAAAGGTCATGGTGGGGATTGGAAAGTGTAAAAGTATATAGTAAAAAAAGTATGATGGAATTATTGAGTTTGAATATACAGAAATGTTTTTTCAAACGGTTATTATGATTGAAGGAGAATAAAATGGACGAAAATATAAAGTATGAATTAGCAGAAGCAGAGAAATTAGAAGTAATAGATAATGCAGGGTTGTTGAAAATGAAAAAAATCAATTGTAACGGTATTGCTTTTAGTCTGTCATGTTGTGGACATATAATGAATGCTTGAAAATATTTGTATTAGAATATTGATTTTGGATATTTCTGAAAAGAAAAGCAACCATCATGAGTTGTATGGCTTTTTACAGTGCACGAAGAATATAACTTTTATATAAAACATTTCTGGAAAATGAGTCTTATAAATGTGATTTGGCAATACGCTATGCGGAAGGAAGTCGACTTCAGAAATTAAAGGAAAATATTTTGTAATATTACAAAATGAGATAAATGAAAAATCAATATAGATAAGGATATGATAAGTAAAAAAAATTTCATGAAAATATGAATGAATTTCAGATGTTGAATAAGGATCAAGGAGATATACACAAAAATGGTCGCAGTGTATCAAAGATTGAGTTTGATAATGGCAGTATATTGTATTACAAACCTCACAGCCTTGACAAAGACATAAAATATCAACAACTATACAAATATTTATGCGAAAAAGCAGGAATATCCTGTCGGGAGGTGAGGTGCTTATCCAGACAGACATATGGATGGGAAGAAAATATAGAGAATAAATCATGTAACACAAAAGAAGAAATAGAGCGTTATTATTTCAGGCTGGGCATCCATCTGTTTCTCAGGTATGCATTGGGAGCAACAGATCTTCATGGAGAAAATATTGTTGCGTATGGAGAACATCCGGTGATTATAGATATGGAAACATATCCCGGCTATATTACAAAGAATAGTGGAAGTAGTACAGAAGAAAAAGCAGAAATCAAAAATAAGAGAAAAATTATGACATCCGTGTTAAACACGGGTATCCTTCCCTGTTCTCACATGGGGAACTGGAAACAATAGAGTTCTTATGAGTGCTGTAAATATGCATGGCAAGATAAGGACTCGTTTAAGATGCCTGTTGTCAAAGATGATAAAACATCAAATATTCACATAGAATATGAACAGGTAGAATTTGAGATAAAAGAGTGCATTGTAAGGTTAAATGGGGAGGTGGTTAATTCCGAAGAATATACAGGAGAGATTATCAGGGGATTTCGGATGGCTTATACAGAAATACTGCAAAATCAGAAACTCAGAAATATGCTGAAAACTTTTTTCAGGGAAAATCCAGAGTAATTTTGCGACATACGCAGCAATATTATATGTATCTGTTTGCGTCGTTCCATCCGGATTATATATGAAGGACCGGAAACAACGAGAGGAACTTCTTCAGGTATTGCATAAAAAAGGGGGAAACCCAGTTGCAGAAAGAATTAAGAGATTATGAAATACAGAGCCTGCTGGAACTGGATATTCCATATTTTGAAATTGACGGAAACAGCAGATCAATTTTTGATGGAAATGGAAAAAGAATATCAGGGATATCTGCCATGTACACCTTATGAATCATGGATAGAGCATATGAAGCAATTGAGTTGTCAGGATATGGAGCAACAATGTGATTACATACGATTGTCTATGGGATTATTAAATCATGGGTATATCGGCGAAAAAAAAATCCGCGATGGGCAGATGAAAATATTTGTATACATCAAATTGCAGAGTGGATTTGCAGAACAGCTGTAATTGACGGAGCTGATATTGGATGGGCTGGACTGCATTTCTGGGATAATGGATATTGGAGCCTGAAACCATGTGGTATGTATTTATATGATGGGATTGGGGATTGTTTTGTTTCTGGCAAAATATCTGGACCGGTATCAGGATTCGTCATGCAGGCAAGACGTGGAAAAAAATCTATAAACTGGCTATTGAAAAATTAGAAAAAATATACAGATCTGCGATGTGAACAAAATGAAGTACCTGAACCATTGGCAACAGGACTTTACGATGGAGAGAGTTCAATTGTATATGTTTATCTGATATTATATGAGATCACAGGTCAGGAAAAATGGATCAAGAATGCTCAGAAGCATTTTGAGATAGTAGCTAAACTGCTTCCAAAGGATGAAAATATGGATTATCTCAGTGGAAATGCAGGCGCAATCGTGGCTGCCATGAAACTTTATCAATTAACTGGAGAGATTGAATATTGTACAGCTGCGGTAGAAACTGAAAAAGATTTATGGAAAAAAGGTCAGAGAGAATGGAGGAAGTGGGATATGGATGGAAACCGAAAAATCTGAAATATCCGCTGAGTGGACTTTTCATGGAAACAGTGGCTTTTTGATGGCGTAT
>VOFJ01002908.1_pt1 | contig 17945 bp, 36 predicted proteins | sample 5384081 | NCBI WGS metagenome assembly VOFJ01 (sample SAMN12384729, study PRJNA508395) | human gut metagenome | isolation source: healthy gut I | host: Homo sapiens
TCATTTTCGTTCAGATTGCGTATTGCTGCTTCCGGAAATGGAAGATGAACATGCCAGAATGCGTACGCAGGATGAACTGCCGCAATCTGCTTCGGGACGCACGATTATGACAACGGAACCAAAGTTCGTGCCGAAGGAAGCAGCAAAAATCCGGCTTGCTGATGACGTGGATGTGAAGGTGCGTCTGATTGACTGCGTCGGTTATATGGTAGAAGGTGCTGCCGGTTATATGGACGGGGATTCCCAGAGACAGGTGAAAACACCGTGGTTTGCTTATGAGATCCCATTTGCAAAGGCTGCCGGGATTGGAACTAGAAAAGTAATTCATGATCATTCAACCATTGGAATTGTGATTACGACAGACGGTACCATCACAGACATTCCAAGAGAAAATTACAAAGATGCGGAGCGTATGACGATACAGGAATTAAATGGAATCGGAAAGCCGTTCATTGTACTTGTGAATTCAAAAGAGCCACAGGGAGAACGGGCGCAGAACACCGCGAAGAATCTGGAACAGGAATATGGGTACGGGGCTGCCGGTCAACTGTGAAAAACTTACCAGAGGATATCTGCCAGATTTTATCGGAAGTCCTTTTTGAGTTTCCGATATCTGAAATTCAGTTTTTGTTCCGAAATGGGTGGAGATGCTTCAAAGAGACCACAAGATCAAACAAGATCTGATTGAACATGTGAGAGTGATTCTGGAACGACTTACCAAAATCCGGGATGCTCTTGGAAGTATAGATGTTTCTGAGAGTGAGTACATAGATTCCTGCAAAGTGGATCAGATTGGAATGGGTCAGGGCTGTGTGAATATCAACATTTCTATACCAGAAAGATATTATTACGAAATGTTAAGCGAGATGACGGGAACGAAGATTGCAGGACAATATGAGCTGGTTGCAACAATTCAGGAACTTGCGAAATTAAAGGAAGAATATGAAGGAGTCCGGGACGCATTTACAACTGTTCGAATGAAAGGATATGGGGTGGTCAGTCCGGTAAGAGATGAAATTACACTTTTGGAGCCGGAGCTTATCAAACAGGGAAATAAATATGGTGTGAAGATACATTCAAAGCCCCGTCTATCCATCTGATCCGGGCGAATATCGAGACAGAGATTGCACCGATTGTCGGAACAGAAGATCAGGCGAAAAAGATCTTCTTACATTCATTAAGCAGGAAGCAGAAACCGAACATGGAATCTGGGAGACGAACATTTTCGGAAAATCTGTGGAAGAATTAGTGATGGATGGTATCCGGGGTAAGATTGCCATGATCGGGGATGAAAGCCAGACAAAGCTTCAGGATACAATGCAGAAGATTGTCAATGACAGTAATGGAGGACTGGTGTGTATCATCATAAAAAAAATGATTTACCCCTGTATAATTTGTGCTATACTATTTTATGAATGTCAAAAAGGAACTTAAGAAAAAAAAGATAAGACTTTGAATGAGATAGAAAAAAATGTATGGAGGTACAATTTGATGAAAGTAAGCGATTATTACTGCAAGTACAGCAGTTTATAAAGGAGAGCAGGAGGATGCAAGTGGAAAAGTAATCCGCAAGATGGTGGAAGAAGCAGGGCTTGACGTTGTGTTCATGAAGGCTCTCCCGACAGACAAAACTGTATTATCTACTGTTTTCCAGAGAATGGCAGACGGAAATCTTGCAGACCTGATCCTGACAACAGGCGGAGCAGGCTGCGAACCGGAAGACTGCACACCGGAGGCAACTATGGAAGTTGTAGACAGACCACTTCTTGGAATTCCGGAAGGTATGCGTGCACACATGCTTACACTGACAAAAAGAGCTATGTTGAACCGTGCAGCGGCAGGAATCCGTGGAAATGTTGTGATTGTAAATCTTCCTGGAAAAGCAGGAGCTGTAAAGGAATGTCTTGGATACATCTTGTCAGAGGTCATGCATGCAGTTGAAGTGGCACAGGGAATAAAATAATGATTAAAATTACTTACCTGGAACATAGCGGATTTGCTGTTGAGTGTGACGATTATGTATTGATTTTTTGATTATTATAAAGGAAATCTGCCACAGTTTGATAAAGATAAAAAAATCTGTGTATTTGCAAGTCATGTGCACTACGATCATTTTAAAAAAAGAAAATATTTACGTGGGCAGAAGAATATGAGAATATCCACTATATTTTATCTGATGACATTGAGGCGGCAGGGCCAAAAAGATCAGACGGAGCATATAGGTGCAGATGCAGATTTTAATATTTGGGATTTAAGGATTCATACACTGAAATCCACCGATGAAGGTGTGGCATTTCTTGTAAGGGTGAAAGAGAAAACATTTTTTCATGCAGGAGATCTGAACTGGTGGTACTGGGAAGAAGAGGATGATGAGACCTGGAATGAACCGATGAGACAGGCATATCAGAAAGAGATTGCAAAAATCGAGGGTGAAGAAATTGATTATGCATTTTTTTCCGCTTGATTCCAGACAGGGAGAAGAGTCTGTACTTGGTATCAATTATTTTATGCGGCATACGAATACAAAGATTGTATTCCCAATGCATATGTGGGGGTATGACATTTTAGATAAGTTTTTGGAAAATTCGGTGTCGGAGCCGTATAGAGAGCGGATCATGAAGGTGAAAAAGAACCGGGTCAGAGCTTTTATTTCGAGGAGGAAAGATAGATGCTGGTCAGTATATATACCGATGGAGCAGCCAGAGGAAACCCGGATGGACCGGGAGGATACGGAACCATTTTAGAGTACGTAGATTCAAAAGGCGAACTTCATATAAAGGAATTGTCAAAGGGATATGAGAAGACAACGAATAACCGCATGGAGTTGATGGCAGTCATAGCTGGACTGGAAGCATTGAACCGTCCGTGTGATGTGAAGTTGTATTCTGATTCAAAGTATGTGGTAGATGCATTCAATCAGAACTGGATCGGCGGGTGGCTGAAGAAAGGCTGGAAACGTGGAAAGAATGAGCCTGTAAAAAATGTGGATCTATGGAAACGGCTTCTGGAAGCGAAGAGCCACACAATGTGACATTTATCTGGGTGAAAGGACATGATGGACATCCTCAGAATGAGCGATGCGATGAACTCGCAACTTCTGCAGCAGATGCAATGAGGTAAAAAAAGTTCTTTCTTTTTAGAAAAAAAATATGATATAATAAATACTTGCAAGTAAGACAGGTGATCGCGGCTGTAATTGCCGAAAGGCAGCAGGTGAGGAAAGTCCGGGCTCCGCAGGGCAGGGTGCCGGATAACGTCCGGCGGGGGCGACCCCAGGGATAGTGCAACAGAGATATACCGCCTGACAGACTCTTATGAGAATGGACAGGTAAGGGTGGAAGGGCAGTGTAAGAGACTACCGCCCGGCCGGTAACGACCGGGGCACATGTAAACCCCCCACTCGAAGCAAGACCGTGCAGAGACAATTTGGCGGCCCGTCAAGTCTCAGGTAGGTCGCTGGAACCTGATGGCAACATCAGGTCTAGATAGATGATCACTCAAACGACATAACCCGGCTTATCGTCTTGCTTGCTTTTGTTTTATTCCAATATGGTAATAAAAAAAGATTTTCAGCTTCGAAAATTGAAACTGAAAATCTTTTTTTTATACATTTAATTCAATGTTTATCATCAATTCATAAATAAAAGATAACTGTCTGCATAGTTAAAACAGGAAGTTTTATTTGCGTTTACCAAGTTTTCCCTGATATTTTTTCTTCGCAGTATTTGCAGCGGTAGACTTCTTCGTCCGGATCGGTCAGTACGAAGACATGATCCAGTCCCTGCTCAATAGAAGTGATACAACGAGGATTTTTACAGCGGATCACATTGCGGATTTCGTGAGGAAGGTGAAGACATTTTTTCGCAACAACCTTCTCATTCTGGATAATGTTGACAGTAATGTTGTGATCAATGAAACCAAGGATGTCAAGATCCATAAAATCGATCGGACATTCGATTTTCATGATATCCTTTTTGCCCATACAGTTACTTTTTGCATTTTTTTTTGATAATTGCAACACAGCAGTCAGTTGATCTAAGTGAAGATATTTGTAAATATCCATACTTCTTCCTGCCTGGATGTGATCCAGTACAAATCCTTCTGAGATCTGACCTACATTCAGTGTATTCTTAACCATAGTATATTCCTCCTTAGACTTCGATTTCCAGTAATGTCAGAATCAGAGCCATTCGAATGTATACTCCGTACTGAGCCTGAGCGAAATAAGCAGCTCTTGGGTCATCATCAACTTCAACAGCAATTTCATTTACTCTAGGAAGTGGGTGAAGTACATACATATCCTTTGGCGCAAGCTCCATCTTCTGAGCATCCAGTACATAAAAATCTTTCATACGTACATAATCTTCTTCATTGAAGAAACGTTCTTTCTGTACACGGGTCATGTAGAGAATATCGAGCTTTGGAAGAGCATCTTCCAGACGAACGACCTCTTCGTACTGTGGAATATTGTTCTTTATCGAGAACATCATTGCGGATATAACTCACCTGGGAATACGAAGTTCTTCTGGTGAGATCAGAATGAATTTTACATTTTGTAACGCACCAGAGCGTGAATCAGAGAGTGAACGGTACGGCCAAATTTTAAATCTCCGCAAAGACCGATTGTGATATTATCGAGTCGACCTTTTAAAGAACGGATTGTAAGCAGATCGGTCAGGGTCTGTGTCGGATGCTGATGTCCGCCGTCTCCTGCATTGATGACAGGGATTCTGGAATGCTCGCTGGCTACCAGCGCAGCTCCTTCTTTCGGATGTCTCATTGCACAGATATCCGCATAACAGGAAATCATACGAATCGTATCTGCAACAGTTTCCCTTTTGTTGCAGAACTGGAATCAGCAGAAGAAAAACCAAGAACACTGCCTCCGAGATTAAGCATTGCTGCTTCATGACTGAGTCTAGTACGTGTACTTGGTTCAAAAAATAAAGTTGCTAATTTCTTTCCATCACATGCATGAGCATATTTCTTAGGGTTCTTTTCGATGTCGATGTCCTGGGCTAAATCCATAAGATTGTCTAATTCTTCCACTGTGAAATCAAGTGGACTCATCAAGTGTCTCATAAAATCCTCCTTCGCGACGTTTACTTAAAAAAGTCTCTGTACATAATATAACAAACTTGTCAGATTTTTCAATGTAAAAATTATTTTTTTTGAATGTAAAAAAATAATTTTTTTGAATCTGTCATCAGGATAAGAATGTAAAGGTGGATTTTAGATATGAAATGTATTATAATGCAATAGTGTCAGTATAGAGAGGCGAAGGATGCAAGTGATACTGACTATGGTATTTGTAAAAGGAGACAAGATGGATGGCTACATTAGAAGAATTAAGAGGACAGTTAGATGTCGTAGATGATCAGATCGTGAAGTTATATGAAGAGCGAATGAAAATATGTGAACAGGTTGGAGAATATAAGGTCGAAGCAGGAAGAAAGGTATTTGACCGTGTAAGGGAGAAAGAAAAAGCTTCAGAATGTGGCATCAAAAGTTTCTTCTGATTTTTTGATAAAAAGGAATTCAGGAACTGTATCAGCAGCTTATGTCCATGAGCCGCAAGTTACAGTATCAGCAGCTTGTGAAGGCAGGAGCTCTTGGAAGACTTCCTTTTATAGAGATTGATTCACTTGGCGTGGAGAAAGCGCGAGTCGTATTTCAGGGCATGGAAGGTGCTTATGGACAGGCAGCTATGAAGACCTATTTCGGAGAGGACTGCAACAGTTATTCCGTCCGTACATTCCGGGATGCAATGGAAGCAATCGAGGAGGGCGCCGCAGATTATGCAGTGCTTCCAATTGAAAATTCTACAGCAGGTGCGGTAAACGAAGTCTATGATCTTCTGGTAGAATTTGAAAACTATATTGTAGGAGAAGTCATAATTCCAATCACGCATACACTGGCAGGACTTCCAGGAACACAGCTTTCTGAACTGAAGCGAGTGTATTCTAAAGCGGAAGCGCTGATGCAGACGATCAGGTTTTGGAAGAACACAGTGACTGGCAGCAGATCAGCGTGGCAAATACAGCTATTGCAGCAAAGAAAATCCTGGATGACCAGGACCGGACTCAGGCGGCAGTCTGCAGTGCCTATGCGGCAAAAAGTCTACGGACTGGAAGTGTTAGAAGACAACATTAATGATGAATCCGGAAACTGTACAAGATTTATTATTGTGACGAACCAGAAGGTGTTCTTGAAAGGGGCAAAGAAGATCAGTATTTGCTTTGAGGTTCCACATGAGAGTGGATCGCTGTATCATCTACTGTCACATTTTATTTATAATGATCTGAATATGTCAAAAAATCGAGTCCAGACCAATTGAGGGAAAGAAGCTGGGAGTACCGTTTCTTTGTAGATTTTGAAGGCAATCTGGAAGAACCAGGTGTGAAGAATGCACTTAGGGGCTTGCGGGAAGAGAGCAGAAGCCTGAAGATACTTGGAAATTACTAATACCAGTGTGGGAGTGCCGGACATAGAGTAATCCGTTAGAGGATTTGTATAATAGAAAAATATAAAATGACATAAAAAAGGAGACATCGAGGAAATGAGAACGAATGAATTGATTTTATATAAAGATATGGAAGATGGGGAACTTCTCCAGGACATGACATTTCTTATGGAGAACTATAATAATGAATATTACAATGAGGACGATATGAAGAGCCTTCTGTATTCTACTATTGGTGATCTGACAGAGTTATCAGTCAGTCACGGATTTGAAGGAAATCTGTGGCATACTTATCTGACTTACCTTATGGTCAGTCATGAGAATGCATACAGCACTTCCTGTGAGATTGTCAGGACCGGTCGAAGGAAGTATTAATATTGCAGCACTGCATGATTTTAAGATTTTTAAAGAACTGTTTGACTATGATTTCCAGAATCTTGGAGAGGTACTTGGAGAAGACGGACTTGCCATGATCCGGGATTACAAGGGGGTCAATGGACATGGACAGGTCTTCAATGAGAGGATCCGTGACCGTATCTGTGACCTTTGCAAAGGCACTTGATGGAACGGAATGTGCAGAAGAATTTAAAGAGAAAGTAACACAGTTCTACAAGGAATTTGGCGTTGGCAAACTGGGGCTTCACAAAGCATTTCGTATTGAGCATACCGAAGAAGGGGCAAGAATCGTGCCAATCACAAAGATTGCTCACGTGCACCTGGATGATCTGGTGGGATACGAGATGGCAAAGAAAAAACTCATCGACAATACGGAAGCATTTGTTATGGGAAGAAAATCCAATAACTGTCTGTTATATGGGGATGCCGGAACCGGAAAATCTTCTTCTATCAAGGCAATCCTGAATCAGTATTATGATCAGGGACTTCGTATGATCGAAGTCTATAAGCATCAATTCCAGGATCTCAATGATGTAATTGCACAGATCAAGAACCGTAATTACAAATTCATCATTTACATGGACGATCTTTCTTTTGAAGAGTTTGAGATCGAATATAAATACCTGAAAGCGGTCATCGAGGGAGGACTTGGAGAAAAACCAGATAATGTGCTTATTTATGCAACTTCGAACAGAAGACACCTGATCCGTGAGACATTCAAAGATAAAGAAGACAGAGATGAAGAACTTCATACAAATGATACTGTTCAGGAGAAGCTGTCCCTGGTAGCAAGATTTGGTGTGACGATCTACTTTGGAAGACCGCAGAAAGAAAGAGTTTCAGGAAATCGTGTGCCAGCTTGCCAAGAGAAATAATCTTAATCTAACAGAGGAGGAACTTCTGGCAGAGGCAAATAAATGGGAGTTAAGTCACGGAGGAATGTCAGGAAGAACTGCACAGCAGTTTATTGATTATCTGGCAGGAAAAGAGGCGTAATCATGAATGTATTTTTGCCGGCAGATATTCTGATTCCGGATGTAGAAAGCATGGAGAAGTGGTCGGTGATTGCATGCGACCAGTTCTCTTCGCAGCCAGAATACTGGAAAGATGTAAAGGAGACGGTAGGGGATGCGCCTGTCGAATTGCCACATGTATTACTTTTGTGTGATGATAGAAGTGATGGGTTGATGAAATGGCTGAGCGGGGAAAAAGGAAGAAATGCGTAAGATTTATAATTTTAATCTTATGAAAGAAGGCGGACATATCAGTGGCTGGCTGGTGTCTGGAAAACTCGCAAAAGATTTTGAAAAGAAGATTACATCTTATGAGAATATAAGTGCAGAGATGCCTTATGCGGTTGGCGACGGGAATCATTCACTGGCTACAGCAAAAGTATGTTATGAAAATTATAAAAAACACATTCCGATACAGAAAATGCAAATGCTCCGGCAAGATATGCGATGGTGGAGCTGGAAAATATTCACGATGAAGCGTTGAAATTTTCTCCGATTCATCGAATTGTTACAGAGACAGATGAAGAGGCATTATTAGAGGAGCTTCAAAAAACATGTTGCGCCCCGGAAGGATATCCAGTACAATGGTATACGAAAGAGCGCCAAAGGTGTTCTTTATTTAAATCCGAATAAAGAGTAGGCTTGCAGTCGCAATTTTACAACGTTTTTTAGACGAATATCTGAAAAACCATAGAGGAAAGATGGATTATATTCATGGAGAAGAGGCATTAAAGAACCTGGCAGAGAAAGAAAATGCGGTTGGCTTTTTATTGCCTGCAATGGAGAAAAGAGAGTTGTTTCCTTACGTGACTGAAAGTGGAACACTTCCAAGAAAGACATTCTCCATGGGACATGCGACGGAGAAAAAGATATTATTTGGAAGCAAGACAGATTCGCTGATATGACTAGAAAAGATAAAATTATAATAATATGGAGGTAAAAAGGATGAAAACATCATTAGTTATTATGGCTGCCGGGATCGGTTCCAGATTTGGTGGAGGAATTAAGCAGTTAGAGCCGGTTGGAATGCATGGAGAGATCATTATGGACTATTCCATTCATGATGCAATCGAAGCTGGATTTAACAAGATTATATTTATTATCCGCAAGGACATAGAGGAAGCTTTTCGGGAGGTTATCGGAGAGAGAATCGAAGCTATCTGTAAACAATTAAACGTAGAGATTGACTATGCATTTCAGGCAATGGATGATCTTCCGGAAGGAGTAAAATTACCAAAAAGACCGTACAAAGCCATGGGGAACAGGCCAGGCAGTTCTGGCATGCAAGGGTCTTTAAAAAAGAACCATTTGCGGTGATTAATGCAGATGACTATTATGGAAAAGAATCATTTTTAAACTGCATGATTTTCTGGAGGAGTACACCGGAGAAACCGACAGATTTTTTTTGTGCGGCAGGGTTTATTCTGAAGAATACACTCAGTGAAAACGGCGGCGTTACAAGAGGTGTATGCCAGGTCAATGAGAATGGATACCTGACCGGAATTGATGAGACAAAGAACATTGTAAAAGTGGGAGATAAGGCAGCAGTCCAGAAAGAAGACGGACAGGAGCCAATTGATGAGAATTCCCATGTATCGATGAATATGTGGGGGCTGACACCGGAGTTCGTAGAGAACACTGGAAAAAAGGATTCAAAGGGATTTTTTGAAAAACCAGATGTGGATGTGCTAAAGGGAGAGTATCTGCTTCCGATTTACATTGATGAGTTACTTCAGAAAAGGCGAAGTGACGGTTAAAGTCCTTGAAACACAGGATAAATGGTTCGGAGTTACTTATAAAGAAGATAAGGACTCAGTTGTAGAATCTTTCAAGAAGTTGATTGAAGAGGGCGTTTATAAAGAAAAGCTGTTTGATGATATTCTGTAATAAATGATAGAATAAGTGAAAATCGTAAGTATAATACGAAAAAGGTCGTGCGGGAATTAATCCTGCACGACTTTTTATGTTGCTGATGTCAGAGTCAATAACGAGAGTAGTTTGTATAATAAACCACAAATCCGGGTTTTGCTCCGTTTGGTTTCTTGACATGCTTCTTTTCAATGTAGTCAATCTCTACTTTATCACTGCCGCGGTTCTTAGAATAATAAGCAGCCAGCCGTCCGGCTTCTTCAAAAAAGTACGGTCCGGAAGTTCATCGCCATTTGTCTTGACAATGACGTGGGATCCGGGAGCACCTTTTGCGTGAAACCACCAGTCACCGCCATTTGCAAAAAAGAGAAAGTCAGTTCATCGTTCTGGATATTATTTTTACCAACGTAAATGTCATATCCGTCACTGGAGATGTAGTGCATTGGTTTGTTAGTCAGTTTTACATTTTTTTTCTTTGTGAATTTTCTGCGCACATAGCCACTGGCAGTCAATTCTTCTTTTGATCTGTCCCAGATCCGCTTCGCTCAGAGCAATGTCCAGAGAGTTGCTGACGGATTCCAGATAGCGGATTTCATCAGCTGTCTCCTGGATCAGTTCGGACAGCGCCTCAAAAAGTACGCTTCTGCTTATTGTATTTTTGCAAAATATTTTTTGTGCATTTTCCTGAGGAGTTTTCTGTGGATCCAATGGAATCGTAATATCTTCGTTCGTATAGTAATTCAGGCAGGTCAATGACTTTGCTTCCGGATCCAGGTTGTAACCATAAGTATTGATCAGTTCTCCGTAAACTTTATATTTGTCACGGCCTTCGGTTCCTTGTAGTTGTTTGGATTGTAAGTCATATTTTTTTTTCCTTGCACGTTCCAGATTCGTCTGCACAACATGGCGCAGGTCTGCACTTTTCTGACGTATCCGTGTTACGGTGTTGCGAGTCGCATAATAAGTGCGAAGCACCCGTGAGATGGAATCGAAGCATTCTGTCCGGTAATTTCCATAATGGGAAAATGGAATGGCGGTAAATTCTTTTGGCACTTCGTTGCTATAGTAAATCACTGGGTGGAAATTTCCTTCCTTCAGGTCTTCGATATAGTAGGAAAACTGGCGGTACAGGTGAATGAGCATATCTTCGGAAATGTCGGAAGCCGGAATATCCGTATCCAGTCCGGACTCCGAGACGATATGTTCCGCTACTACAGGACTGATACCGGTAAAGCTTGTGTAGATTGCTTTTCCAAGGGCAGCAGGTTTTTTCTCTCAGTGCCAGGACAAAGTTTTTAAAAAAGAAACTGTGAGCGGGTCCAGTTTAGACATCGTGTCCGGGATGAAATAGGTTCTTCCAGGAAGGACTTCCCGGACAGAACTCATTTGTGCGGAAACATGCTTAATGCTGTCCAGAATCTTATCTTTATCATCGCAGAAGATGATATTGCTGTGCTTGCCCATAATTTCTACGATCAGACGCTTACGGCAAAGGCCCCCCAGTTCATTTAAATGCTCAATATCAAAGAATAAAATACGTTCCAGACCAGGCTGCGAGATAGCTGTGATACGCCCATTCCCAACATATTTGCGAAGAAGCATACAAAAACCAGGTGCAGTCATAGGACTCGGTTTATTTTCATCAGTGAGATAAATCAGTGGAAGAGATGCACTTGCAGAAATATATAATTTGCGTTGTCCTTCGGGTGTTTTTATTGTGATCAACAGTTCGTCCGGTTCCGGCTGTGCAATTTTTGTAGATGCGTCCGCCAAGGATAGAATCGGAAAGTTCTTTTCGAACTGCTGCGATTGTTGTTCCGTCAAATGCCATAATATAAGCACTCCTTTAAAATAATGTTATAAATGTATGATAAATGTTTACTTTTCATATCATACCATAGTTGACTCAAAAATCCAAATGAAGTATAATAAAACGTACGGTTAAAAACCGTATTTATTACTGAAAAGAAGAGGTAATACACATGATCAAGAGTATGACCGGTTTCGGAAGATGTGAAATATCAGAGGGAGACCGCAAGTTTACCGTAGAGATGAAAGGTGTGAATCACCGCTATCTGGATATGTATCCGTATGCCGAAGAAACTGAATTTCTTCGAGACGGCAATCGGACAGAGATCAAGAAAAGAATCCAGAGAGGAAAAAGTAGACATCTTTATCAGCTATGAGGATTTATCTGACGGACAGGTTTCATTAAAGTATAATGAAAGTCTGGCAGCAGAATATCTTGAATATTTCAAGCAGATGGAAGAAAAGTTTGGCATTGAGAATGATGTCCGTGTGTCTGCACTTTCTAGATATCCTGAGATATTTACAATGGAAGAGGGCAGTGAAGATACCGATGAACTTTGGAAGGGACTTAAAAAGCACTGGATGGAGCCGTTGACAGATTTGTAACTACAAGGACTGCAGAGGAGAACATCTGAGAGAAGATATTCTTGCAAAGCTTGATGGAATTCTTGAGATGGTAGCATTTATCGAGGGCGTTCTCCGAAGATCGTTGCCAGTATAGAGAAAAGCTGGAAGCCAAAGTTAAAGAACTTCTTGAAGATACGCAGATTGAGGAGAATCGTATTGCGGCAGAGGTTGTGATTTTTGCAGATAAGATCTGTACAGATGAAGAGGTCGTACGACTGAAGAGTCATGTCGTACATATGAAAGAGACGCTCCAGTCAGATGAGGCAGGAATCGGACGTAAGCTGGATTTCATTGCACAGGAGATGAACCGTGAAGCAAATACAATCTTGTCAAGAGGCAAATGACTTGGAAGTTTTCAATACAGGAATTGGGTTAAAGACAGAGATTGAGAAGGTCAGAGAACAGATCCAGAATATTGAATATTGAATAAGAGGTATAGCTATGAATAAAAGGGAATTCTTATTGTAGTATCCGGGTTTTCCGGTGCCGGCAAAGGAACGATTATGAAAGAACTTCTGGAGAGATATGATAATTATGCATTATCCATCTCTGCAACAACAAGAAACCCAAGACCGGGAGAAGAAGAAGGGAAAGGCTTATTTTTTTCAAAACAACTGAAGATTTTGAAAAAATGATTGCGAAAAGAAGAACTGATAGAGTATGCTAGGTACGTGGATAATTATTACGGAACACCGAAATCATATGTGGAAGAGCAACTTTGTGCAGGGAAAGATGTAATCCTGGAGATTGAAATCCAGGGCGCATTGAAAGTCAAAAGAAAATTTCCGAATACATTATTACTGTTCGTAACACCTCCGAGCGCAGAAGAACTCAGAAAGCGTCTGGAAGGACGGGGGACTGAGACACAGGAAGTCATCGATGGGCGTATGAAGCGCGCTATTGAAGAGGCAGAATATATGGATCAGTATGATTATCTGGTCGTGAATGATGAATTAGATGTGTGCGTGGAAGAGATGCATCATCTGATTCAGGGAGAACATGAAGATGTTTCCGTAATCAGACATTTATAGAGCATATGAAGAGAGAGTTGAAAGGAGAATAGTGTACATGTTACATCCATCTTACACAGACTTAATGAAGGTCGTTAATAAAGACGTTGAGGAAGGCGAGACAAAGGTTGTTAACAGCCGTTATTCTATCGTTATGGCTACAGCTAAAAAGAGCACGAGTGATTGATGGTTCTATGCCATTAGTAGATACAAAGCCGGGTGAGAAGCCGCTTTCTATCGCGATCAGCGAGATGAATCAGGGAAAGATGACGATATACTTGCTGAAGAAGAGGAAGCAAAACTTGCGGAACTGGAAGCAAAGCAGGCAGAAGGAGAATGCAGAGGAAGATTCTTTGAATATTCAGGAAGAGGATTCAGAGAAAAGACGCAGAAGCAGTAGAAGAGTCTGAAGATAACGAATAGAGGATTATTACAACGGTGTGCCGTGTGCCTGAGGCAGAATACCGTCTGGTATCTGCTTTTTAAATAAGACATACAAGGAGAACTATATGAATATTTTATTTATATCCCTCGGCTGCGATAAGAACCTGGTAGATTCAGAGGTCATGCTTGGGCTTTTGGATAAAAAGGGATATCAGATCGTAGATTCAGAAGAAGACGCAGATATTATTGTTGTTAATACCTGTTGTTTTATTCATGACGCAAAAGAAGAAAGTATCCAGACGATTCTTGAGATGGCAGAGTAAAAAAGAAGGAAGCTGAAAGCTCTGATCGTGACCGGGTGTCTGGCACAGCGCTATCAGCAGGAGATTATTGACGAGATACCGGAAGTTGATGCAGTACTTGGAACTACTTCTTATGATCATATTGTAGAAGCGGTGGAAGAGGCTCTTGAAGGAAATGGACATGTTGTTCTGGAAGATGTGGATGCACTTCCAGATGTAAAAGAAAAAGAGACTTGTAACAACAGGCGGGCATTATGCATACATGAAAATTGCGGAAGGTTGCGACAAGCATTGTACTTACTGTATCATCCCAAAACTTCGTGGTAATTACCGCAGTGTTCCGATGGAGAAGCTGCTGGCAGAAGCGAAAGACCTGGCTGATCAGGGAGTAAAAGAATTGATTCTTGTTGCACAGGAAACGACCGTATACGGAAAAGGATTTATATGGAGAGAAATCTTTGCATAAATTGCTCCTGAATGAGCTTTGTAAAATATCCGGAATCCAATGGATCCGAATTCTTTATTGTTATCCGGAGGAGATTTACGATGAACTGATTCAGACGATTAAAGAAGAAAATAAAGTCTGTCACTATCTGGATCTTCCGATTCAACATGCAAGTGACGCAGTGCTAAAAAAGAATGGGAAGAAGAACTTCAAAAGCTCAGCTTGTAGAGATTATTGAAAAGCTTCGAAAAAGAGATCCCGGATATTTCTCTTCGTACCACATTGATCACAGGATTTCCGGGTGAGACACAAGAACAGCATGAAGAGCTGAAGGATTTCGTAGATGAGATGGAATTTGACAGACTTGGAGTTTTACTTACTCACCGGAGGAAGATACACCGGCTGCAACTATGACAGAGCAGATTCCGGAAGAAGTAAAAAGGAAGACCGTCAGGCAGAATTGATGGAACTTCAGCAGGAAATTGCATTTGATCTGGCAGAAGATATGATCGGACGAGAAGTTCTCGTTATGATTGAAGGAAAAGTTGCAGATGAAAATGCATATGTAGGAAGAACTTACCGCGATGCACCGAATGTGGATGGACTTGATCTTTATCAATACAGACGAAGAATTGATGAGTGGAGATTTTGCAAGAGTCCGCGTGACAGGAGCTTTAGAATATGATTTGATAGGAGAGTTGATTATAATGAATTTACCAAATAAACTTAACAGTTTTACGAGTTATCATGGTTCCGTTTTTTGTATTTTTTTATGTTGACAGATGTGGGCGGAGCGGCAAATAAATGGATCGCATTTAGTTTTTTTTTGTGTTGCCAGTCTGACAGATATGCTGGATGGAAAGATCGCCCGAAAAGAAATCTTGTGACAAACTTTGGAAAGTTCATGGATCCTTTAGCAGATAAACTGCTTGTTTGTTCTGCTATGATCTGTATGATTCCGTTAGGAAAATTACAGGCATGGTTCGTCATCATCATCATTGCCCGAGAGTTTATTATTAGCGGATTCCGCCTTGTGGCTGCAGATAATGGAATTGTCATCGCAGCAAGTTACTGGGGAAAATTTAAGACAGTATCCCAGATGTTTATGATCATTGTATTGATTGCAGATCTTGGAGGTGTGTTCGATATCGTTGGCACAGTTCTGATCTGGCTTTCACTGATCCTGACAGTTTATCACTGATTGACTATATTGCAAAGAATGTGCAGGTGCTGACACAGGTGGGAGGTATGTAATGATCGTACGTGAACTTAAAAAAACAGGAAAGGAAATACGCTCTGGATATTATCTGGAGCGTTTTTTGCATGGATGTGGCCGAGGTGTATGAGCAGGAAGGAATTGATACATTCCGCGAATATTTAAAACAGGAGAATATCGACCAGCTCTGTGATAGGGGAGAACTTCTGATGTTCGGTGTATTTGAACAAGAAGAACTGGAAGGAACCATATCCCTTCAGAGGCAGGAACACATTTGCAATTATTATGTGCGCAGATCCTGCCAGGGAAAAGGTGCTGGAAGGTTACTCTTAGCGACTATGCGAAAAGGTATTGTAAGGAAGAACTGCATAAGACTATTATGACCGTTATATGATGTTATCGGAGGCGGTGAAAAAGAATATCCACATGGGCATGGGAAACCAATCGATGAGATGCAGATGATACATGGAAAATGTTATGTGCCTATGGCAATGGAAATTCTTTAGTAGAATGACTATAAAAAAGCATTATAAAAAACATAAATTTGAAAAATGTAGCGAAAACTTTGCCAATTGATTGAAAAATGTAATTTATGAGAAAATAAAAAAGGATATGGTGTTAAACTTATAACAAACACTATTTATAAAACACAGATAGTTGAAAGGAGTTTTAAAATGATTTATTCACAAGAAGTAGAAATGATGTGTCCGGTAGCGCAGGGCGCAAATCACGGACCAGCTCCGATTCCGGAAGAAGCAAAATGGGTTCAGGCTAAGGAAATAAAAAGATATTTCCGGTTTTACACATGGTGTTGGCTGGTGTGCTCCTCAGCAGGGTACATGTAAAGCTGACACTGAACGTTAAAGATGGTATTATTCAGGAAGCACTTGTGGAGACTATCGGATGTTCAGGAATGACTCATTCAGCAGCTATGGCTTCAGAAATTCTTCCAGGAAAGACTATTTTAGAGGCATTAAACACAGACCTTGTTTGTGACGCTATCAATACTGCTATGCGTGAGTTATTCCTGCAGATCGTATACGGACGTTCTCAGTCTGCTTTCTCTGAAGACGGACTTGCAGTAGGTGCAGGACTTGAAGATCTTGGTAAAGGACTTCGTTCACAGGTTGGTACTATGTACGGAACATTCACAAAAGGTCCTCGTTACCTTGAAATGGCTGAAGGATATGTTACAGGTATCGCTCTTGACGAGAACGATGAGATCATCGGATATCAGTTCGTAAGCCTCGGAAAATTTACAGACTTCGTAAAAGCTGGAGACACTCCAAACGAAGCTTGGGAGAAAGCAAAAAAGGACAGTACGGACGTGTTGCAGACGCTGCGAAGATCATCGACCCAAGAAAAGAGGATTTAGAATATTTTAAGGTAATTAAATCAGGAGGATAAAGTAAATGGCTTTATTTGAATCATATGAAAGAAGAATTGATAAAATCAATGCAGTGCTGGCAGGTTATGGTATCGCTTCAATCGAGGAAGCACAGCAGATTACAAAGGATGCCGGACTGGATGTATACAATCAGATCAAGGGCATTCAGCCGATCTGCTTTGAGAACGCATGCTGGGCTTACATCGTAGGCGCCGCTATCGCAATCAAGAAGGATGTAAGAAAGAGCAGCAGAAGCAGCAGCAGCTATCGGCGAAGGTCTGCAGGCTTTCTGTATTCCGGGATCTGTAGCAGATCAGCGTAAAGTAGGTCTTGGACATGGTAACCTTTGGAAAGATGCTTCTGGAAGAAGAAACAGAGTGTTTCTGCATTCCTGGCTGGTCATGAGTCATTTGCAGCAGCAGAGGGTGCAATCGGTATCGCTGAGAAAGCTAACAAAGTTCGTAAGAAACCACTTCGTGTTATCCTGAACGGTCTTGGAAAAAGATGCTGCAAAGATTATCTCAAGAATTAACGGATTTACATATGTTCAGACAGAATATGACTACTATACAGGAGAGCTGAAAGAGGTACAGGAGAATCTCTTATTCTGACGGACTTCGTTCTAAAGTTAACTGCTACGGTGCTAACGACGTACGTGAAGGTGTTGCAATCATGCACAAAGAAGGCGTAGACGTATCTATCACAGGTAACTCTACAAACCCGACACGTTTCCAGCATCCTGTTGCAGGTACATATAAGAAGAAAGAATGTATCGAGCAGGGTAAGAAGTACTTCTCAGTAGCATCAGGTGGTGGTACAGGACGTACACTTCATCCAGATAACATGGCTGCAGGTCCTGCTTCATATGGTATGACAGATACATTAGGACGTATGCATTCAGATGCTCAGTTCGCAGGATCTTCATCTGTACCGGCTCACGTTGAAATGATGGGACTGATCGGAGCAGGAAACAACCCGATGGTTGAGCGCCAGGCGCTGTTTGCAGTAGCAGTTTCCGTTGAGG
>VOFJ01000892.1_pt1 | contig 17928 bp, 32 predicted proteins | sample 5384081 | NCBI WGS metagenome assembly VOFJ01 (sample SAMN12384729, study PRJNA508395) | human gut metagenome | isolation source: healthy gut I | host: Homo sapiens
AAAAACACCCCTTAAAGTTTGTATAGGGTGGGAAGTGTTTTCAAAGTAAGCCCAATTCGCTACGGCATCACTCCTGAAAATTCCTGATTCCTTACAAAGTCACATCGCACCTTGAAAATTTCATGAGCCACCCCAGCAGGATAACTCTGGTACTGAATGTGCATTCTGCACGTCTTACCGGAAAATACGCCGGAGAAAATCGGGCAGGAACGGGCCGGGACAGAGTGGACGGTAGTTAAGAGCAAGATTCGCCTTTGTATACGAAACCGCTCCTACGGACGATTTCTCCATGGCGGCATCTTGATGGGGATTGCGCTCCCCATACCCTCACATCGTGCAAAATCACATGATTTTGCCTATTGGTGGCCTGCGCAGCAGGTCACAGCCGGAGTGCAGATGCACTGCCGGGAAAATCAAATTTTGATTTTGGAAAGGAGACCCCATGCCACGAACAAAGAGAAAAGTGAAATCTATCGTAAAGACAAAAGTAATCTCCGCACGAAGTAACAGAAACAGTACATGAACTTTTACACCAGCAGGCAGAAGATGCCGGAATGACCCTCTCTGAATTTGCAGCACAGATGCTGATGAAAGGCCGCGTGAATACCTCGTATGTATTCTACGTCCACGCGGACGAGATCGAAGCCATCACACGGGAGTTTGCCGCCATCGGAAACAATCTGAACCAGATTGCAGCTTTCTTCAACAGCGGCGGTATCCAGTCCCGTGCGATGCACGAAAACATCAACCATGCGATTGCCTGTTATTTTTGAGATGCGGGAACAAGTCGCAGAAATGGCAGGAAAGAACTATGGCAATCTTAAAGCACATCGCAAGTAAGAGTTCCAACTATGGTGCTGCACTGGAGTATCTGATTTTCAAGCATGACGAGCTTCGGAAAACTCCGATCCTTGACCAGAACGGAAATCGCATCATGCGGGATGAGTTTTATCTGGACGGTCTGAACTGTGAACCCTATTCCTTTGATGCGGCCTGCCAGCAGCAGTTGAACCGCGAGTACCAGAAAAACAAAAACAAGAATGAAATCAAAAGCCACCATTACATCATCAGCTTTGATCCACGGGACAGCACAGAAAAATTGTTTGACGGGGAAGCGGGCGCAGGAGCTTGGACTGGAATACGCAAAAGCAAATTTTCCGGGGCATCAGGCATTGGTCTGTACGCACATGGACGGTCATAATGGCAGCGGCAACATTCATGTACATATCGTAATCAACAGTTTGCGAAAACTGGATGTGCCTAAGCAGCCCTTTATGGAGCGGCCCATTGACTGCAAGGCAGGGTACAAGCACCATGTGACGAACGAATACCTGAAACACCTGCAGAAATCCCTCATGGATTTGTGCCGCTGCGAGTTTCTGCATCAGGTCGATTTACTGTCACCATCCAGAACGGGTGTGACCGAAGCGGAGTATTGGGCACAGCGGCGGCTGGATGAGAAAAAACAGAAAATCGAAACGGAAGGATTTACGCCCAATCCGACAAAAAGTTTCAAACGCAGAAGCAGCTTATCCGGGATGCCGTTGCCGCTGCTCGTGAGAAAGCAATCTCGTATGAAGATTTTCAAAACATCCTACAGGATGAATATGACATTTTTGTCAAAACACAACGTGGGCGTTACAGCTATCTGCCGCCGGAACGGAACAAGTTCATATCGGAATGTTCTTTAGGGGACAGCTGCAAAAAGAGAATGTCTGGAAGGATTCTTTGTTCAGAACGCCGAGAAGAATCTGCGGTACAAGGAAGACCCCATACTGATCTTTACGACCAGAACCAGGCTGCGGCTCGTTGTGGACCTGCAGGAGAATGTCAAGGCACAGGAAAATCTGGCCTATGCACTAAAGGTCAAAATCAGCAATTTGCAGAAGATGGCTGAAACGCTGGTATGGGTACAGGAAAATAACATCAACGACCTGACGGAACTGAACGATCTGTGTAAGACATCACAGGCCAATGCGCAGGCAGCGTATGAACGGCTGTCACAGGCAGAGGATGAACTGTACAAAACGAATGAACAGATTCATTATGCGGGACAGTACCTTTCTACCAAAGAGGTCCAGCAGCAATTTGCGAAAAGCAATTTTCAAGAAAAAATTCCGTGCAGAGCATTCCAAGGAATTGGATGCCTATGCAGAATCCGTGAAATATTTCCGGGAAGAAAACGATGGAAAGCTGCCATCACTGAAATCTTTGAAAAAACGGAAGGAAGAACTGACCAAAGAAATTGCGGAGAGGAAAAAGGCATATGTTCCCTTAAAGGAAGAATCCCGGCGTCTGGAAATTGCATCGGATAATGTGTACAGCATCTTCCGAAAGACCAATGAGATGAAATCCGACCTTGCATGGAAACGCGAGTGGGAGGCCAAAGTCCGCGAAAAGGCAAGGCAGGAGCAGGCTCGACAGGAACAGCGCGAGCGTCAACCGAAACGCAAGAAGCGCAGCTACGATATGAGCCTGTAAGCAGCAGGGTCTTCCACCCCCGCACCGCCTGGAACCCTGCCGGATGCGTAAGCCCGTGCAGGACTTTCCCATTCGGCAGGGACTTTTTGAAAACGATTAGGAGGAAGTTTGAGTAAAGAGTACATCAAAGCACAAACCCCACTACCCGCTTATTTCCCTTATCCGAAATTTCTGTTGCAGATGAGCCTTTCCCATACGGCACGATTGACGTATGTTCTGCTGCTGGACCGCATGACCCTTTCCCAGAAGAATAGCTGGGTGGATGCGCAGGGCCGGGCATATGTGCTTTATCCGCTGGCAGGACTGGTGGCAGATCTGCGAAGCAGCATTTCCAGTGTCACCCGCGCTCTGCGGGAACTGGAAGCCGCACGGCTGATCGAACGGCGGTCCAATGGCTTTTCCAAGCCCAATCAGATATTTCTCGGCGTTCCCCGGACTGCGCAGAAATGCTCAATCGAGATGGTCAAAAATGAGCAGCCTGATTGCTCAAAAGTGAGCAATACGATTGCGCAAAACTGCACATCGAAACCAAATAAATAAGAACAACCTAAGACTGAACCAACTAAGTAGAACCAAAGAAGCATATGGGCGTTATCGGAATGTTTTTCTGGAAAATTATTCGGAACTGAAAATGGAAATTGCAGAGTTAGATTCCCTGATTGATGACCTTTCAATCTATATGCAGTCTACAGGCAAAAAGTACGCAGACCATGCGGCGACCCTGCGCAGCTGGTCGGCACGAAAGAAAAACAACAGAAACCGGGAACAGGAATCCCTGACTACACCTACAATGGAGGAGGAAAGTTTATGACGGAAACGATCCAAACAGCGATGGACAGGCTTATGACGATTTCGGCAGAACCGCAGGATTACGTTGCAGAAGATGGGCTGCTGTACTGCGGCAGCTGCAATACCCCTAAGGAAGCGTTCTTCCCAAACGGAAGAATGCTGTTTGGGCGTGACCGCCATCCGGCTGAATGCCAGTGCCGACAAGAAGCCAGGGAAAAGCAGGAGGAAGAAGAGCGGGGCAAGGCTGCATCACGAGAACGTGCGGCGGTTGAAGCTGCAGGGCTTTACCGACTGGGCGATGCAGCACTGGACATTTGAAAACGATCATGGGCAGAACCCACAGATGCATCTGGCGCAGCGGTATGTGGACTATTGGCCGGAAATGCGGGAGAAGAATGTGGGGCTGCTGCTCTGGGGCGGTGTTGGTACAGGCAAGAGTTTCATGGTGGGCTGTATTGCCAATGCCCTGATAGAGCAGGAGGTGGCAGTCTGCATGACGAATTTTGCCCGGATCATGAATGAGCTGAACAGCACCTTTGCCGGGCGAAACGAAGTCGTGGACAGGCTCTGCGGCTATCCGCTGCTTGTCATTGATGATTTTGGTATGGAGCGGGGCACGGAATATGCGCTGGAGCAGATTTATAACATCATCGACAGTCGTTACCGCAGCCGAAAACCACTGATCGTCACCACGAACCTGACCCTGACGGAGTTGAAAAAACGCAGGATACCGCTCACCGCCCGTATTTATGACCGTCTGCTGGAACTGTGTACACCGATTGCCTGCACAGGTCCCAGTATGAGAAAGGACATAGGACAGGCAAAATTGAACTTGCTGAAAACACTTCTGGCCTGAATGGGAGGAACGTAATTGAAAGAAAACGGCACAATGAATTGGCTGGCGCAGATCCGCCAGATGAAGAACCGGGACATCCGCACGATTGAACAGTCATGAACTGCAGGAACTGCAGCAGGATGCAGTGGAACACGGATTGCCACAAGAGGAAAGGCTGAAAAATCTGCTGGATAAGGTCGAAAATCCTTATTGCTATCTGGACAACGGAATCATTGTGAAGCTGAACTTTGCACCGAGAGAGAGCAGTACACTGTCTGAGCGCATTGGCAGGTGTTTTCAATCGGCTAGCTGAAAAGGCAGAGAAATATTTCGGAAAGCTGCTGAAAAATCACACAGAAAAATTTCACACTTTAATGCGATAAAGCACTGGACAAAGGATGATGATTCTGGTAAGCTGTTTGTGGGTAAGAAAATAGGAATGTGCAAACTGAGCAGAACTTGCTCGGTAGGCTTGTTCTACATAGAAAATGTGGAGTCTTTCGCTTCTCTGACGAACAGTATTGCCGATTCGTTAAGGAGGTGGAAGGCTTTTGTTATACCCTGATATGAATTTGCAGAAGAAAACACAGCAAAATACAACCCGATACCGTACAGCCTTGTACTTACGCTTGTCTCGTGAGGATGGCGATAAGACAGAGAGCGACAGCGTTGCAAACCAGCGCACACTACTGGAAGCCTATGCCGCAGACCACCCGGAACTGTGCATCGTGGATGAGTTTGTGGACGATGGTTACTCCGGCTCGAACTTTGAACGGCCTGCGTTCCAAAACCTGTTCAGGGAACTGGAACAAGGGACTATCAACTGCATTCTGGTGAAAGAGTTGTCCCGCTTTGGACGGAATTACATTGAAGTGGGACGTTATCTGGAACGCATTTTTCCGGGTCATGCGGGTTCGGCTGATTGCAGTGACGGACAACTATGACAGTCAATCTGCGTGGAAGACCAGCGATTCCATTATGGTCCCAATGCGGAATCTGCTCAACGATGCCTACTGCTGGGATATTTCCGTCAAGATCAAGAGCCAGCTTGCGGTCAAGCTGAAGCGCGGCGATTTTGTGGGGAGCTTTGCAGCGTATGGATACCAAAAAGAACCCTGCCAATCATACGAAACTGATCGTGGACGAACTGGCAGCGGAAACAGTGCAAGATATTTTCCGCTGGAAGATCAGTGGCATGAATAATCAGAGCATCGCAGACCGATTGAATGCGAAAAAGGTGCCGTCCCCCGCTGCGCGAAAGCTACAGAGCGGTGCAAAGCTGAGCTTGCATTTTCGCAAGAGCGATGAGCCGCCGTGGTCTGCCAAGGCAGTGGACCGCATTCTGCACAACGAGGTCTATATCGGAAAGCTGATACAGGGAAAGACACGACGACTGGATTATCGCTCCAAAAAAGAAAATGAACGTGCCGATGCGGGACTGGGTAATCGTGGACAACACCCATGAAGCAATCATTCCGGCAGAGCAGTTTGAGCTGGTGCGGCGGATTCTGGAAACCGAAACACGCAGGCCGAACGATGCCGAAACGGTGGCTCTGTTTGCAGGATTTCTTTACTGTGGGGACTGCGGCAGCCGGCTGGTGCGCAGGTCGGCCAGCTATAAAGGGGAAGCGGTATATCTATTATCAGTGCTCCGGCAGCAAACAGAACAAGGGCAGCTGCACGAGCCATAACCTGCGGGATGAAAAGCTCTATAACATTGTGCGGAATGCGCTCCAGATGCAGATCCAGATCGTGATGGAGGAAACAGAGTTTGTAGAAAGTATCCGGCAGGCCCAGCAGGAACCCTACCGTGTGCGGCGCATCGAACGGCAGATTCGGCAGCTAACTGCAGAAAAGGCCCATACACAGGGCATTAAGGAAAAATTTGTATGGGGATTACGCAGAGGAAATCCTCACACGGGAGGATTTTTTGAACTACAACGAACTGTACAGCAAGCGGATTGAAGAGTATGACCGCAAAATTGAGGAACTGGAAGCAGAACGGCAAAATCTGCAGACTGCTCCAAATGCTTATCCATTTCTGGACGTGTACCGCAAGTATCGGAAACTGGAAGAAATCACCCGCCCGATGGTCGTTGAACTGATTGAGAAAATCGAAGTCTATGAGGGCAATCGGGTGGAAATTACGTTCCGATTCCAGGACGAAATTGCAGACCTGCTGGAGGAATTGCACCAAAAGCAGCATGAAGTGTCCGCTTGAAAGGAGGCTGTGACTTATGGCAAGAGTAAGCAAGAAGGTAAGTGCGGCGCAGCGGGAAGCCGAGAACGCGCAGCACCGTATCTGGAAAACCGCAATTTACGCACGATTGTCTGATTTCGATGATGTGCTTCGGAATACGGAATCACTGGAAGTGCAAATTTCCTATATCAAGGAGTACATTAACCATCGAGATGACCTGATGCTGCTGGATGTGTTTGCGGACAAGCGGTGCACAGGGATGAACTTTGACCGCCCGGAATTTGAGAGACTTCTAAAAGCACTGCAGGAGCGGAAAATCGACTGCATCGTTGTAAAGGACTTCTCCCGACTGGGCCGCAATTTCGTGGAAACAGGACAGTATCTGGAACAAGTGTTTCCATTGTTCGGCGTAAGATTTATCGCCATCAATGATAATTATGACAGCCTGAACAGACAGAGTCGGGACGGGATGCTGGTGCCGATCAAGAGCATGATCAATGAAATGTACTCGAAAGACCTGTCCCAGAAGATTCAGTCGTGCTTTCGTTCCAAGGAAGCACGGGGGAGAAATCTATACCCCTGTTCCATTTGGCTACAAAAAAAGAATCAGAAGAATCATTTGGTTCTGGATGAGGAAGTCAGCGATGTGGTAGTTCGGATTTTTCTCTGGAAGAAATCCGGCATGAAAGAGCGCGAGATTGCAAAGAAGCTGTCTGCGCAGGGAATCCCAACACCTTTTACACGCCGCTGTCAGCTGGGATACCTGAAAAACACCTTGCGGGTAAAGGACCCAGCATGGAAGACTGTTTTCGTGACAAAGGTGCTGGAAAATCCAATCTACACAGGAGCAATGGTCTACAACCGTATTGCCTACGATGAAACGTATCGGAAAATCGGGCAGAATCCACGGGAAGACTGGCGGATGGTGCCGGACAGCCACCCGGCGATTATCAGCTGGGAATTGTTTGATGAAGTTTCCGCATTACGGGAAGCCGAGCAAGCAGTCAAGGAAGAGCGGAAAAAGTGGTGCAGACAGCGCAGAGAAAAATAATCCGAACATTTTCAAAGGCAGAATATTTTGCAAGGAGTGCGGAGAAAAGCTGTTTTGTCATTGGCAAAGTGATGGTACGCTGTATTTTTACTGTGCATCTTGCCATGTTTCCATCTCAGAGAAAGACCTCTGGAACGGCATTAACAAGAGGAGTTGCACCAGCGGATGGAAGAACACCGTGATTTGCAGAAGCTGGTACGGAAAAGCTCTGGAAAAAGCAAACTCAATCAAAAAAGAAATAGCTATAAAACGTGAAATTGAACAGGTGTCAGGCAATATCGTTCGACTGGAATCACAGAAGCGCAGCGGCTATGAGCAGTATGTTCTCGGAAAACTTTCAAAAGAAAAATTTCTGGAACTGAAGCAGGGTTTAGAAAATGAAATCACAACACTGAAACAGACGAAAGCTGAAAAAGAGAAAGAACTGGCCGTTGTTCAAGAAGAATTGCAACGGAAAAAGCAGATCGCAGGCAGCACGGAAGTCCTTTTGATGGCAGATAATCTGCAGCAGTATGTAAAGAAAATCGAAGTGGACCGCGGAAAAATCACTTATACAGAATTTTTATTGTGATGAAAAAGGAGAACAAAGCAATGAAAGAAATGAAAGAGAAAATCTACGATGCCCGGACAGGGATGGAATATATTTTGATTTGGCGATTATTACCTGCCAGCCTTGAAAGTGCCACGGACTCGTCCGGTTGGCCGCTGGGGGATGCTGCACAAGGCGTACCTGAAACTGCGAAAACCAGCCTATTATCAGAGCCTGCTGCTGAATGGAAAGCTGGACGCTGTTTTGGCAGACGTGGAAGAACAGGCAGCAGAGCGATATGAGATTTTGATCGAGCAGATGAGCCAGCGGGAGAGCATTTCAGAAAAACTGAAAGAAGAAAATCAGATGGAGTGGGTGCGCCGCATGAGAAATCTGGAAAATCGTGCAGAGGAAATCGTAAAGGCAGAATTGATCTACACGTTTGAAAGGCGGTGAGCATCAGATGATCGGAACCTATTACCGGCTTTCCCTTGCAGACGAGGATGTGGGTGCGGATAAGGCCGAGAGCAACAGCATTCAGGGCCAGCGCGGACTGGTAGAGGGGTACATCATGGCCCGCCCCGAACTGGCAACAGAGCCGCGTCAGGAGTACGTGGACGATGCGGCTACTCCGGCACATCTACAAGCCGTCCTGCGTTTCAGCGGCTAATTCAAGATGCACAGGACGGAAAGGTGAAAAACGATTATCGTAAAGGACTTTTCCCGGTTCGCCCGTGACTATATTGAAGCAGGCGATTATATGGAGCGGATCTTCCCGTTGCTGGGCGTTCGCTTCATCTCCGTCAACGATGGTTACGACAGTGGAATGCAAATCGGAAACGATGTACGTGGACTGGAAGTAGCCATTAAGAACATCATCAACGCATCCTACAGCCGGGACCTCTCCGCTAAAATCGCAGCAGCAGACCATGTGATGCAGAAAAAAAGGAATGTATCTCGGAGGATACCGCCCGTTTGGATTCCTGCCGGACCCGAACGATTGCCATAAGCTGATCCTCGACCCGGTAGCCAGCCAGTATGTGCGCCTGATCTTTGAACTGGCATTGCAGGGCAACAGGACGGGCACCATCGCCAAAATTCTGAACGAAAAGCAGATTCCGACCCCCGGCAGCGTATCATGTGGCGGAAAATCATGTGTACAGCGAGCAGAAAGCATGGGACTTGCAGCGCAGTCACTGGACCAGCGGAACGGTTTACCATATTTTGAAAAAATGAGAAGTATAAGGGAACCTACGTGGGCGCGAAATTCATTATGCCTGTTCCGTGCAAACATCGGATCCTGCGCGCTCCCTTGGAACAGCAGGTACGAATCGAGGACAGCCATGCCGCTATTGTGACCCCAGAAGAATTTGCACAGGCGCAAAAGGTCATTATGCTGCAGCATGGAAATCATCAGGCAGGGAACTACACAAAACGCCAGTATCCGCTGAAGGGAAAGGTCTACTGTGGCTATTGCCGGAAATTGATGAAATATCGTGTTCTCAAGAAACTTGGCCCCTCGTTTAACTGCAGATTTTCAGCCACGGCGGTGGACAGCCCCTGCAAGCGAATCCCGATTTCTGAGAAAATGCTGGAAGAGATTGTCCGAAACGCGCTGACAGTGCCAGATAAAGCAGGCGGAGCATATGCTGGAAATCCTGCACGAACGGGAACGCAAAGCGTTGATTTGCTTTTCCGCACTGGAACGGCAGGAAGAAAAGCTGAGTGCAGAAAAGGCGGAGATCGTAAAACAGCGCGTTGCACTTTATGAGCAGTATGCTGATGGAAACATGAGCAAGGAAGAATTCATCAGGCAGAGAGATTCCTATAGAGCACAGGAAGATGAACGGATGGAGCAGATTCAACGACTTCGTACCGAGAAAGATCAAGCTTTCCAGCCTGTGAAGAAGGATACGGATAATTTGCAAGCCGTGATGGATACTGTGGGAGGAGCAGGCGATGTGATGCACTTGTCGCAGAATGTGGTGGAAACCTTTATTGACCGCATTGAGGTTTTCAACGATGAAAGCGTGAAAATTCGTTTTACATTTGAAGATGTATTGAAAAATTACGAAGCAGAGTGAGAAATGATATTTGCGTTTTTGAAAGGTTCATGCTACAATTGAACTATAGAAGGGAGTGTGGAGGAAATGGTTCTCCAGTACTATGTGGTAGAAAATGCGACCGGAAAACAAATTGAAATCGATATTGAATCGGCAACCAACGAAGACCTGACCTCTACAAAGGAAAAGTGGCAATCTGATTGGACGAGTGAATTTATCCGCGACCCAAAGCTGGAAAAGTATGCAGCGAAAACAGATGCTGGCGAAATTGTAGCATTGGGTGCATATCGAGAAGATGATCACGGAATATCAGTTTTTATTGCGAATATTGAAGCACATCCTGAGAGTAATCCGACAATTAGCACCGTGCGGAAATACGCAGGCATTGGTCGAATGATGATTGCTTATGGTATTCAATTGTCGATTGACAGTGGACATGGTGGTATTGTAACCTTTGAAGCAAAAACAGATGAACTGTATGATCACTACATCAAAGATTTTCATGCAGTTCCGATTTTTCAGCCACATTCGGGGGAGGCCCAAAGCTGCTTATGCTGGCTGATTTGAAGGCGCACAAGAAATTTTCAGTACCTACTTATCTTAAAGATTGGAGGGTTCAGTATGAAAGATCAAGAACTTGAGCTGCAGGTTGCTCCTATGAGCAATGATACAATGGAATATTTGAATGTTTTATTTGGCGTATGCAAACGCTTTAAAACAGATTATTACCATGCAACACCGAAGCAGCGTGAATTTATTGATGCAGTGGCTACGCACGAGTACCAGCTGATGAAAGCCCATGAGAAAGGACTGAGCCGTGCTTCTGTTCCTCCTTTTATGGGAATGAAGCGGAGTGAACGCAGCAACAATATGCCTGCTTGATAGTAAGAGAATAAGCTAACATAATAAGTGCTCGCATAAACCACAGACAGCACCCAAGATGATTCGAGGGTGCGTCTGCGGCTTATGCGGGCCTTTTTATTTTGTGATTTTAATACGGATGGATGTTAAATTCCAAGGCTGACGAGTGGCCTTTAACTCCTTCGCCGTGCGGATAATGATTTTTCCTGCTCAGTTTCGTTGCAGTCAATAACAGACGATGCAATTCGGTGTTGGAAGTTGAAACGGAATAGTGAAGACTGTCTATCAACAAATCATCAATGGAAATGCAGAGGGCGTCGGCAATATCGACCAGAGTGGCAACGCTGGGGTGTTCTGTGCCTTTTTCAATTTTGGCCAGAAATTCACGACTGCGATTGATTTTAGAGGCTAAGGCTTCCTGGGTGATATTACCACACTGCATTCTGAAATAACCAATACGTTTTCCCAAAGCAACATAATTGACGGACATAAGTAAATCTTCCTTTCGAATGCCCGCATAAGAGTACTTTTATTATCTGGCCTATGGAAAAACGAATCAAGAAGAACGAAAAAGAGCAGCCAACATAGAAGTCAGAATTTTCGTTTTTCACCTCTAGCGGAGATGGCTTCTGAGGCCAAAATGTGACCCAGTAGGTCACATTTTAAGGAACAAGTGACCTGCTGGGTCACAGAAAAATTATCTGACAGGTGTATAATAAAACCATAAAATTGAACAGCACGATAATGTGAGCGAGAACGAAGTGAAAAGTTACTGACGCTGTACAGCGGGGTTCAGTTAACGGATGTACTTTCATTTGTATAGAGAAAATGATGAAAATGTGGCTCAGAATTTGGCGGGGCCACCCCTAGCGGTCGTGTGTTCTGAGGCAATTTTGTGAAGTGTTACATCACAATTTGCTGCACATGTGAAGTGCCACTTCACAGAAAAAATCATCTGATAAGAGTATAATAAAAGCATGAAATCAAGCTGCGAAAATAAAGTGGGGGAAAACGAAATGGAACGGCTGCTGACACTGTATAGCGAAGTTCAGTCAACGGATGTACGGTGGCTGTGGTATCCCTTTATTGCAATCGGGAAAATCACACTTCTGCAGGGTGATCCCGGCGATGGAAAGTCAACCATGATGATGAATCTGATTGCGGAACTTTCAACAGGAGGTAAGACCCCGGACGGATGCAAAAATTGGTGCGCCGCAAAAAGTGATTTATCAGTGCTCAGAGGATGGCGTTTCAGACACGATAAAGCCCCGTCTTGGAACGTTGTGGAGCAGACTGCAGGAAGATTGCTTTCATCAATGAAGAAGTTTATAACGGCCTTACATTGGACGATGAGCGTATCCGTCAGGCAATCATTGAATTTCGGCCTCGATTGGTCGTGATCGATCCGATTCAGGCTTATCTTGGCAGCGATTCGGATTTGCAAATCGCAGGCAGAGCGCGGAAACTCATGCGCCGCCTTGGAATGTGGGCTGCTGGTTACGACTGCGCTATCGTTCTGATTGGACACCTCAACAAAAAAAGAAGGCTCCAAAGGGCTGTACCGCAGCCTTGGCAGTATTGATGTTGTGGCAGCAGCACGAAGCGTCCTGCAAGGTGGAACGGGATACCGAGAATCCTGATATAAGAATCGTACATCAAATCAAAAACAGTCTTGCGCCTACGGCAGAAGACATCCGCTTTTTTCCATTTCTGCCGACAAGGGCTTTCGATGGCTGGAATGCAGGCCACAGTTTTTTTGAAAACAACAGCCGGACGCCGAACCAAAATTTGATACAGAGCAACAGAAAGCTGCCTACTGGATCAAGCATTTCCTTGAAAAAGGCGATATGAGCGCAAATGAAATTTATTGTGGTCTGGACAATGAGGGTATCAGCAAGCGAGTAGCACGGATGGTAAAAACGGAAATGGGAATCCACTGCTACCAGAAGAAGCGGAGATGGTATTGGAGTGTTCAGCTGGAAGAAGGTGCTATAAATGGACCGCAAGTATAAGGTTGGTGGCTATGTGAAACTTGCAAAACTGTGGGAACGCTCTAAGGATTCAGCAGTAGCCTATCACAGTTCCTACTATGCTGAAAAGTTCAGGGATGATGCGGATAAAAGGCTGGTTGGTGTCTATATTGACATCACAGGGAATAAGGAAATTTATAAACGCCCGGAAATGGTGCATCTGCTCAAAAGATTGCAAAAAGGGTGCCGTCAATCTGATTTTTTCACAGACAAGGGCCTACCTTGCAGCGAATACCTGTGATTTCTGTTTTCTGCTGAAATATCTGTTTGATTTGCCGATGCGGGTGGACATTGTTACAGATGATGACGACCAGAGAATTGACACGATTCTTGATGTTGAGAACCAGCGTCAGAACTTGAAAGAATTGGCCGAAAAAATACACATCAATCCGAAGGAAAGATTATCTTGAGTGGAAAATTCGACTGGAAGATGAAATGACAAAGGCTGAAGAAAAATGAACGTAGAACATATCCCAGCAGAAGATGTGGACATGCTGCCGTGTGGAGCAGACTGGCAGAGTAGGCATTTGGAGTCGAAAAGAGAAAAGCTGAAATTCGGGACAGAATCCATAAGCAGGCAGAACAGGGCCAGAAAACGGCAAAAAGACTACTTTCGTCCGGCGAAACCGACACCGTCGATTTACGACAGCGACCTGAAGCGTGTGGCGGTTTATGCCCGTGTCAGCACCTCTAGCGAAGAACAGATTTCTTCCATTGAAAACCAGACTCTATATTACACCAAAAAAGATTGCAGAAACGGAAAACTGGAATTTGCAGGACATTTACAGCGATGAAGGAAAATCCGGCACATCGCTGCGGAAACGGATGCGTTTAAACGCATGATGAGAGATGCCAAAGACCAGAAGATGGATTTGATTATCTGTGCCAGCATTTCACGTTTTGCTCGGAATTTTTCAGATTGCATGACGCAGATCGCGGCCCTGAAAACCATGCACCCGGCACATCCATTGGCGTGTACTTTGAAACGGAAAACATCTACACGCTGAATCCAAGCAGTCAATACAGTCTTGACATTCAGGCGCTTTTGGCAGACTGGGAATCGGGCAATAAGAGCCGCCGCATGATCCTTTCGTATGATCAGCGCATTATGACAGGTCAGTACCCGGTGGCTGACCTGATGGGGTATCGGCATACGAAGGATGGTCAAGTTGGTAATTGAGCCGGAAGAAGCAAAGACGGTGCGGTTTATCTTTCTGGCGTTTATCTATGGTTATAACTGCGATCAAATTGCAGTGATCCTGACGCAGAAGAAGCGTAGCACCCTGCGCGGCAGGCAGGAGTGGAACGGCGTAATGGTGGCAAACATTATGAAAAATGAACGCCGCTGGGGTGATCTGGAAGCCCGGAAGAGCATTGTGGTGGATTACAAGCTGGGCAAGGTTACGAAGAACAACGGAAATCGCTGCTCTGCCTATGTCCCGGAACAGCATCACGAAGCGATTGTTTCGCCGGAAATTGCACGGGCTGCACATCTGGTGGCATCCAGCAGGAAGAAGTGCGGTGTGCAGGATATTGTGGTGATCCGGCAGGGAACATTGAAAGGCTTTGTTGGCATCCATCCGAATTGGAGCGGCATCAGTGTTGAAAGCATCCGCAGCCTTTGCCTGAGCACCTATCTGCCGGAAGAGGTGATGAAACTGAACGATATATAGCAGAGATGAGGGCTGGGGCAACACTGGGAAAGGCCCTTCAATCTGAATATATGACGGTTTCAGGTGCTTGCTTTATCAACCAGAGCAGCCCGGTTATGACGATTTCTAAAAATGGAATCCGTTTCAGCAAGGCCTGCCATAGCCGGTTGGACGACTTGCGAGTATGTGGAACTGCTCTATCATCCGATTCTGCAGGTCGTGATTTTGCGAAAGAGCAATCATGGACTTTTCAACGACGATGCACTGGAGAGATGACAATGACGTTCATAGTGTTTTTTTCAGCCAGATCATTTTCTGGACTGGTCTTTCAAACATTGAACTGGAGAAGGAATTGCCGCTATCAGTGCCGTGGTATCTGCCGGGGTCAGGGAAATGCAAAATTTCTGATTTTTGAATTAGATGAGTCCCGGATTTTGACTGGGAAAAATCAGTATGAACAAGAAAATTGTTCGATGAATCTGAAATGCCGGTTATATCGGAGTAAATGGGTTCAGAGCATTACAGTTAGTGATGTGATGGAATCCGGCCAAGTCGTAGAAAATCCCATGATTGGTGCAATTCCGAGCAGAAATGAAGTTCAAGCGTGAACTGGATGATCTTTTGATGTCGATGTAGGGGGAACTTATAGAATGGAAGAAAAAAAAACAGGGCGCAGGAACTGAGCGTTCGGGAAATCTCCTTGATTCGTGAACTTGCACAGATACGGAAAGAACATAAAAAGAGAACTGGAGTACGAAAAAGTTCGATGGCTATGAACTTCCGCCGCGCACCCAGTTTTCCATGCTGAATAAGCCTGCAGTGAGCATAAAGTACGGCGTTATGAAATTCAATATGGCCTGCATTCGGCTTTTTGAAGGAATCAAGTATGTCCTTCCGATTTTGCACCCCAACAAGAAACGGCTTGCGTTGATTATGTGCCCGGAAGAGGACAGCGCGTCTGTTGAATGGGCGCGACAGAAAGACGAAAACTGGGTGAATAAGGATATTACATCTTTTGGAATTTGTGGAAAATATCTTCAGGCTCATGAACTGGAATCGGGAATGCCGTTATAAAGTGCTTGGACGGGTGGCTAATTCAGATCAGGGTCTTTGCATGTTGTTTGATTTGGAAGAAGCAATCATGTTCACCCCGAAGCCACAGGAATATACAGACCCGTTTACTGGTGAAATGAAGAAAAAACAGATGAAATTCTTCCCGGATGCCTATAAGAACCGTATCGGAAAATCTTATAATGACTATATTGCAGACCATCAGATGAACATGTTTGAAGATTTTCATTGGGTATCAGAGTTCTACTGTATTGGATGAGCCTGAACAGGAGGAAGAGGCACTTTTCAAAATGAGATGATGCCCCAAGAAAACGTGAAGAATTTCTGAAAATATATTTTGCCAGATTTACCAAAACAACCTGAGAATATACAACAGCCGGGCAATGGGATTGCTGAGAGAGGAATGCCGACATGAATTCTGGACGAGTTATGAACCTGCGAGTGACAATTCCGGCGGAAAGCCGGAGAATGAATGTTGGGAAAAGATGTTATCCGTATTCTTGGAAGTCCGGCCTATATCTGCGTTTTGCAGAGGAAAGATCGGAAGTCTATTGCAATCACGCCGTGTGCTGCGGAGCATCCCATGTCCTTTAAGGTCCCGGACAGGCTGCTGACCGATGGGCAGTGTCGGATGATGATTAACGGAATACAGTTCATTCAGGTGTTGCTGGAAGCAAATGGTCTGGCGGCAGGAAAAGACCATCAGTTTAAAGGACGGTATGATGCCGAGAAAAATGCAGTTATCATTTCGCTTGAAAAAAAAAGATGAACAAAGTGCCCTCTCGCCTCAAAAAAGTGTACAACTTGACATCACGTCCATTTGGTCGTATAATACGTCCAAATGGACGTGATGAAGGGAGCTAATACTATGAGTGCCGGAATTTTAGATGGCTTTCAAACGATAATTCCAACGGCAGCGGCTGTCTTATCGGAAAAACGACAAATATTAAGGACTGACGCAACAAGAGGTTGCTGATCGAGCCAATATAACTTTACGTCAATATCAAAGGCTGGAATCTGGGGAAAGAAATATTTTGACTTCCTCTTTTGGTTTGGCGTGTCGAGTAATTGAAGCTCTTGATATGGATGTTTCTAAATTCTATCATGGTGACTATTGCCTTGAAGAAGAAGTGAAGACAATGAGAGACAAAGGGATTGCCAGCAGAAAAAAGTCATCGATTTAAAGGACGGCATGATGCCAAGAAAGAGCAATATGGACAAATCTATGTTGAAAAGTTTACATCTGCCAGCTTGATATGCAAGGCGTTTTATGGTAAGATGAAAACATAATAGGGAGATTATGAAGCTCGGAGAGAGGCGGTGAGGCCGATGGAAGATAACAGGATGGTTAGTTTCTCACTGGGAGGAATGGCCTTTGAATACGATGATAATAAAAATCAGATAAATATTAAAAAACACGGAATTTCATTTAAGAGTGCAGCGCGTATCCATTCTTTGACTATGACCGAATCGAGTTTTATGATGAGGATCATAGCTATGACGAAGATCGATATAACACCATAGGCGATACTTCTGCTGGACGGATTTCTCAAAAAACAGAGGGTGCATTGATTGGCAATATAGATCAGTTCATCGGAAAGGTGAATGAAATACTATTTGTTGTATATACTGAACGAGTAAGAATTGAAGAAAGCGGTACAAAAACAGATGTGACAAGATTGATTTCGGCACGAATGGCTACCGAATTTGAAAGGGGGCTTTATTATGGTAAAAAACGAGTGAAATGTCTATGGAACTGAAACAGGAACTTGCATTTACAAGAGAAGAACTCGCAGAACTGGAAGCGGCAAAGAAAATGCCAATTACGTTTGATGCGGATTGCCCTGAAACCACACCTGAGCGGGCGGTTAAATTTAGAAGAGTTAATCCGCCGCGTAACAGAATGGATGCCCATGGGGCATAAATCATAATCAAGAAAAAGAACAGTATAAGCGCAAGTAAGCCCTACAAGGCTCAGATCGGTTCGGAACCGACTGAAACCCTTGTAGGGCTTATTTTTTTCAAATTTTTTTGTCCCTTGCTTGACAACCGCATATGGGCAACCAGAAAAAGCCTGATTTCATGCGGGTTTACGCGGCTTGACCTTTTCACCTCAACTTGTTTCTGCTTGTCATGGTGCGCTAGGGCCAGCGTGATTTCAGGTGCTAATGGCTTCTGGTTGCGCTCTATACTTAACCCACCACAGCGAAAGCTGATAGAGCAGAAAACAGAATAAGGAGGTACGAAGGCGAGCCTGCGTATAGATTGCTGCGGCAATCTGTATACAGGCTTGTTGTCGTGTAATGTTACAAACTGAATTCGGAACTTATTTGGTTGACAATAAATAAAAAGCAGTGGGGGAGTAT
>VOFJ01001151.1_pt1 | contig 17908 bp, 34 predicted proteins | sample 5384081 | NCBI WGS metagenome assembly VOFJ01 (sample SAMN12384729, study PRJNA508395) | human gut metagenome | isolation source: healthy gut I | host: Homo sapiens
GATTACGTATTGCTATACTCTGATCAGTTCCATTCCTTTCTCGTATCCCAGTAGAAAGCAGGTTGTGCTGAGTGCATCTGCTTTTTGTAGAAGAGTCAGTGATGATCGATACGCTGTAAAGATTGTTCTCGCACGGATATCCGGTTCGTGGATCCAGGATGTGATGATATAGTTTTCCGTTTTTCTTAAAATACCGTTCATAGATTCCGGAAGTTACAACTGTCTGGTCTTTTAACTGTACAGAGGTGATAGCTTCACCGGATTCATCGAAAGGTTTCTGGATTCCGATGTTGTATTTGCTTCCGTCGGGTTTGGTGCCGATGACATCAACGTTTCCTCCAAGATTGATGATCGCATGTTTATCCCTTTTTTTGAGATATGTTTTTACCTGGTCGGCAATGTATCCTTTGGCGATGGCTCCCCAGATCGATGCCGGCTTCGGGATCTTCCAGTGTAACGGTGTTATCCTGAATGTCGACCTTTGTGTAATCAACGTGGCTTACGGCCTGGGCAATGGCATCGGGAAGATGGAACCGTTGGTTTATCTGCCTTGAAATCCCAGAGAGCCGATACCGGTTCAATGGTGAGATCAAAGGCACCGCCGGAAAGTTCGCTGTAATGGATACCCTCCTGAATAAGATTGGCCGTTTCGGAAGAGACAGTGAAGGGCTGACCGTTTGCGTGGTTTAATTTATAAAGTTCACTGTCTGTATTGGTGGTGGAGAACATTGTGTCATATTTTTTCGCAAAGTTTCTTCAGACCATCCAGAATACTTTCATCTGCAGGATCAAGGATCTGGATCTTGATGACAGTGTCAAAGAGCATGTCGGTATAAGTAAGATCCTGATCGGTCTGTGTACTGCTTTTTGCGCCGGAGCATCCGGTCAAGAGAAGAGCAGAGGCAGTGAGAACCGCACTGAGTTTTTTTATGATATTATTTTTTTTTACATTTCATAATACTAATAACCTCGTAGTTGATGATTTTCTATCATGTATTTACATAACTTGTAGTATAACATGAAAAAAACAGATGCAAACCAAACATATTTTTTTTTTTTTTGTTGAATGGGACAATTTCTTGTGATAGAATAGTACCGTTAGTAGACAAGGAGAGAACGTATGAATTGGAAGAAAAAAAAAGATGCGGTTCTTATATTGACAGTTCTTTTTGATTGCCGGTGCAATTTTCGGTGTACATGAATTTGCCGGCGGGGGATGGAGCTGATACCGTGACTGTGAAGGTGGATGGTAAGGTGACAGGAACCTATCCGCTCGCAAAGGATCAGAAGATTAGGATCAATGGCGGTACGAATATATCCTACGATAAAGAACGGAAAAGCGAAGATGACAGATGCAGACTGTCCGGATCAGTTGTGTGTACATCAGAAAGCAGCTTCAAAGAATCATGAGAGCATTATCTGTCTGCCGAATAAAGTAGTGGTTGAGGTAGACGGAAGTGAAGAAAGTGAATTCGATGCAGTGGCAAATTAGGGGAGGGACATTGTGAAGAATAGAGTGGCATATTTTGGAGTGTTTACGGCACTGGCGCTGATATTCAGCTATGTGGAGACGCTGATCCCTATCAATTTCGGAATCCCGGGAGTGAAGCTCGGGCTTGCGAATCTGGTGATCGTGATCGCGTTATATAAGATGAAGCTGACGGAGGTATATCTGTTGTCTGTGGTCAGAGTACTACTGTCAGATTCATATTTGGAAATTATTTCAGTATCATTTACAGCCTGGCCGGTGGATTGTTAAGTCTGACGGTAATGGCACTCTTGAAGAAGAGCAAAGGATTCAGTGTGATGGGAATCAGTGTGGCGGGCGGAGTGTTCCACAATGTGGGACAGCTGATCGTTGCAATGCTTGTGGTGGAGACATTCAGTGTCAGTTATTATTTCCCGGTGCTTCTGGTCGCAGGACTGATTACCGGACTGGTGATCGGGATTGTGTCGGCGGAAATATTGAAGAGAATTAAGAATATACAGTTTTGATGGAGGAAACTATGATTACATATATACGTGGAATTCTGGAAGGAATGGAAGAAGACAAAGTCATTGTAGATGTCGGCGGTGTCGGATATGGAATCTACATGGCAGGGACCGCAATGGGCAGGCTTCCGGCTCTTGGAAAAGAAGTAAAGATCCCACACATCTGCATGTTAAGGAAGATCTGATGCAGTTGTATGGCTTCCTTACCAGGGATGAACTCCGTGTGTTCCGGCTTCTGATCGGTGTCAGCGGGATCGGACCGAAAGGCGGTCTTGGGATTCTTTCGGCACTCGGACCCGATGATCTGAGATTTGCGGTTGCGTCGAATGATGTAAAGGCAATACAGGCGGCACCGGGAATCGGTAAAAAAGACGGCGGAGAAGCTGATTCTGGAATTAAAAGACAAGTTAAAGCTGGAGGATGCGCTTGAGAATACCGTGAATGCAGTGCAGAACACGGCGGATACATTTTGCAGGCATGGCAAAATGAGATGACAGGAGAAGCGGTACAGGCACTGGTTGCACTCGGGTATGGCAATACCGAGGCATTAAAAGCAGTCAGACAGGTAGAGATTACGGAAGAAATGAGTGTGGAAGATGTTCTCCGTCAGTCTCTGAAATATATGTTGTAGAAGGTAAGGCAGACAGATGAGCAGAAGAATTATGACGACTGAGAATCTGGAAGAAGATGTCAGGATCGAGAATCATTTAAGACCTCAGCTTCTGGAAGATTACATTGGTCAGGCAAAAAGCAAAAGAAATGCTGAAGATTTATATTGAAGCAAAGAAAGGCGAGGGGCGAGGCACTGGATCATCTTTTGTTCTATGGACCTCGGGACTTGGAAAGACGACACTTGCGGGAATCATTGCCAATGAGATGAATGTAAATATGAAGATCACATCAGGACCGGCGATCGAAAAGCCGGGAGAGATGGCGGCAATCCTGAATAACCTGCAGGAAGGGATGTCCTTTTTTGTAGATGAGATCCACCGCCTGAACCGTCAGGTGGAGGAAGTGTTGTATCCGGCAATGGAAGACTATGCGATCGATATTATGATCGGAAAGGGCGCTTCGGCAAGATCGATCCGTCTGGATCTCCCAAAATTCACCCTGGTAGGGGCAACGACAAGGGCAGGTATGCTGACAGCGCCTTTGCGGGACCGCTTCGGTGTGGTGACCAGGATGGAATATTATACGGTCGAAGAACTGAAGATGATCATTTTACGTTCGGCAAAGGTTCTGGAAGTCGGGATTGATGAAAATGGTGCATATGCGATGGCGAGACGTTCGGGGGACTCGAGACTTGCCAATCGTCTGTTAAAAAGCGTGTCCGGATTTTGCCCAGGTGAAATATAACGGCTACATCACAGAAGAAGTGGCGGATTATGCACTGGATCTTCTGGATGTGGATAAGGAAGGTCTGGATCAGACGGACAGAGGGATCCTTCTGGCTATGATCGAGAAATTCGGCATGGGCCGGTCGGATTGGAGACGCTTGGGGCATCGATCGGAGAAGATCCGGGTACGATTGAGGATGTATATGAGCCCTATCTGTTGAAGAATGGGTTTATTCAGAGAACTCCAAGAGGAAGAGTCGTGACGGATGCGGCATATGCCCATCTGGGAATTTGTAAGGAAAATGAATAAAATAGTTGGTTTTTCTTACAGATTAGTTTATAATAGTTATCAGAAATTATGAAAGTTCGAGGAGGCTTCTTATGGCATCATCAAAAAACTATACAGAAGTATTAATAGGAGGAAAGGTTTTTACTTTAAGTGGATTTGAAAGTGAAGACTATTTTTACAGAAAGTTTCTACATATCTGAACCATAAGCTGGACGAATGCAGCAAATAGTGAGGGATATCGCAAGCAGAGCGCAGAGACCAGAAGTATTCTGCTGGCGCTGAACATTGCGGATGATTACTTTAAGGCGAAGAAGCAGGGCGGTACACTGGAAAGTGATATCGAGGCAAAAGATAAAGAGATGTATGACTTAAAAAGCATGAACTGCGATATCCGTTCAGATCAAGCTGGAGAATGCAGAGAAAGCGATGGACAAGCTGAAGGAAGAGAATAAGGAACTTCAGATGAAGATCGTACAGCTGGAAACAGAGATTAAGAATAATAAGTAAGAATTAGGCTGTCGTATGACAGCCTTTTTACAAGTTTGGAATAAAAAAGAAAGAGTTGAAAAAGACAGGATAGGATACTATGAACAGAGATGTAGAGATATTAGCTCCGGCAGGGTCGATGGAGTGTCTGCGGGCAGCGGTGGGCGCAGGTGCGGATGCAATATACCTTGGCGGTACAAAATTTGGGGCGAGAGCATATGCACAGAATCTTTCGGAAGAAGATCTGGTGCAGGCCATTGAATATGTGCATATTCATGGAAGAAAGATTTATATGACGGTGAATACACTCCTGAAAGACAGGGAACTGAGTGAACTGTATGCGTACCTGCTTCCTTATTACAAGGCAGGACTGGATGGAGTGATTGTACAGGATATCGGTGCGGTTAAGTTTATAGGAGAATATTTCCCTGAAATGCCGGTGCATGCCAGTACACAGATGACGATCACCAATACACTTGGAGCAGACTTCTTAAAAAGATACGGAATTACGAGAGTTGTACCGGCAAGAGAACTTTCTTTAAAGGAAATCCGTGATATGAAGAAACAGACAGGACTGGAGATGGAATGTTTTGTACACGGAGCCCTTTGCTATTGTTATTCCGGACAGTGTCTGCTAAGCAGCATGATTGGTGGACGAAGTGGCAACAGGGGACAGTGTGCGCAAGCCATGTCGTCTGCCTTATCAGACAGAAGGAAAGAAACCGGCGGATCTTTATGAGTCTGAAAGACTTGTGCACAATTGACATTTTACCGGAACTGATCGATGCCGGGATTGATTCGTTTAAAATAGAAGGAAGAATGAAGCAGCCGGAATATGTATATACGGTTGTAAAAATGTATCGTAAATATGCAGATCAGTATCTGAAACTTCAGAAAGAAGGCAAAGGAAAATCCTCATATCATGTATCAGAGGCAGACAAAAAAGAGAGTTACTTGCAACTTATCAGAGACGTGGTTATTGTGAAGGCTACTATTATCAGCATAACGGCAAGGACATGGTATCTTTGAAGCGTCCAAAGAATGGAAGAGATGGAAGTGCAGAGGAAAAGCCATGGCAGGATATAAAAGTACAAGAAAAAATTAATGGTATTTTTAACACTTTCTGTCGGAAACCGTGCTAAACTAACAGTATCATGCGGTGATGTTACTGTAGAATGTATCGGACAGGAAGTGCAGGGAAGGCACAGAAGCAACCGTTAGATCCGGCAAGAATCGAAAAGCAGATGCGCAAAAACCGGTAATACAGAGTTTACATTTGATAATCTGGAGATTCTGATTGAAGGAAACGTATTCCTCCCGATGCAGGCATTGAATGAACTGCGAAGAGAAGGTATTGAAGAACTGACGGAGCAGATACAGATGCAGTATAGACGGGAAGAAGCCGGTTGTGGAATGAAAACAGCAACAGCGGGATTCGATAGCGATGCGGATGGTGTAACAGAAACAGCAGGCAAAAAAGAATGCTGTATATCTGCAAGTGTACAGAACAAAGCTCAGCTTGATACAGCGGTAAACAGCAAAATCCGGTACATCTATCTGGAGGAGGATGTAGAATTTGAACGGGAAGACGGTGTACAGTATTTCCTTGCCATGCCATATATTTTCAGAGAGAATACGATCAAAAGATATGAAAAAATGTATACAGAGATCGAGAAAAAAATATGATGGTATTCTGATCCGGAACTGGGAAAGTTATGCGTGGCTGAAACAGCATGAATATCAGAAAGAAATCCGCAGTGATTATAACCTTTATATATTTAATCGGAAGACAAAAGAGGAATTGAGACGATTGGGAATTGCCCGGGGAACGGCATCAGTGGAATTGAATGACCGTGAACTGGCAAGAATTGGAATAGAGGAGCAGGTGTTTATCGCATATGGTTATCAGCCGGTGATGATCAGTGCAGGGTGTATCCAGAAGACCAGTGCTTCCTGTGATGGAAAAGGCGGTGTACTTTCGATTTCGGATCGTTATCAGAAGAAGTTTGCAGTCAGACGATATTGCAGAGACTGCTATAATGTGATGTATAATTCGGCTCCGCTGTTCCTAGCCGATAAGGCAGAAGAGGTACATGCATTGGCACCCGCAGAATTACGTCTGGACTTTACGACAGAATAAGCGGACAGGTGAAAGAGATCTGTCATGCATATACGCTCGCATTCGAAAAAGGGTGTAAGACAGAACCTCCGATGCAGGACTATACAAGAGGACATTTTAAAAGAGGAGTAAAGTAGGTGAAGAGTTGGTAAATATAATTGTACAGTTATCAAAATATCTGATGATTCTGATGATCACAGTGTATACATATCTGTGCTTCAGCATTTTCGGGTATTATGATCCGGATAAAAAAGAAACGGTGTCTCAGAAAGCAGAATGTGTTGATGTTCGTGATGCATCTGACAGCATTTCTCGTGATGTATCTGGAAAAAAAAGGACACAAAAGATTCTGGCGTTATATCTGATGCAGGTAACGCTTCTTGGAGGAACCATCCTGTTATATAGTTTTATTTATCCAAAAGTATCGCGTCTGGTTGTAAATAATATGTGCATGCTTTTGAGTATTGGATTTATCATGATCACCAGATTAAATTATGATAAAGCGGCGAAGCAGTATCTGATCGCGGCAGCGGGAATTGTGCTTTTGTCTTGTAATTCCGATCATCATCCGGAAGGTCCGTTTCTTATCAGAATGGAGAATCCTTTATGGAATTGTCGGAATTGTATCGCTGGCGGTGGTTGTGGTTGTCGGAAGAGTATCCTATGGTGCGATGCTTGGTTTTACGGTTGCGGGAATCAATATTCAGCCGTCGGAGCTGGTGAAGATCGTATTTGTGTTCTTTGTAGCATCCAGTTTTAAGCGTTCGACGGAATTTAAAAGATCTCGTAGTGACGACGGTCGTAGCCGCTTTTCACGTGCTGATCCTGGTGGTATCGAAAGACCTTGGTGCGGCACTGATCATATTTGTGGTATATCTGGTTATGTTGTATGTGGCAACCCATCAACCACTGTATATTCTTGCCGGACTTGGCGCAGGAAGCTTAGGAGCAGTTGCGGCATATCATTTGTTTACGCACGTTAAGACGCGTGTCAATGTGGAGAGATCCATTCGGAACTTATGATAATGGCGGCTATCAGGTGGCACAGTCATTATTTGCCATTGGAACCGGTGGATGGTTTGGTGCGGGACTCTATCAGGGACAGCCGGATACGATTCCGGTATCTGCAGAAGACTTTATCTTTTCTGCGATTTCGGAAGAGATGGGACTGATCTATGCAATGTGCCTGATTCTGATTTGTGTAAGCTGCTATGTAATGTTTTTAAATATTGCAATGCAAATTTGCATAATCTGTTTTATAAGATGGTAGCACTGGGACCCTTGGTACCTGTTACATATTCCAGGTGTTCTTGACAATCGGAGGGGCAACGAAGTTCATTCCGTCAACAGGTGTAACACTTCCGCTTGTAAGTTATGGTGGAAGTTCGCTGGTCAGTACACTGATCATGTTTGCAATTATCCAGGGACTGTATATTTTAAGAGAAGACGAGGAAGAGGATATTGAGAGAAGGAAGAAAGAACGGTTACGAGCAAAAGAGAAGCCGACAGGAGAATGCGGCAAGATATCAAGAGACAGAATATGACCCGCAAAGAGCGAAAAGAAGCCAAAAAGCGCGAAAAAAAAAGCGGCTCAAGGCAAAGCGCGCAAGAAACAAAGAATTCGCTAGAGTTACTTATGTGTTTGTTGGACTGTTTCTGGTGCTGGTTGCTTGGATATATCGGATATTTTCAGGTGAAAAAGAGTCAGGATATCATACGCAGTCCATATAATGCGAGACAGAATTCAATGCAAAGCGCGTGACCAGAGGAACGATCGTAGACAAGAAATGGAAATGTGCTTGCGAAGACAGATACGGCAGCAGATGGAAGTGAGACAAGAGAGTATCCATACGGAAATATATTTGCACATGTGGTTGGTTACAATGTGCAGGGAAAATCTGGAATCGAATCGTTGGGAAATTATGATCTTCTGACATCGGATGAGAATTTTTCTGATTAAGCTTAAGAATGAATTCCAGGATAAAAAGAATATGGGAAACACGGTTGTGACTACATTGGATGCGGATCTTCAGGAAGCGACATATCAGGCACTGGGAGATAAAAAAGGTGCGGTCGTAGCTATGGAACCAAAGACAGGAAAGATCCTTGCCATGGTATCCAAGCCGGATTTCGATCCGAATACAGTGGAAGAGAACTGGAACAGCTTAAGTTCAGATACGAACAGTGTCTTTGCTGAATCGTGCGACGCAGGGACAGTATGCACCGGGATCAACATTTAAAGTTGTAACACTTCTGGAATTTATGCGGGAGAATCCGGATTACAGCTCTTATTCTTATAACTGTACGGGTTCGATCGAGAACAGCGGAATTAAGATTCATTGTTATAATGGACATGTTCACGGACAGGTAAATCTGCAGGACAGTCTGGCATATTCGTGTAATACATCATTTTCTAATATTGGTCTTTCGTTAGACCCGTCGAAGTTTAAAAAGACGGCAGAGGAAGTTCTGTTTGATTCTAAACTGCCTTCGGATCTTCCATACAGTAAGAGCAGACTTCACACTGGATGGTTCAGCCGGGAATGGCACGAAGATGATGACGGCAATGGGACAGGGAGAGACGCAAGTGAGTCCGTATCATATGGCGTTGATTACATCTGCAATCGCAAATGGTGGAAAGCTGATGAAACCGTATCTGGTTGACAAGGTAACGAATGCATCGGGTGCAGTTATGAAAGAGACGGATCAGGAAGAGTATAAGCAGCTTATGACCGAAGAAGAAGCGTCTCAGATCAAAGAGTATATGAAGAGTGTAGTAGATTACGGTACGGCATCTGTATTAAGTGGACAGAGTTATACGGCGGCAGGAAAGACAGGTACCGCAGAATACAGTTCGGATAAAGAAAAAGATCACTCCTGGTTCATTGGAATGTCGAATGTAGAAGATCCGGAACTGGTTGTCAGCGTGATTATTGAATCTTCGGATGGAACTGCTAAAGCGGTAAATGTTGCAAAAGAGATTTTTGATTCGTATTATCGTTAGAGTTAGGATCTGGTATCGGTCAGATATCATGAGAGATATAGTTAAAAAAAAAAAATGTATAGAAGGACGGAAAATATGCGATACTATAAGCATCTGTACCTGACAGAAGGGCTGGAAAAAAAAAAAAAATCATCCGTAAGCTGGAAGCCGGTAAACTGCAGCCAGGTGTGCATGTGATCACACTGGCAGTCAGCGAAGAGAAACCAACTCGAGATCTATCCGACAATTCAGTTTAAGCAGCCTGCATTCCCGGAGCAGGAACTGTTCGTGGTGGGGATCACGAAAAGGATATGATGAAGCGGTGGAACTGGTAGAACAGATTGTACAGGAAGTATATGACCAACAGGTACATGCGATATACGGTCTTATATATTAGAAAAAGAGCAGGGAAGATAAGATGGTGTTACATATTCTTTTGATCATTTTAAAAAATAATAGGGATCATAATTGCGGTGCTTCTCGGACTGATACTTTTACTTCTGGTGATTCTTTTGTGTGTTCCGGTCAGATACCGCATGGAGGCGTCGATGCCCGGCGAGATAAAAGAAAGTACCGTACGCGGGCGCGTGACGTGGCTTTGCGCCTGATACGGATAGATGCATCCTTTGAAGAACAGGAACTAAAATGGCGTGTAAGAATTGCATGGAAATCTTTTGGAAGTGAACCTAAAAAGGAGGTAACTCATGGAGAAGAAAATACAGATCGGGAAGAGACTCGGAAAGAACAGAAGTGGAAAGCAGTCGCGGACTACCGAAAGTGGAAAAGAGTCTGCAGAAGAAAAAAAAACAATTGTGGAAAGTAATCATGGCCAGGCAGCTTCGAAGGATATGGAAGAAAGGTCCGGAAAAAAGACTGAAAAAAGCCCAGAAAGCATTTTACAAAAACTCATGAGAGACCTGAAAAAGTTCAACCGGAAAAAACAGTGAAAAACCGGAGAAGACGGATAAGATAGAAAAAAGGAAGAAAAAACCGGAAGATTTGAGAAGATCAAATGTACAATTGTAAAGTTCTGTGATAAGATAAAGCATACAGTCGGACATGCGGAAGAAAAGCTGGAGAGTTTGTCGGAAAAGAAAGATAAGATCATAAAAGAACTGGAAGATCCGGTACATCAGAAAGCTTTTTCAAAGGCCAAAAAAGAAACAGGGAAACTGCTGAAACGCTCGAAACCAAAAAGTGATAAAAAGGTACCGTTCGTTTTGGATTCGAGGATCCATGCCATACAGGGCAGGCACTTGCAGACTTTCAGTATAATCTACCCATTTATCGGAGAACTTTTTATCGATAGAACCGAAATTTTGAAAGAAGGATCCTGAAAGGGGATGTAAAGGTCTGCGGAGGATTCCGCATGGTGCTCTGGTTTGTTTCCTGTGGAATCTGGTGTGGTGCAGGGAAATCCGAAAGACTTACCATGATATCCGGGAGTTTCAATTATAATCCGATGATAGATCAGACGAATATAAACAGAACAAGTATAGATTAGACAGTGCAAGTCGATAGTACGAGGAGGAAAAAAGATGGCTGAAAATAATTTTAAAGGGAACCGTAGAGGCGCTGTTCCATGGGATGGACGCAGTTGTGTCATCCAAGACGGTAGTAGGAGATGCAATCCATATCGGAGATACGATCATCTTACCGCTGGTGGATGTGTCATTTGCGGTAGGTGCGGGCGCGTTCAATGCAGATAAGAAAGAAAAAGGTGCCGGAGGTATCGGTGGAAAGATGACACCAAGTGCAGTGCTGGTGATTCAGAATGGGCACACCAAGCTTGTGAATATCAAGAATCAGGATACGATCACTAAGCTTTTGGATATGGTTCCGGATGTGATGGATCGTTTCACATCCAGAAAAAGAAGACAATGTTACAGAAGACGATGTGAATAAGATCCTGGACGAAGCAGAAAAATAACCGGAATTTTTTGAAGCGACATACATATAATGTACAAAAAAGCAGGTGTGTGTCTGTGAAGAGAATCGTAGGATTTGCGTTGTTCTGGGTGGCGGCAGGAATGGTTTTGGCTCTGGTCTTACCGGGCTTATTCTGCCAGATCCTGTGTATTATTCTGTGTATTGCGGTGGGATATTGCCTGTTTTTTGTTGCTAAAAATAAAATGTAAAAAAAAAAATATTAAATAACTCTTGCAATTCTTGCAACAGTCTGCTAGAATAACTATTGTTGCGAGTTCGGACAAAGAACTTATTATGAGCGTTAGGAGGTGCAGTCATGGCAAAATGTGCTATTTGTGAAAAGGGTGCTCACTTTGGAAACAATGTCAGCCACTCTCATAGAAAAATCACCAAAGATGTGGAAATCAAATGTAAAATCTGTTCGCGTGAAAACAGAAAACGGAGCTACAAAGAAGATGTATGTTTGTACTTCTTGTTTGAAATCAGGAAAAGTTGAGCGTGCATAAGATGTAGTGAAACTCAGATTTCGCTGTGTGGAATCTGAGCTTTTTTTTTTGCGCAACAAGAACTATTGTAATTGAAGATAGAACAGGGTATAATAAAAAATATATTGTGTTTTGATTTTGATAGATAATGAAAGAAGTGGAGGTTTTGGCTATGAAAGGATGTATGAGTACAGATTTAGGAATTATTACGATCGATCCTGAAGTAATTGCAAAATATGCAGGAACAGTAGCTGTAGAATGCTTTGGTATAGTAGGAATGGCAGCTGTGAATATGAAAGATGGACTGGTTCATCTGTTAAAGAAGGAAAGCCTGACAAGAGGAATCCATGTAAATATAAGTGATGATAACCATATCAGTATTGACTTCCACATTATTGTGGCATACGGCGTAAGTATTTCCGCTGTAACAGACAATCTGATCAGTGATGTAAAATACAGAGTGGAAGAATTCTCCGGTATGCAGGTAGATAAGATCAACGTCTATATTGAAGGCGTCAGAGTCATTGATTAGTTTGTGGATTTAAGGAGGAACGTAAGAAGTGGCTACGAAAACGATTAATGTGGACGTACTTGCAAAGATGTTTCTTGCAGGTGCTCAGAACATTGAATGCGAAAAAAAAAAAAGATTATATTAACGAATTAAATGTATTCCCGGTGCCGGATGGTGATACGGGAACCAATATGTCTATGACGATTATGTCAGCGGCAAAAGAAGTAACAGCATTAAACAAACCGGCTATGAAAGATCTTTGCAAAGGCGATTTCTTCAGGATCTCTGCGTGGTGCAAGAGGTAACTCGGGGTTATCCTTTCACAGCTTTTTAAGAGGATTTACAAAAGCAATCAAAGAAGAAAAAGAGATTGATGTACTTGCACTTGGACAAAAAGCATGCCAGAGAGCAAGAGATACAGCTTATAAGGCTGTTATGAAGCCGAAGGAAGGGAACAATTCTTACTGTTGCCAGTGGAATTGCGACAAAGGCAGCAGAGATGGCAGAAGAAACAGATGATCTGGAAGTGTTTATCCCGGCTGTTATTGAGCATGCACAGGATGTATTGAACCAGACACCGGAGATGCTTCCGGTATTAAAAAGAAGCAGGTGTAGTAGATTCCGGTGGACAGGGACTTCTGGAAGTGATCAAAGGAGCATATGATGCATTCCTTGGTAAAGAGATTGATTACAGTGTAATTGAACCAAGTGCCAGGTGTAATGGGTAAATAAAGTAAATGCAGAAGATACCGCAGATATCAAATTCGGTTATTGTACAGAATTTATCATTCTGACAGAGAAAAAGAATTTACGGAGGACGATGAGCGTGAATTCAAGAAATTCTTAAGTTCTATCGGAGATTCTATCGTATGTGTTGCAGATGATGATGTGGTCAAGATTCATGTACACACGAATGATCCGGGACTTGCGATCCAGAAGGCTTGACTTATGGACAGCTTTCCAAGATGAAGATTGATAATATGCGTGAAGAACATCAGGAAAAAGCTGATCCGTGATGCAGAGAAACTTGCCGAACAGCAGGCAAATGAAGAAGCAACACACGAAGAAAAAAGCCAGCAGAGCCGAGAAAAGGCGATGGGATTTATCGCAGTTTCTATCGGAGCAGGTATGAATGAGATATTCAAAAGAACTTGGAGCAGATTATATCATCGAAGGTGGACAGACCATGAACCCTAGTACAGAGGACATGTTAAATGCCATCGATCGGGTAAATGCTGACACTGTATTTATTCTCCCGAATAATAAGAATATTGTACTGGCAGCGAACCAGGCAAAATCACTGGTAGAAGAAAAAAGAGATTATTGTAATCCCTACAAAAACAGTTCCACAGGGAATTACGGCAATCATTAATTTCATGCCGGACGCAGATGCCAAGACAAATGAAGAGGCAATGCTGGAAGAGATCAAGAATGTAAAGACCGGACAGGTAACATACGCAGTCAGAGATACACATTGATGATAAAGAGATCCATGAAGGAGATATCATGGGTATCGGTGACAGCGGAATTCTTGCAGTTGGAAAAGATCTGGAAGAGACTACAAAAGAATTGATCGCTAATCTGGTAGATGAAGATTCAGAACTGATCAGTATCTATTATGGTGAAGAAGTATCAGAAGAAGATGCTGAGAAATTTACAGAAGAGATCACAGAACTGTATCCGGATGTAGATGTGGATATTCAGTTTGGCGGACAGCCGATCTATTATTATGTTCTTGCTGTAGAGTAAACAAGGTGCAGAATTATAAATGAACAAAATCTGTTCAGTTTTTACAATTGGAACAGATATGTATAGAACCGAATTTATATACCGGAAGTGACAATGCTTTAGGTGTATGGGTTCGGTTCTCTGCATACATGAACCGGAAGTGATTTTGCAATGTGAGATTGTAGTTATAAGATAGGAGAAGTAAGAAGGGTATGATAGAAAAGACAGACATCGGAGATTTAAAAGGAATCGGAGAAGACGAAGAAGCTTTTTTAAAAAAGATTAATGTTCATACAGTAGGCGACCTGATCCGCTATTATCCGCATGGATACGATGTATATGAGGAAGCAGTACCCATCAGTGAGCTGGAGGAGGATAAGATTCAGACAGTTACCGGTGCGATCTATGGACGTGTACAGGTATCCGGAAGCAGCCGGATGCAGGTAACGACACTTCATGTAAAAGATCTTACCGGAACGTTAAAAGTAATCTGGTTCCGTATGCCCTTCCTTAGAAATACGTTATCCGGCGGAGGCGTGATCACACTGCGTGGAAGAGTCGTCCGTAAGAAAACAGGCGATCTGGTCATGGAACATCCAGAGATGTTCTATCCTTCTGCAAAATACGAAGAGAAGCTGCATACATTACAGCCTGTATATGGTCTGACGGCCGGATTATCCAACAACATGGTTATGAAGGCCATGAAGCAGGCACTGGATGGTCTGGATCTTACAAGAGAGATCCTGCCGGATTCACTGCGTTTGAAATATGGTCTGGCAGAATACAATTATGCGGTGAGAGGAATACATTTTCCGGAAGATAAAGAAGTCTTTTATCATGCAAAGAGAGCGCCTGGTATTCGAAGAATTTCTGGAATTCATTTTGTCGATCCGAAGACTAAAGGAGAAAAATGAACGTCTGGACAATAATTATCCGATGCAGTCCCGGCCGGAGGTACAGAAATTTCTGGAAAATCTGCCTTTTGAACTGACCGGTGCACAGCAAAAAGTCTGGAAAGAGATTGAGAAAGATCTAGGTTCGGACAAGACAATGTCAAGACTGGTACAGGGGGATGTCGGTTCCGGTAAGACGATCGTTGCGGTACTTGCGCTGATGAATGCGGCATTCAATGGTTATCAGGGGGGGCAATGATGGCACCGACAGAGGTGCTTTGCAAGGCAGCATTATGAGAATATAACGAAGATGTTTCGAAGATTATGATATCCCGATCAAGGTTGAACTGCTTACGGGTTCTATGACAGCGAAAAGAAAAAACGGCGTGCATATGACCGGATTGAATGCGGACTGGCGAAAATTATTATCGGAACGCATGCATTGATCCAGGGGACTGTAAGTTATGATAACCTCGGGCTTGTCATAACTGATGAACAACACAGATTTGGAGTAAAAAACAGGGAAAACATTTGCATTAAAGGGTGGAGAACCTCACGTATTGGTTATGAGTGCGACGCCGATTCCAAGAACGCTTGCGATTATTTTATATGGTGATCTGGATATATCAGTGATTGACGAACTTCCGGCGAACCGTCTTCCGATTAAAAAACTGTGTGGTAGATACCGGATATCGCAATAAAGCCTATAATTTCATGAAAAAAAACAGATCGCAGAAGGACGCCAGTGCTATGTGATTCGTCCGATGGTAGAAGAAAGCGAGACAATGGAAGCCGAAAATGTAACGGATTATACAGTAGCACTTCAAGAAGAGATGGGTGATCAGATCCAGGTGGCCTGTCTGCATGGAAAGATGAAGCAGGCACAGAAAGACGATATTATGGACCGGTTCGGAAGAAATGAGATTCAGATTCTGGTGTCAACCACAGTTATCGAAGTTGGAATCGACGTGCCAAATGCAACCGTCATGATGATCGAAAATGCCGAACGATTCGGTCTGGCGCAGCTTCATCAGTTAAGGGGACGTGTGGGACGTGGAAAATATCAGTCTTACTGTATCTTCATGAGTGCCTCAAAATCAAAGGAAACGAAAGAACGGCTGGATATTCTAAATCACTCAAATGATGGATTCAAGATTGCAAGCGAGGATTTAAGACTACGTGGTCCCGGAGACCTTTTTATCCGCCAGAGCGGACTTATGAATTTCAAGCTTGGAGATATCTATCAGGATGCGAAGATCCTTCAGATGGCAAATGAGGCCGCAGATCAGCTTACGGAAGAAGATGAAGAATGGATCAGAAAAACTGCCGAATTATGAGAATGCGGCAGGAGTTGTGATATAACATAACGGAGGAAATCACTGCAGATGGATCCGGCGGATATAACAAAGAAGCCGCAATGTGCAGACTCTGTGAATATAACAAAAATAATCAACACATGACAACTTTGTAATAATAGAAATCATGTGTTGATTTTTTTTTTTAATTTTCCAGTCTGCGTTTCTAGCTTTTGCAGGCGGTGTCAGACTATTTGCCTGCCATCTGTTTTTTCCTGCTGTTCAATCATTTTCTTAACCATATAACCGCCGACAGATCCGTTCTGTCTTGATGTCAGGTCTCCGTTGTAGCCGTCTGATAACGGAACTCCAAGTTCGCTTGCCACCTCATACTTGAATTTGTCTAATGCACCCCCTTTGCCTCAGGTACGCTGCTTTGTTTGATGAACGATTTGCCATTTTTATACTCCTCCTTCTGGTAACTTTGTAACTTTTTCCTTGTTGTTACATCCATAGTATGTGGAGAAATATAATTAATAAACTAGAAGTGTTTTCATAATCTGGAAGAAATTTCAGATTTAAAAAAATTTTATACACAGGTTATTCGTCCCAGCCTTCGTAGAAGCGGATGTTCATGGAGATATTGCGGACGATCTCACCGTCTTTTACTTCGATATCTTCAATATCAGATACGTATGGGATCATCGGTTCATCTTCGGAAAGTTCCAGTGTGATCCAGTCACGTGCCGCTTCATTGGCACTTTCAATGGCTTCATCCAGAGTCTCACCTTCTCCATAACAACATTCCAGATCCGGGAAATATCCTTTATAATGTCCTTCCTCAGTTTTGTGAAATACTGCAGGGTATATAAATTTCATAATTTGTCATCCTTTCAAAAAAGTGTTCCTGTCTATTATATGATTTTTGGTGAGGGAAAACAATAGAGTTATGGAATAATATACAATTTCTCCGAAGTAAGATAATAATAATCGAAAAAATGTCAGCGAGGAATCAAAAAAGATGAAGATAGACGATGTATCAGCGCAATACTAATGTCTTTTTGTACTCTTTTTTACAACCTGCATATGCAGTTCCGTCGGAAGAGAATCAACCGGAAAATTCACAAGAAAATAATACAGAGAATGAGAAAAGACAACAAGAGCAGATCAGTGCACCGTCGGCAATCCTGATGGAAGCATCAACAGGACAGATCATATATGAAAAAAATCCAGATGAGAAATTACCGCCTGCAAGTGTAACAAAAGTTATGACATTGTTGTTAATATTCGATGCACTGGACAGTGGGCAGATCAAGCTGGGGGATGAAGTGACAACATCTGAATATGCAAAAGCATCCATGGGTGGATCACAGGTATTTCTGGATATCTGACTTTTAGGATCATCATAATAATAACATGCACTTTTTTCATATTCTCTTCTTATCATACCATTTCCTTTTCTTCTTTTTAGAAGATATCTTCCTAAATTCCAAATCCTTGGGAGAATCAGCTTCTCCTAAAAATAATTCACTAACTCTTTTTCTCAAATTCTTCATAAGTCATAGGGTATTTTGGATTCATCAATAGTTTCAGATTTCATTATTATCATTCCTTATTTTACCGTGTTTGGTTTTCATCTCTGATTGTGTAGCTTTAACATGCATCATCACCAGTTACTGGAGAAATTGCTTCATAAAACTGTTCAGATTTCTCATATCTACTTTTGTTTACCCCGTATATTTAAAAGAATATTACATGCTCTGCTTTTATCTCTTTCTTTTAGTCAAATTTTAATTGCATCTTTTTGAAGCAAACATACATATTAGTGCTGCTGAAGAATTATTAAAATGGTATGATTTAT
>VOFJ01000495.1_pt1 | contig 17904 bp, 29 predicted proteins | sample 5384081 | NCBI WGS metagenome assembly VOFJ01 (sample SAMN12384729, study PRJNA508395) | human gut metagenome | isolation source: healthy gut I | host: Homo sapiens
TGGTAGTGGGAGGCATTTTTTTCATGGTAGCCGGCCGGACGCCGGTTTCGGAGACGGAGCGGCGGCAGTTGGCCCAGTGGCCTCAGCTCACCTGGCAAAGCCTGTACACAGGCCGCTGGATGCAGGATGCAGAGCAGGCAGCAGCCGATCAGTTTCCTTGCCGGGACCTGTTCCGCCAGGGAAAGGCCCAGTTTGTCTACCACGTCCTCCCTGCAAGGGGAAAACAACGGAATTTATCTCCGGGGAGGCAGCGCCGCCAAGCTGGATTATCCCTTAAACGAAGCCTCCGTCTCCCACCTGGCCCAGGTGATCCTGGACATTCAAAAACACATATCTGAAGGATACCCAAGTGCACTGCTATTACAGCATCGTTCCTGATAAAAATGCTTATTTGGCCGGCTGGTACCCCACCATGGATTACCACCGGTTGACCCAGCAGCTGGAAGCGCTTCTCCCCATGACCTATGTGGATCTGTTCCCCTGCCTCACTGGGGATTCCTACTACCGTACAGACCCCACTGGCGGCAGGACGCTTTGCAGCCTGTGGTGGAGACCTTGACTTCCGCTATGGATGTTCCCCTTTCCTGGGACTTGACAGCTCAGGACGCCGGTCGTTTTTCCGGGGCGTACACTGGGCAATCCGGTTTGCCTCTGGAGCCGGACCGCCTCCGCTACCTCACCGGCAGCGCCCTGGAAAGCTGCACAGCGCGAGATCTGGAGGGGAAACCCCCTGTACGACTGGGGAAAAGGCCCAGGGGCGAGACCCCTATGAATTTTTCCTCTCTGGCGCCTCCCCCATTCAGGTTCTGGAAAATCCGGCGGCCTTATCGGACCGGGAGCTGGTGGTGTTCCGGGACTCCTTCTGGAAGCAGCCTGGCCCCCTTACTCGCTGGCAGCTACCGGAAAATTACCCTGATTGATTTGCGATACATCTCCAGCGACTTGCTGGAATCCTATGTGCGCTTTCAGGAGCAAGACGTGCTCTTTCTATACAGCGCCCTCATCTGGGAACCAGAGCGGGACCATCCGATGAATGCGCTTATGGCTCCAGGGCGCGGCAGAAAATTTCATTATTTTTCATTTTTCTTCCCAGAGTTTGGTGCTATAATGGGGACAAGCCTTTGGCAAAGGATGGTGTTTCATGGAACAAATTCAATCTGAACGGCCAGGGAGGAAATTCCTGGCTCTGGCCTTTTTGCTGCCCTTTTTGGGGTACAGTCTGGTGATGCTGGCGGGCCGCTTCTCTCCCTTTGGGAGCTCCTCCATTTTATATTCCGATATGTATCACCAGTACTATCCCTTCTTTTGTGGAGTTCCGGCGGGTGCTCCCGGTCCGGTGGCTCGCTGGTCTATAACTGGAATCTGGGCCTGGGGGTGGACTACCTGGGGCTCATTGCCTACTATCTTGCCTCCCCCTGAATTTGCTGTCTGTGCTGGTACCGGAGGGGATGCTTTTGGGCTTTTTTCTCTATGCTGGTACCGGTGAAGCTGGGCCTGGCGGGGGCTGTTTTTTGCCATCTTTCTGGACCGGATTTTCCAGAGGCGGGATTGGTCCACGGTGCTCTTTGCCTGCTCCTATGCCCTGTGTGCCTGGGCCCTGGGGGTACCAGTGGAATATTATGTGGCTGGATACCTTCTGCCCCCTCCTTCCTATGGTGATGCTGGGCATGATCAGCCTCCTGCAGACGAGGCGTTTTTTCCTGTATACTGTCACCCTGTTTCTCTCCGTAGCCAGCAACTATTACATCGGCTTTTTCACCTGCATATTTGTTGCCCTGTGCTTTTTGCCTATGAGATTTGCTATGGTCAGGGCTTCCGCCGGTTTCTGGGAGACCTGGGGGCTATGCTCCTCTTTTTCCCTGTTGGCCATTGCCCTCACCGCCTTCCTGGAGTGGCCCGCTTATGTGGCTCTGGGCACCACCAACTCCAGCGTCAACGAATTCCCCCACTACCTTCAGCCTGAACATTGCCAGCGAGGCTTCCTGGAGGGGGGCTTCTGGAGGCCATGGGCAAGGTGGCGGGAAACACTGCCGGAGGCCTGAGCCCACCTTCAAAGAGGGGCTACCCAACCTGTACTGCGGCATTCTGCCTTTGCTGCTTTTAATCCAGCTCTTTGCCTCCAAAGAGGTGCGGCTGCGGGAAAAGCTATGCACCCTGGGTATGCTGGTGTTCTTTATGCTCAGCTTCATTCTCCGGCAGCTGGATTACATCTGGCACGGATTCCACTTCACCAACATGATCCCCTACCGGTTCAGCTTCCTGTTCTCCTTTGTGGTATTGGTCATGGCCTACCGGGGGTATCAGTTGAAGAAGCGGCCCTGGTGGCAGGTGGCGTTGTCCATGGTGTTTTCCGGGGCTGGCCGCCTGCTCGGACCAGCGGTTAGATCCGGTATTTCTGATTTATAACCTGGGCTTCTGCGCCCTGTACGGCGGACTCCTGCTGGCGCAGAAGCGCCCCAGAAAGGTCGTAATCGAAGAAGAGGACGGACCGACGGTTCAGATCAATCCTCTGACCGGCAAAGAAACGCACCGGAACCGCCTCACCGCCCAAGCCCTGCTGGGAGTCATGGCCCTGAGCTGGCCGCCTCCGTGGTGGTCTTTGGCGTCCACTTCGGCGGCACCGACATCTCCAATTACCCCAACGGCAAGGAGGACACGGTCCGGGTGCTGGAGCACATGAAGGAGATGGAGGCGGATTCTCCCTTCTACCGGGCGGAGTTCACCCACACTCAGACCCTAAACGACGACGCCCTCAACGGCTTCAGCGGCATCACCATGTTTTCCTCCTCGGTCAATGTGTCAGTGACCAAATTTATGGCAGCCCTGGGGTATGGGGGCCAAGCCAACCTACAACCGGTACAGCTTTGAAGAGGCTTCTCCGGTGGCGGCGCTGTTTTTGAACCTCAAGTACATGATCAGCCGGAACGGAACTGTCCTGGACAGCAACCTGTTCCAGCCGGTGTACAATCTGGGGAATGTCACCCTTCTGGAAAACACCGCTTACCTTCCCCTGGGCTTCCTGACTCGGGAGGAACTGGCCTCCCTGTCTGTGGACGACCCATCTGCCGGTAGCTTCCAATTTCTGAATTTGCTCTTCCAATCCGCCACAGGCTTGGAAACGCCGGTATACCGGCAGATCGACCAATATACTGCCTCTTCCGATGCACAGAGCATCTCCATCTCCCAACGAGTTACCAGCGGCTACTGCAGCTATACCTCGGAAGCAGACACCGGCGACGTCTCCATCTCCTTCACCGTGCCCCAGGATGGCGAGGTCTGCTTGGATCTGTCCGCATCCAAGCGAAACAGCTTCACCGTCTACAAAAACGGCGAATCCTCCTCACAGAAACCATGAGCCTGGATCAAATGCTCTCTCTGGGGCAATGCGCCACCGGAGATGAGATTGAGGTGGCATTCCGATGCAAGGCCAACGAAACCGGCCGCCTGGAGGTAACTGCCGCCGTGCTGGACAGCACCGTGTTCCAGGAGGGCGTCCGCTTCCTGCAGCAGGCCCCCATGGAGATCCAGTCCATGTCCAGCACCTCCCCTGACCGGCACTGTGGAGGCCACGGAGTCCTCCCTGCTGTACACCTCCATCCCTCCAACGGAAACTGGCATGTAGCCGTGGACGGCGTGGAGACTGAGGCCGTCACCGTCTGTGGCGTCATGATAGGCGTCCGCCTGGCCCCTGGCCGCCATACCGTCACCTTCTCCTATCACAATGACGCCTTGCGGCAGGGAATCACCGTGTCCCTGGTAGCTCTGGCGGTCTTCCTGGGGGCTCTCCGCCCTAACCTATCTGCCCTGGAAAAGGGAAAATTCCAGCGCCGTTGATGGGCTGGTCCATCAGAACTCTATAAATTGGCCTGATGCAGTGTGCTCCGTTCACGTTGCATCAGGCCTCTTTTTCTCCCCCCTTCAAGAGGTTGGAAAAACAGGGGGCTGCCCCAAAACAAGTTTGAGGCAACCCCCTTAGGAAGGAAGAAATGCTAGATTACGGGATCAGACTTGCTTCAGGAACTCCATAAACACCTTGGCCAGCTCGCAGCGCCGGGCGTAGCTGCCGGGGGCCAGTGTGGTGGCTGTGGTTCCCTGGACAATGCCCTGGGCAACGGCCCAGCTCATGGCGTTGGTGGCGTAGCCGGACAGCTTGCTTGATCGGTGTAGCCGGACAGATCCGTCCGGGCGGTTACGTCATAGCCCTTAAACCCGGCGTAGCGGAAGAGGATGGTCACCAGATCCTGGCGGGTCACAAAGCCGTTGGGGTCAAAGATGGCGTCGCTCCGGCCCTGGACGATGCCGTTGGCAGCTGCCCAGTGCACAGCCTTTTCATAGTAGCGGCCTGCTTCCAGATCCGTAAAGGTGCTCTCTTGGGTGATCTCCGGCTCCTGCTCCATCCGGTACAGGACGGTCACCATCTGGCCTGGTCATCTTCGCCTCCGGCGCAAAGGTGGTAGCGCTGGTGCCTTCCATGAGGCCGTGGACGAGGACGTAATCAATGGCCTCGGTGGTACCAAGCATCCGGTGCCACATCGGTAAAGCGTTCCGAGGCACATCCGGCAGCCACCACTGCGTCGATGGCTTCCTTTGGCTGTCTCCAGAGCTGCCAGAACGGCTTCCTTGTCGGCGGCCTGCTCAATGGCGGCCTTACCGGCATCTACGGCCTCCGCCATGGCCTCTTGCTGATGCTCCGGGCAGGCGGCAGAGGCTGCATAATTGGCCAACTCTGTGAGGGCGTAGAACTTAGCGGCGCCCAGCTCCGCAGCCTCGGCAGCCTTCTGCGCTTCCTCGGCGCGCTTGGCAGCCTCCTGGGCATCGGCCAGATACTGCGCCATTTCCGCCTTCATGGTAACGATTTCAGCATAGGTTTCCGCAACCTGCTGGGCGTAGGACGCGGCCAAAGCGGCAGCTTCTGCGGCGGCCTGATTGAGTCCTCGGCAGCCTGCATGGCAGTCTCAGCGGCCTTCTGGGCAGCCTGGGCAGCCTCAGCGGCAGCTTTTTGCAGCCTCCTCGGCAGCTTTGGCTTCTTCCGCAGCCTTCTCGGCAAATTCCCGGTCTTCGCCGGCGGAGGCGGCGATTTCCTCGGCAGTTTTTTCTTGGCCTGCTCAGCCTCATCATCCGGGCGTTTTCAGCCACCTTGGCAGCATCCTCAGCAGCCCTTTTGGGCAGCCTGGGCCTTCTCCATGGCTTGGGCAGCGACGCTGGCGCTGGTGGCAGCTTCCGCAGCACTCACGGCAGCATCCACAGCCTTCTCGGCAGCGAGCCGGGCCTCTACAGCGGCAGCCTGGTTGAGGCTTCCGCAGCCTCAGCGGCAGCTTGAGCAGCATCTTTCGCCATCTCAGCGGCGCGCTGGGCCTCCTCCGCCTTTTCCTGCGCCTCAGCAGCTTTCTCGGCGGCCTTTTGGGCAGCTTCCTTGTTTTCACCGGACTCTTCCGCAGCGGCTTCGGCAGCGGACTTGGCATCCTCGGCGGCCTTCCGGGCCTCTTCAGCGGCCTTCTGGGCAGCTTCTGCGGCCTCCTTGGCGGCTCTGGCCTCCTCCAGCAGGAAGCTGGGGTCAATCATTTCCAACCGCTGGGTGAGCTTTTGCAATCATATCTCCGTCCCGCTCCGGGTCCAAAAGCTCCAGAACCCGCCGGGCAGCAGTCAGATTCTCCTCTGTGGGCCGGGCTTCTGCGTTGTCAAAGATCTGCTCGGCCAGGGCATAGGCGGACTTCACAATGGGATGGGTGGGATCGCCGGTGTTTTCATCGTCAACCAGCCGCATCTTTTCCGTCAGGGTGTCGTTCATCAGCGCATCCAGGGCAGGCTGGATATCGGCGCTGGCGCTGTGGTTGTCCAGGCCCTGGTACAGGATGTTGGCCACAAAGCCCAGGGTGGATGCCGTATACCAGTTGCCATCGAACTGGTTGGGAGACGTCTCCTTGTTGGTAACCGGGGAGTTAATCTTATTGGTCAGGTACACAATGACCAGGTTCTCTGCCGGATCTACCACAGTCAAGGTACCGGTCCAGCCCTGGTGACCCACCGTGTTCCGGGAGGCCTGAACGCCAAAGTACCAGGGACGGCCGCAATCGCCCTGCCGCCACCAGCCCTGGCCCCAGGTGGCGGAGCTGTCCTTCCGGGCGGTGAAGTACTGATTGGTGTTGTAGCTGAAGAGGCGCTTGTCGCCATAGCCGCTCTGGTTCACCATCATGGAAGCCAGCTTGGCCAGATCCTCAGCATTGGAGAACAGGCCCGCATGGCCGGAGACACCGCCCATGGCGTAGTAGGCCTTCTCATCGTGGACTTCACCCTGAATGGTGGAGGTCCGGACATTCTGGAAGGAAATGACCCCGTCCCGGGTGTTGCCGTTCAGCTCTGTGGCTGCCACCTGGTTGGCGGTGAAGCCGTTTTGCAGGGGGTTGAAGGTGATGTGGGTCAGGTTCAGCGGCTCATAGAAGGTCTCGCGCATAAACACGTCCAGGCTCTGCCCGGTAATCTGCTCCACAATGAGGCCTAGGAGCATGTAATCCACATCGGAGTACACCGTTTTGGTGCCGGGCTCGTAGACCAAGGGAGCCTTGCAAATGGCCTGGGCCACCTGCTCCTTGCCAATGGCGTAGAGCACATTTTCCACGCCGGGAGCCGGCTTCTGGGTCACCTGATCAAACTGATCATTGTGGAACTGGGGATCGGGTGCAAAGCCCGCCTGATGCTGGAGGATGTCAGCCACGGTGAGCTCCTCCTTCCAGGCCTTTGCCGTAGCCAGATCCGGAGCGCCGGAGCCTTGGCTGACTCGATAGGAAATCTCAATGGTGTCCTCGGCAAAGCTGGGGAAGAACTTGGTAATGGGATCGCTGAGATTCAGCTTGCCATTCTGCACCAGATATTGCACAGCGTAATTGGTGGCGTACATCTTGGTGTTGGAGGCCAGATCGTACAGGGTGTCTGTAGTCACAGCCTCACTGTCCGTCTTAGGGGTGCCGTCTTGGTTGTAGGCATTCACCGTACCCCAGGCGTTGGAGTACAACCAGCTTGCCATCCTTCACCACGGCCAGCTGGGCGGAGGTAAAGCCATAGTCAATGTCCTTCTGGATCATGGAATCGATCATATCCAGCGCCTTGGTGTCAAGACCCACCTCGCTGGGGGTTCCCTCCACCACCTGGGGATTGGTAACCACCATAAGGGCGCTCAGGCGAGCCGTGGCGATGGGCATATCCGTCACCTGCACCGAGTTGCGCCCATTGACGGTGTACTGGGACGCGTCAATGGCAAACATGCCGGTGGTGTTCAGCATGGCAGAGGTATCTACCTCTACGCCATTGATGAAAATCCGCATGCTGGGCACCGCCCGGCGCATCTGGAAGTACACCGTGCCCTGACCGGCAAAGCCTTCAAACCAGGTGATGCTGTTGTTGTAGCAATAGGATGTGGTGCCGCTGCCCCAGCGGGGGAAGTACACCGCATTTTGGTCCTGGCCACCAGCGAAATTCCCGGATGCGTTGATACCGGGCATGGCGTCCACCTGGAGACAGCCGACATGGACGGGGCAGCCGGAGCAGTCCCTTCTGTGCCAATGGCGTCAATGCGGGCCTGGAGAGCTCCAGACCAGGCTTCCGCGTTGGTCAGGTTGGCTTCCTTGGCTACATACGTCTGGACATAGCTCTTCAGGTCGTTTAGAACCGTCTGGGCGTAGTCCTTGGTCACCTGGGTTTGCCGCCGCTCCGCCCGGGTGACCACCAGGTCGGCCAGGGCAAAGGAATCGTTCATATGGGGCGCTTCGTCATAGGCGTCTCTATGGCTGGACATCAGCTTGATCCGTTTCCTTGGCAAAACTGCATCAGGCTGGCATCCATGGCATCGGGGTGGAAGTGAAGGACTCGTACACATAGCCCACCACAGAGCCCAGCGCACCCAAAACCATGTTGTCGGGTAGAAATCGTTGGTGTCCACGGTGTTGTCCAGCACGGGGGAGTTCTTCTTGTTGGTCAGCAGCACCACCACCAGGTCGTTCTCCGGGTCGATGACGGTGAGGGTGCCGGTCCAGCCCTGGTGTCCGATGGTGTTACCAGAAGCATGGGTGGTAAAAAGTAGTTCACCCGGCCAATCTCTCCCTGCCGCCACCATCCCAGACCCCAGGTGGGGTAGCTCAGGCTCTTGGCCTTGGTAAATTCGTCTATGGTATTCTTGGAGAAGAACTGATGACCGCCGTAGCCGCCGGTGAGCATCACCGAGGCCAGCCTCGCCAGATCCTCTGCATTGGAGAACAGGCCTGCATGACCGGAGATGCCGCCCATGGCGTAATAGGCCTTCTCATCGTGGACCTCGCCCCAGACGGTGTCTGTCCGGACGTTCTGGAAGGAAATGGCGCCGTCCGGGTGTTGCCCTGGAGCTCAGTTGCGGCGCAATCCTCTTTCTGGAAGCCGTTCTGCAAGGGGTTGTAGGTCACATGGGTCAGGCCCATGGGGTCCCAGAAGGTCTCCTTCAGGAAGGCATCCAGCCGTTTGCCCGTCACCTGCTCCACGATAAAGCACAGAAGCATGTAGTCCACATCCGAGTAGACTGTCTTGCTGCCTGGCTGATAGGTCAAAGGAGAGGCCAGAACCATCTCCAGAGTTTTCTCCCGGTCCTGGGAGAACAGGGGGGTTGCTCACGCCCTGCTGGGGCTTCTGGGTGACCTGGTTAAACTGGTCATTGTGATACTGAGGGTCCGGATCAAAGCCGGCCTGATGCATCAAGATGTCCCGAATGGTGAGCTGGGACTTCCAAGACAGGATTTGAGCCTTCATTTCCTCAGAGGTCCCGTCCTTGAAAAATGGTGGTTCCCTCATCGTCAAACTCCGGATAGAAATCCGTGATGCGAGCATCCAAGCTGATTTGGCCCCGGTCCACCAGGTACTGCAGCGCATAGTTCACAGAGTACATCTTGGTATTGGAGGCCAGGTCATACAGGGTGTCCGTCGTCACAGGTACATAGTCCTCGTCACCTGGCTCAATCCGGGTTCCGTCGGCACGATAGCCGTTGGCGGAGCCCCAGGCTTCATTGACCACCAGCTTGCCATCTTTGACCACGGCCAGCTGAGCGCCGGAGAAGCCGTATTTCACTTCGGCGCTGATGAAATCGCCGATGAGCTCTACGGTGCTGGCATCCATCCCCACCTCAGACGGGTCCCCGTCTATGACCACAGGATATGGAATATGTACCGTCACAGCGCTTGCCAGCTGGCTGGGGTGATCCCCGTCACCTGGATGGTATTGGTTCCGTCAGGGCTACATCGGAAATGTCCAGCTTCCAGGTGCCACCCGGCAGCATGGAGGCCGTATCCACCTCTACGTTATTGACAAACATCCGGAAACTGGTCACCCCTTCGGCGACAGTCACGTACAGCTCACCCTGGCCCGCAAAGCCAGTGAAGCTAAAGAGATTGTTCATCACCAGGGTGTCATCCACATAGCCGCACCAGTCCGGGAAGGACACCACCGACTGCCACTGTCCCTCTGGAAGCGTCGCCTGCGTCACATGGCTCTCCGCCAGAGTCTCATAGGCCGTATCCGGCCCCTCGCTGCCAGGGCAGGCATAGCCGCAGATACGGTCATCACGGCCGCCAGGGCCAACCCCAGCACATTACGAAACACTCGTTTCTTCATCCTGAAGACTCCCTTCTTTATGCATGTTCTTGTATACCATGCAAGTTTCTGAAAGAATTATAGCAAAGTGAACAATTTGCCGCAACCTTTCAGCCTCCGATTGGTATATTATTTCCGTTGTTTGAAACAAAATCGCAATTTGCCCCCTGGGGGCGCGAAACTTTCTTTCACCGAAATCCAGTGAATAAACAACCATACCGCCGCCTATGTTCCACTGCCCACAGCCGGCTTTAGAAGCAAAGCGCGCCGTTCCGGCTGCCAAAGGTAAGCGGAACGGCGCTGAATCCGTGGCTATTTGGGCGTCTCACTGGCCTTTGTGTGAGAGAGGCGGTTTGCGAATATGGGTCCTGGACAGCTGCTCCAGGCAGCATTCATACTCCCTGGTTGGCAAAGGCAGTGTACAGAATGTCAATGATGTTCAGTTGGGAGATACGGGAGGACATGGCCCCGCTGCGGAAGGTGGACTCGTTAGCCGTAGTATACAGCTTGTAATCGGCCAACTCCGAAACAGGAGAGGAAATGCACCGGGTGATGGCGATGATGGGTGTGTGGTTTCCCCGCCCCGCCCCCATGCCCTCAATGACCTCTACCGTGCTGCCGGGTAGGAAATGACGATCCCCAGCTCCTCCCGGGAGGTATTCCTGGCCTGGAGCAGCTGAGAATGCCAATCCTCATTGATAACACAAGGCTTATTCAGCCGCAAAAACTTCAGGTAGGCGTCCTTGGCAGCGCAGAGAGACGCGCCCATTCCAAAGAGCAGCACCATCCGGGCACCCCGCACCAGCTCTACGCATTTTTCCAGGGTTTCCGTATCCAGAAGGTTCTTTGTATCCTCCAGGGACATAATATTTTTTGTAGGTGATTTTCTCAACAATGTCCTCCAAGCTGTCGGAGCGGGTAATTTCCTTCTGCTCGGCCTCCTTGTTTTGCCTTCGGATCGCCATTTCATAGGTAATGGCTTTGCGGAACTCTTTGAAGCCCTCAAAACCGATGCGGTGGCACATCCGAATGATGGTGGACGGAGAGGAAAAGGTCCGCTTGGCCAGCTCGTGAATGCTCAGGTCAATCACATCCTCCGGATGCTGCAGCAGATAATCCGCAATTTCCCGCTCTGTAGGGCTGATGGCTTCTCTGGCCTCACGCAGCCTGAGCAACGCACTTTTTCATAGACCTCTCCTTTCTCCCCAGACATTACGCCCGGTCCAAAATCCGCGCCTTAGTCTCCAGAATTTTACCAGGTGACATGGACAGCTCATCAATGCCCATTTCCACAAAGGTCTGGGTGAGGCTTGGGTCCGCTGCCAATTCGCCGCAGATGCCAACCCAAATGCCCGCCTGATGGGCCTGCTCCGCCGTATATCGAATCAGGCGAAGCACTGCCTCATGATGGGGGTTGCAAAAAGCGCCGATGGAACCATTTTGCCGGTCCACCGCCAGCGTATACTGGGTCAGGTCGTTGGTACCAATGCTGAAAAAAATCCACCTCCGGAGCTAGCCGGTCGCTGATGAGCGCTGCCGCCGGGGTCTCAATCATGATGCCAAGGGGCGTCTCGGCGGAATGGCACGCCGGCTTCCTGCAGCTCCTGCCGTACCTGCCTGCAGATCTCCTTCACCTGGCGTACCTCCTCCAAGGAGGTGATCATAGGGAACATAATGGCCAGATTGCCGTGGACCGAAGCCCGGTACAGAGCCCGGAGTTGGGTGCGGAATATCTGGGGCCTGGTCAGGCAGATGCGAATGGCCCGCATCCCCATAGCCGGGTTTTCCTCCTGGGGAAGAGCAAAGTAGGAAGCCTGCTTGTCAGCGCCAATGTCCAAGGTACGCACCACCACCATCCGCCCCGCCATGGCCTGCACAACCTGGCGGTAAGCCCTGTATTGGTCTTCCTCCGAAGGATAGTCGTCCCGGCCCAGATAGAGAAACTCACTGCGGAACAGTCAATTCCATCCCCATCGCCCTGCTCCACTGCCTCCAGGTCCTTGGGAGATCCGATGTTGGCGCAGAGCTGGATTCTCTTTCCCTCCGGCGTGGTGGCCGGCACACCCCGGTACTGCTCCGCATGTTGCCGGAGCCGGAGGAGCGCCTCTCTCCGGGAAATCAACTGGGCCTTTGTCTCCGGGTCGGGTCTATGTAAACTTCTCCGGCAGCGCCGTCACATAAACCTCCCGGCCGTCATAGTCCGGGAGTAGGGCGTCTCCCAGGCCAACCACGGCGGGAATGCCCATAGTACGTGCAAAAATCGCCGTGTGTGAGCTGCCGGTGCCCTGGGCAGTTACAAAGGCCAGAACCCGCTGCCGGTCCAGGCGGGCCGTCTCGCTGGGAACCAGATCGTCAGCCGCCAGGATGACCGGCTCATCCCCAGCCCACCCGGCCTCCTCCCGACCCATGAGCACAGAAATCAGCCGGCGGGATACATCCAGCACGTCAGAAGCCCGCTGCTGCATGTAGGCGTCGTCCATTTGTGCAAAGATCTGGGAAAATTGAGCTGCCGTCTGGTCCACGGCATATTCTGCATTCATGAGCTGGCCGGAAATGATCCCGGTCACGGATTCCCGATAATCCAGATCCTCCAGCATCATCTGGTGAATCTGGAACAGAAGGGCCTGCTCCTGTCCCAGCCGCTCCTGAGTTTCCTCCTCCAATGCGGCCAGCTGGGGCAATGGCCCGTTCCCTGGCTGCATCAAACCGGGCAATTTCCCTTCCGGGTCGGAGATCTGCCGTTTCGGCGTCTCTGTCTGTCTGTGGAGAACGTGGAGCTTTCCACCAGCCACACCGGCGCAGACGCCTTCTCCATGGAGTACATTCATGTGGCAATCGCCGCCTTTCTACATCCATCGTCTGAATTGGTGGCAGGGTTGTTATAAGTTCTGCTGGAAAAATGTTTCCAGCGCCTGGATAGCAGCCTCCTCGTCGGCTCCCTCGGCGCTGACAGTCACTGCATCCCCCCGCCTTGACGTTGAGGCCCATGACCCCGAAAAAGACGCTTCAGGTCGGCGCTTTTCTCTCCGCGGATGAGCTTCACAGCGCTGGCAAATCTTTGCGCCTCCTTCACCAGAAGACCGGCAGGCCGTGCGTGAATGCCGTTGGCATCGGTAATGGTATACTGGAATTGCTTCATGGGTGTTTCTCCTTTCCATGATTGACGGACGGAACAAGGTCAGTTCTGCTTGCGGGTCAGGGTGAGCAGAACATCGCCGGGAGCGACCTGCTTGCTGCCGCACTTCACCAAATCAAAGTCGCTGCTGTTGCACACGATCACCGGCGTGGTGAGGTCAAAGCCCAACTCGCCAATGGCAGACATGTCAAATTCCATCAGCAGCTGGCCAGCTTTGACCGTATCTCCCTCCCGGACATGAAGGGTAAAATGCTGACCCTGGAGGGAGACGGTGTCTCGTCCCACATGGATGAGCAGCTCCGCCTGGAGGCCCTTGGTGACAATCCCCAGTGCATGGCCGGTGTCCATAAGATTTTCCACTGTTCCATCCGCTGGGGCATAAAGCCGCCCCTCCTCAGGAATCACGGCAACTCCATCGCCCAAAACCTTCCCCGAAAAGGTGGGGTCCGCCACCGACTCTATGGGAATCACCTGGCCGGTCAGGGGGCTGAGAATTTGCTCATCTCTGGCTGGTCCTGAAAACATGCGGGAAAACCAATTTTCCTTTTTCATAGCGTAAATGAAATCACTCCTTTTACAAGGTGGATACCTGCCAGAAGCTCCCGCTGCTGCTCGTCCCAGACGCATCCGGGAATTTCCGGCTCCCATGTAATATATATTCAGCCATTGGGTTTTTTTGCCGTGCTTGCAGAATCCAGTATATCAACTATTTTTTCGGCTGTCAAGGAAGCGAGCCAAACTTTGTTCAACTTTTCTGTGCATTTATTACAATTTATTCCCCGCTTTTCCAAAAAGTTTCAACATTTTCTCCAAAAGCTGGGAATACGTGTCAAATAGCGAAACAATGTGCCGCAAACCCCAAAAATAATTGACACAAAGTAAAATATTGATTAGGATGAATACGCAACGTCCCAGTTGCTGCTTGCATCCGCCCTATGGGGCGGACACTTGGTACATATTCAGCCCTGGCAATATGGAAGGAGGCTTTTATTTGAAGCTGAATCTGCACAAGATGACCACGGAAACCCGCAACCAGAGCACCTGGAACCTGGACACCATGACTCCGTTGGAAGTTGTCACCGCCATGAATCAGGAGGATGCCAAGGTTCCTCAGGCCATTGCCCCCCAGCTTCCCCGCATTGCCCAGGCAGTGGAATGGGCCATTGAAGCATTGGAGTCTGGCGGGAGAATGTTTTTACATGGGTGCCGGAACCAGCGGCCGGCTCGGTGTACTGGATGCGGCGGAATGTCCCCCCCCACCTTTGGCGTCTCACCGGACCTCATTGTAGGCCTGATTGCCGGAGGGAACAGGCTTTCATCAAAGCAGTGGAGGGCGCGGAAGACAGCCGGGAGTTGGGTGCGGAGGACCTTCGTTCCCGCCATCTCACCAGCAAAGACCTGGTGGTGGGAATCGCCGCCAGCGGACGTACTCCCTACGTCCTGGGTGGCCTGGAGCTGGCCCGGCAGGAAGGATGCCGGACCGTAGCCATCTCCTGCAACGCCAATGCAGAGATCAGCCAAGCGGCAGATCTGGCCATTGAGGTGGTGGTGGGCCCCGAGGTGCTCACCGGCTCCACCCGGCTCAAGGCGGGCACCGCCCAAGAAGCTGATCCTCAACATGATCTCCACTGCCACCATGGTGGGCATTGGCAAGGTGTATCAGAACCTCATGGTGGATGTGATGCAGACCAACGAAAAGCTCCACGTGCGGGGAGAAAACATCGTCATGGAGGCCACCGGGGTGGACCGGGAAACGGCAAAAACACCATCTCCCTTGCCAACGGCAGTGTGAAAAAAACCGCCATCACCATGATCCTTGCCCATTGCGACCTGGCCGAAGCCACCCGCCGTCTGGAGCAGGCCCGGGGACATATCCGCCAGGCCATTATGTAAACACAGCACAACCCTGGAACAGAGGCAGCATTCTGCTGCTTTTTTTGCAGTTTCGCTCCGGCGGAACCATATCCCAATTCCCCAATTAAAAAGGAGAGGTGCAATTATGACAAATCAGGAACTTTCCCGCAAAATCCTGGAGCTGGTCGGCGGCAAGAAAAACGTTGTCAGCGCTACCAGCTGTATGACCCGCCTTCGCATCCAACTGAAGGACCGGTCCCTGGCAAACATCCCCGGCCTCAAGGCCACCGGGGGTCCTGGGTGTGGTGGAGGATGCCACGCTTCAGGTGGTGCTGGGTCCCGGCAAAGCCCGTAAGGTCTGCGACCTCTTTGTGGTAGACGCCGGTGTGCAAAATGTGAGCACCGAGTCCAGCTGGCTGGCAGGACAACAAGGCCGCCATGAAGGCCGGTCAGAAAGACAGCCCCCTGAAGCGGGGCCTGCGTACCATTGCCAATATTCTCATCCCCATGATCCCCCGCCATCATCGCTGCCGGTCTCTTCAACGGTATCGCCAGCCTGCTGGGCCAGATCTTCGCCAATGACGCATCCTTTGCGGCCCAGACTGGCTTCTGGTTCGTGTTACAAAATCTGTGCTCCCTGTTTGGCGCTGCTTTCCTCAGCTATTTCGCCATCTACACCGGCGTCAACGCTGCCAAGGTATTTGGCGCAACACCGGCGCTCGGCGGCATGATCGGTGGCATTTCCATTGGCTCTCAGATCGTAACCATTTCCACAGTTTTGGGCCTGTATAACGCAGAGGTTCCCCTGAACTCCATCCTCACCACCGGCAAGGGCGGCATCATTGGCGTCATCATCGGCGTTTGGCTGCTGGCCCAGGTGGAACGCTATGTCCGCAAGCATGTACCCGATGTTCTGGACCTCATTGTCACACCTCTGGTGTCCATCCTGGTGGTGGGCTCCGTGTACGTATTTGCGCTGATGCCCCTCACCGGTTTTCCTGTCTGACGGTCTGGTTTGGCTCCTCAGCCTGTTGATCAACTCCACCAGCCCTGTGGTCAGCGTGATTTCCGGCTATGTTCTGTCCGCTCTGTTCCTGCCTATGGTGCTCCTTGGCCTGCACCATGGACTCATCCCCATTTATGCCGTGCAGCTGGAAGCCATGGGCGGCGTGACCCTGTTCCCCGTGCTGGCCATGGCCGGCGCCGGCCAGGTGGGCGCCGCCATCGCCCTGTCCATCAAGGCCAAGAAGGTGAAGAACCTGCGGATGCAGAAAACCATCATTGGCGCTCTGCCTGCCGGCTTCCTGGGCGTGGGTGAGCCCCTCATCTACGGCGTCACCCTCCCCATGGGCAAGCCCTTCTTCACCGCCGGCCTGGGCGCCGGCTTCGGCGGAGCCTTCGTCATGCTGATGCATGTGTTATGTCCATCGCCTGGGGCCCCTCCGGCCTGGTGGCCATTCCTCTGATGAAGACCCCCATCATGATGCTCTATTACTTCCTGGTTTGGTGATTGCTTACATCATGGGCTTCATCTTCACCTGGTTCGGCATCAAAGCCCAGGACGTCGCCAATGTATAACGGCTTGGGATTTTCCGTCTACCTGTCCACCTTCCCCCGCCAGCGCGACGCGCTGGCGGGATGGGCAGGAACCGGCGCTCCCGTTTTCCTCTCCCTGCACATCAGCGAGGAATTCGGGCCGGGCTATTGCCAGCAGGCAGAAGCAGTCTGCCAGTGGCTCTTTGAGGCGGGATTTTCCATTCTGGCAGACGTATCGGTCAAAACAAGGCAGCAATTCGGCGAGCCGGATCTCATCCGGCTCGCCAAACGCCTGCATATTTGGGCTTTGCGGATTGACTACGGCCTCAGCCAGGAGGAGATTCTCTCATTGGCCCGGGAAATGCCTGTTGTTCTAAACGCATTCCACCACCACGCCGGAGGACGCCGCCCGGATTGCGGGAGGCGGGCAGCCTGGTGATGGCCATGCACAATTTTACCCCCGGCCGGAGACCGGACTGGACGACTCCTTCCTGTTGGAATCCACCCGCGCCCTACAGGCCGCCGGTCTGCGTGTCCTGGCGTTTCTCCCTGGAGACGGAGAAGCGGGGCCCCATTGGTCGGGGACTTCCCACCCTGGAGCGCCACCGGGGACCAGCTTCCTCCGCCTGCTTTGCGGACCTGGCCTTGCGATTTCACATGGACGGTATCTTCCTGGGCGACCCCGGCATCAGCCAGGTGGAGCAGGAGCGGATTCGCCGCTTTTGTGACACGGGCGCCCTCTCCATTCCCGCCATTTTGGAACCTGAATATCAAAATTTGTATGGGCGCACGTTTACGTCCCGGCCCGACTCCCCGCCTCCCTGGTCCGCTTTGCCGAATCCAGAACCTACTCCCTGCACCGGCGGGCCGGTGGAGCCGGCCCAGTGCCTGCCCCGGGACCGGGGTGTCATTACCATGGATAACCGGGAATACGGCCGCTACTCCGGGAAATTCAACTGATTCGCGCTTCCCTTCCGGCAGATCCCAGGGTCAACGTCATTGGCCGCCTGCCGGAGCTCTCCCTTGCTTTTGGCCGATTGTATCCAGCGAGGGAGCCCCTTCATTCTGGTCCCGGCTGAGTCCCCCGCCTCCACTTTCTAAAGAGGAATTTCCTATGGACATTCAACTCATTGCCATGGACTTGGACGGCACCGCCCTCCTGGATGACCATCGATCCTTCTCCCCCGGCTCACAGCCGCCCTCCTGGAAGCGCACCGCCGGGGGCATTGCCATAGCGCCTGTAACCGGGCGGCAGTTTGTCTTGCTTCCTCCGCCCCCTTCTGGCCCCTCCAGTCTGGGCAAATCTGGCGGTTCTGTGCAACGGCGCAGAGGTACGCAGCCTGGTCAGTGGGGGCAGCTGCTCTCCTCACTATATGCGCCCGGAGAAGCTCTGTTTCCGCTGTTGCAAATGCAAAGTGAAAGGAGGAATTTTTGCTGTCAATCCACTGCAAAATGTGGTATAATATCAGATATTATACAAGATAAGCGGGGGAATCGCCATATGGTGCAGCCAAAAACCGGAGCGCAAACAGACCTGATAATCGGACGCAATTCCGTTATGGAGGCGCTGCGGGCCGGCCGCGCCATCGATAGCCTTTGGTTTGCGCGTGGAGACCGCAGCGGCTCGATCAGCCGAATTCTTGCCGAATGCCGGGAAAAGGGAATCGTCATCAAAGAGGTCGTGCCAAAAAGCCAGATTTTCTCTGCGGGCAAGGCAATCATCAAGGTATTTGCCGCCTATGCTGCTACTTCATGCCTATGCTTGCGTGGC
>VOFJ01001175.1_pt1 | contig 17893 bp, 37 predicted proteins | sample 5384081 | NCBI WGS metagenome assembly VOFJ01 (sample SAMN12384729, study PRJNA508395) | human gut metagenome | isolation source: healthy gut I | host: Homo sapiens
TACATGTATACAACTGGGATTTTTAAGCACTTCGCAGTCACAAAACGCTAAATTATTTCTTCCGGTGCGGTTGATTAATTATTTAATTGGCTTCCTGTAAACAATTCCCTTTCAATATCATGATACCTCCCATGATTCTGACTGACCACGCAGTATGCCTTTGCTTGTTCATGCAAACCTCAGAACGCCTCATATTCCTTACAGCCGCTGCCCCCCGGCCAATACCCTCCTTCAGATGATTATATTCAGATTCTTGTCACACCCATGGTGAACATCCATGAGCAACTGTGTTCCATTATCGTCCAGCGGAATATTTTCGCCATCAGACCAGGTCCGGTCCAATAGACGGCCCCCCCTGCTCTCGCAAATGAGGCCCTGAAATTGTTGTTTCTCCAGATAGACACAACCTCGTCCCATCTCATCCAGGGTTTTAAGCAGGCTTATAATTTTGAAGGTTACCTAAGCATTATCATTCCTCCTCCATCAATCTTGTTCCCCTGAAATCAACTTGTTCTCAAGTTATCATACAGAATTTTTCTCTTATCCTCTTCTGTTAGAACAGGCGTAGAAGTTCAACCATCTCATAACTTTCTTCATCTGCTGATACAAGGGTGTTAAGTAGAGTGCAAGCATTTCACACAAAGTTTATCTGCCTCATCATCTCTTCATGCTTCCCTAGGCTACTGATTTCTGCTGGGTACCTCCGCTGTAGAAGCGCCATGGCTGATATCCCGAACCTTACATTATCCAAAAAACACCCGTGCCTCTGTGCTTTTCCTGCTCCGCCGAGCGCGATATCCCATAAAACAGGTTCCGGCAGAGGATCCTCCATCATTGGCCACAATATGGAGTCCCCTGAGCTGCCTGCATTAGATAGATAGAAGAAATTAGCAGCATACGTGGTAAACTGCCAGCTATCCCTGAAGTTTTCTCTTCAGTTTCATTCCCCAGCTTCAGTGTCTTCTAACCTGCCTGTATTATCGCCTACCATGAGCCTTGCTTAATTGCCACCTGGCTTCTGGTGATCGCCTGCAGCAGGACAGTTCACATTTGACACCACCAGACCATTCATTTGTCAGCCCCAATCATCAGTCATGAACCACCGGCTCGGCGATACCTAAGCCTGAGCTCAGTCGCTTATGCTGAAGCTGTCGGAGCAAAAGTGAACTTGGCGGCTGCCGACACCTCTTCCTGGCTTCATCAAGCTTTCATAGTAAAATATTTTCCCACCCTATACACAATACCTCTCCTGGTCAATAAAGCCTGGCAATGTAATGCCATTTCAGATGTCTCCCCATCCGCTCTCTCCTTCAATGGGTCCGGGGCACACACGGCATTGACACGGATGTTAAGTTCTAGATTTAGGTGTCAATTAAAGGAATCCGAAACTAGTATGGAAGACCCCACAAGCCCTCAATGCTAGAGACAGAGCAGGAGTCTCCTCCTTTCTTCCATGAATCTATTCCCCTGCCTACTTCCATGGCCTTGTAAGTGATTGATGTCTATGGTCCTCCCCTCCAGTTATAACCCATATTCTTTACAAGGCAATGGCATTGTTGCCATTGACCGGCCATTCCTGCCTGCCTGTAGCTGCAACCCTTTCCCTGTTTCATTCTGGTGACATCTTCTTTGAAATATCGTTACCACGAGATTCCCAAAATCGTCCCTTCCATCTGCAAATCCCTTGTGCACCCCTGCAAATCCTGTGCTATACTGACTGGTGTCGGTGCTGCCCCTGTTACCACTAAGCATCTCCTTTTCCTTCCTTCAGAACCCTTATATATTAAAAACCCTCCGTAAGCACTCTTTTTGTGATATTTGCCAGTTGTTATCTACTCTATTAATAGTACATGTTGTCGCACGCATGTGATGTTTTATTTTCTGTCAGAACACCAAAGACTCCTTAATTGACAAATTAGTCCTCCAAAATATAAAAAGGACTGAACACAGGCGTGTGTATATTTTCCTCCGTAATGGCTTCTCCTCCTCTCCTCCTCTCCAGGGCATCCCTGCATATCATTTCCTTGCATCAATAGTTTTTTAGAAGTAATCGGTACGCTCCTGCATCTCCTCCATTGCCTGCATTGCACCAAAGACACATCTCGTCATTACATAGCTTATGATGAAAATCAACGCTTCCCCTCCGGATATTTGTTAAGAAATCATCCATGACCGGAACGGGCTGTGGCGCGTGAATGATCGCCAGATTGGGAATCCACGATTTCAATATCGGGATACTGCTCCAGCGCTTCCCGTATGCCGTTTGACTGGTCGATGGAAGCGAACGCCCCTACCATGATTTCAGGACCTTGCTAGGCTCGCTTCGTACTTGTCTGTCAGAAATTCCGCATACTCTCCACACTGGCGTGTCCTGTACCTCAGAATTTGTTCACTTACGTGCAGCTTTACATCATCTGTTTCAATAATCCTCACAACACATTGCATGTTGTCCCATTCATATTAAGTAACCAAACATAAACATTCTTATACTCTGTATGATAATGCTTCGTATAACCCACTAATACTATTCAGCGCCTCCAAATAGCAATCAGCCTCAATTTCCAAATTTCACCACATTAAGCAAATCATACTCCCTATGCATCTTTTTCATTAGCCGCTCAATTTCTTTAATAATGTTTTTTTTTACTTTCATCAAATGAACTGCCATCATTCAGAGAGACTATCTTACTTTTCTTATGTCTACATATACATTCAATTATATCTTCCTTTGACATAACTCCTCCATAAGGTCGGAGATCTAAGGATATTTTTGCAATTAATTCCTCTAATATCCTTTGTGAATCAACAAAAATACAATGTTTGTCTGCCCATTCATTTATTTCATTCTTCGCAATACTCACACAATTAAAACTATCAAACGCATCTACCTTTATTTCATTTATTTCTTCCAATACCAGCCCGTATTTTTTACACTCTTCTGTAAAATCTGTTTCTGCCTCTTGATGACTTAACAAAGTTTTGCTTTCTTCGTACTTACGCTTTCTTCATTAATAAATTTCGTACTTTATCATCTAGACCTGAACCAATGAATAAATTCAACTCCCCTGGACGATAGTAGTCTTCTATCATATTCTTCAAGAATTTCATGTCAATGTTATTTACCTTCACTTGCGCAAACAACCTTTTTTCGTCCTCAAAATCTATTGTGAAATCTTCCACATGTTCAAATGTTACACACCTCATTTTTTCATCTAAATATCTAAACATATATACAATTGCAGCACAATCTTGCTGCTTAAATCCCGTGCTACTAATCATTCCACCAAGATTTTCTTTACTAAAAATACTCATTTTAATACCTCTCTATAAACCAAGTCAAATAAATTCATTCATATACTTTAACAACATATCCCATTTCTCTGCATCAAGCTTTTAAATCAGATACACATGATATAGTGTCTTTTTAAATCAACATCTTGACCAACCGCTCTGTTAACTACCATTTTCCCTTTATTACTCATTAAATCTATTGTCCTTATGCAGCATTCGTAAAGTGCCTTCTTTATATCATTAAGATAGATTAAATCTGCCTTTTTTTGGATTCTTTTTAAATCTAAAAACATCTATTTCTTCATCACATTTTATTTCATCACGCATCGTCGCTTTGTTAATACCAATATTACACAATCCGTCCCTATGTTTTTTCAACGAATCGTAAGTCGTAACATATACTGGCATTCCCTTTTTTCCCCGAATTTCGGTCGTAACATTCATCAATGCAATCAAAACCACACAACTCTTGTATCAACACATATTCCCTAATACTTTCCATTAAGACTTCGTTCTTCAGTTTAGTTATATCAAAGAACTGCCACCTTCTCAAATTAGTCAACATAACCTTACCATTCTTTAAAAGGGCCGGAATAATTTGTAAATACAAAGAATCTTTTATAGTATCCGTTTCTATTCTCTCCTTTTAGGTTTCTATTTAGCATTTCATCACTATTGGGCTCCTTAATCTCTATAGCTATTTTCACCTGTAGTTGCTCTTTGTATATCCTGTTTTCTGTTTCTATAGTAAAAAAATTTTTGCTATTAACATATCCGGCACTGCTTTAGTAAGAACTGAGTACTTTCTTCTATCGTGCTCTTTTGTATTAAACTGACGAAAATTCTTACTATCAACAATTTCATAATCATTTATACTTCTCGCTAAAAGCAATGCATCTATCATCGGATACACTATAAAATCTTGAAAAGAATCTTCCCTTGGACTTATTTCTAACAAATCAATATATTTTTCCTGAAACCACGTCAATGAATATCTTCTGTTAAGCATATTTTTTTTCCCTTACTCTTTGTTTATTTATGTTATTATAATGCGGTGCCGGGTTATGACTCCCGCTTTACAATCACTTTGGTTACACCGCTATAAATCATCCACAATTCAATTATTTGGTCACTACTAGTCCCTATGCAATCATTGCTCTTATTGTACACCTTGCTCGTATGCTAGTTATAATCTCACTCAATACTTGATTGTAGTATTCAATTTCATTTGGATTAATCCAAGAAATCCCTAATAACGAACCATCATCTGCACCATGATGATATTTCTTTGAAGAATCATATATCTCTTGCAACTTTTTACATATACCGTATTTCTCTATATCATTCTTATTTGCTCGAGTAGTCTTCGCATACATTGAACCAATATTTTCCGGATCAAATTTATCTCTTGAACTTAACTGAAAAAAACACGCTTCTATCAAAGGTCTCATTAACAAAGCCTTCTTTCTTGCATTTTTCATTGAATCAAGAGTTATACTTAAATACATATCTGTAATTGCATTAAAATCAAAACCTGAAAAAAATATATTCTGATACGATACTATCACTATTAAACGATGCACCTGTTGATTCAGCTACTTTATTAATATATTTTTTTAAACCATCACTGTTATAATCCTCAATTTTATACTCTATTCCTCTCTTTTTTTGAATACAATGTATGAGAAAAAATAAGTTGACTTTTTTGTATTATATCATAATTCTCAGCTGAAACTTTTTTTACATAAGAATAAGGTCTTAATGACATTAACGCAATAACTCTAGTCAATTCATCATCACTTTCTTCTGCATCATGTATTAATTCCTCATAAACATGCTCATCATCTGTCAGATAATCTTTAACATTCAGCTCTAAAAAGTCATTCTTTTTCAGAACGCAATTCCAGTTTTTTGCATGTAATTCCTCTTGTAAAAAATCCTTCTATTCTTTCCACAAATCCGATATCATGAGTCATTACTATTACTTGCCATAGTGGATTTTTCATCATTTCCGAAATTTGATAAGATATAATCGATTTTCTACTCAAATCCATACTACATATTGGATCATCAATAACGATAATTTTGCCCTTATCAGAGTTTTGTAAATCATTTACTTCTGATAAAAAATAAGCAAACGATACTGCACGTTCTTTCCCTTCACTAAAAAATAACTTTTTTCCCATTTTCATACTCTGCTGCTTCAAAAAATCTTTTTAATCGAATATAATATTTATTTCGATTCACCTCTAAATTAATGTGAGTATTTAGCTTAGACAAGTATCCATTTATTTCATCCAATTGAATTTGATTGTAGCAATCATCCACCTGTTCATTAAGTTCTGTTATTTTCCTTTGGTTTCGAATATATCCCCCTGCATTTGCCTTTTAATTCTTTCTGCCACAGTTCTATTAGGACCATATGATAATTCAAACAAAGTATTCATATCACTCATACTTATTCTTTTATCTATTTTCTTTTCCAAGCGTGCTTTTGCTTGGCCGATAATATCTTCAAGTATGTATATATTTCTAATTACTTGATTTATTAACGATATACACTGTTTCTTCTTCATCGGAAAATAATATTTGTGCATAAGGATTCTCTGCTTTCAAATATATTTTACTAATTACCCCTCTAGCAAAGATTCTTTTTGTTCATTCCATAAAAGACTTTTTTGTAATCGTTCAGTATCCTTCTTTAACAACAAATGAATCCGCTGACAACACATTAATTATTTGGTTAAATATTTCTACTGCTTGGCCAAATTAAGCATTTTTAATTGTCCAGCCAACAAACTCAATTTTGTGCAATACTCTCGCATAATCATCCTTATGTTGACTAACATACTTACCCAACTTATTAAATAATCGAACTGCTCTTTTTATCGCTAATGGTTTGTCCACACATCGGGCAGATATTATCATTTTTTGATTCCTATATCCGGCCACTGCCCATCTTATATCAGTTTCGGTTAATGTTTGACTCAAAAATTGAGCAATTTCCTTTGAAGAGACTCGTAATGTCTTTTTTACAGTCTTCATTAGCATTGATTTATCTATTTGTTCTATTCCCCTGATTTGTTGATACAACTTTTCACACTGTTCAATATCCGCAAGTTCTTTTGTATATTTTGTGTTGCATTTTATCTTATCTTCTATCATCTTCTTCTCAGATAGTGAATATAATGTCAATCCTGCCATAGTTTCAAAGCGTTTCTGCTTTGTCTTTTCTGTCACTTTTTGATTAGAAAAATCTTTAATCTTTAGTCCTGCATTCCCCAACAGTCCTATATCAGTATTAATCTGATTTATGAATTCTTTATTAGCATCGAGTAATAACTCTCTTTGCTTCATGCATCTTGTCCCCCACAGTTCCCATTCCAATGGGCACTGCATCACCTTGTAAATGTTTACTTACAAACACATGGTCTTCTATATAATACTTATTAAATACATAAAGATATTCGGGAAATTTGTTCCACTCTTCACCCGTAAATATTATATCTTCTCCGTTTTCATTACCTAAAAACTATTTCCATTTGCTTTGCGCCATCTTCTCCATAGGCTTATTTAATGTTCTCCTTAAGGATAGCAAACCTTGTTTTTCTCTTGATGTTAACGAATAAAAAATATCACTTAATGTAGATTTTTCCCGCACCATTGAATCCAAATATCATCGTATTTTTCAAATCGTTCAGCACTATCAAATTGCTCATACTTTCCTACATTTTTAATACTCTTAATTCCAGAAATCATTTTGTACCTCCGCAATACACTGCCTTCTATATTTCATTTTCACTAACCATAACAATACTACATATCATGTCTACCACAACATTTCTTATACTTCTTTCCACTTCCGCATGGGCAAGAATCATTTGGGTATATTTTCTTTTGATTATTCCGTACCATAAAAAGATCTCTTCCTATTTTCCACACCCCTTTTTCCCCAATTTTATACAGTTCATCCATTCGTTCAGGCTCAATATCTTTTTCCAGTAATAAGTACGGCATGGATATTACTCAGAATCGCATCAACATCAAATTCCATTTCAATCAGCCAACATTCTTCAACCTGATGAAATAGCATTAGTCCTTTTGCACAATCCGACTTATACTTCTTTGATAACCTATCAATTCCTTATTGATATACAAAAACACAATAACAACCATTTTGTACATTTATACCAGCAATCTCCCCACCAACAAACTTTCTCTCGTTCAAGCATCATAGAAATACTTTTTTTAACAAAATTTTCTTTTGACTCTGAGCTAAAGTCTAATATGAAATTTGTAAATAAACTACTAACATCACTAATCTCTGCTAAAGCACATATTTGGTCAATCAAGTCAGGAAGTCTTTGTTCAGGTTTTTCTGCTTTAAAAATAGGATTGTGCAACGATGCAAAATATTTATCTAAGTCTTCTCGATACCCTTCATAATTTACAAAATGTCCTTGTCCCATTTCCTTCGCATGAATTGAATACATATTATGCTCAATGTATAAACCCCAGATGATCTAATTCATCTCTTAAAGACAACTCTTGAATTTTAGTCGCAATTTCCCTTTGCTCTAAAAAATGAATAAATTTTATTGGAGAATTAAAATATTCACTATAAACCCACAAATCATTAATTGAAATTGATATTGTTCCACTCTGTATCTTCACATAATTCACTTTCTCCGCATGAGCCGAAAAAACACATTAAAATCATCTACAGTTACACAAAATGAATATACTTGTGAAAAATCAGCTCGTTTAAAAGTAACTTTTTCACTCCATTTTTGTCAAAAAAATCCACATATTCAGACGATTCCAAATAATCCAAAGTTCGTTTGCATTGCTTTCCAGCCTTATTCACTAATGTCTCGAATGATGATTTATGAGCGGCTAAATCCGTTAAAGCGGGAGTATATGTAAATGCTCCCGCTTTAACTTCCACAATCAGCAAAACATCTTTGTATGAAATCAACAAATCATTCTCATAGTCATTTTGATAATAATTTCCCAAATATGAATTACAATCTGGCAATAACTTTTGAAATAATTTTTTTTACAAATGTTTCACTTGTATCTTGTTGTATATTCCCCCAGCCATCTTCATACTTTCTTCCCCTTTTGCTTCTTATTGCTCTCTGTATGGCACGATATAAATTATCAAAGATAATATAATAATCAAATCCATAGGCTTTATTGTCAACTTTCACACAAAAGGTCTTCTTTCTACTGGCAAATTCCAAATTGGCCATCCTGAAATTCCTCATGCTGAAACAACTCATTGTTTGAGCCAGCTTCAAACGATAAATCATCAATAAAATCATCTGGCCAATTAGTAACCTGCTTTATATCAAACAGATTTGTGCCCAAAAAATTCACCAAACAATCTCTCGCTCTCTTGCCTATGAATTTCCATAAAAGAATCTCTTTCTTCATCCGTAATACAATTTGCAAATTGACCCATTAAATCTCCAATTGCATTTATAGAATCCAATCTTCCTGATGAAAGAGCTCTTTCTAAATTCTTTAATCCATCTATAATTTCATTTGCAGATATTCCATATATTTCATTAAAATACTCGTCAAACGGAACTAACAATTCCTCATAATAAGGAATTTGGAAAACTTGATATCTTTCACCTCTTATATATGAAAACAATTGCGCTTCAAAAATGTATTTTAATTCTTCCATACCCTATCCGAGTTCTCTACCCTCATTTTTGCTTCCCAGAGCATTAAAAAGCTTTTCACCTCACTATATAAGCTTTCTGTATCAACCATTATCTCACTATATAAATAACTTTGATTCTCCTCCACCTCACTTGAATTGATTCCATCAGAAATAATTATGCTTTGAATATACTCTATAACATTCAATGATGCATTATCCTCTACCGAATATTCCACTTCAGATGCCTTATTCATCATAACCATCTGACGCATACTAAATATAAAGTTCATAAGATTTTTTACATCACATAATGATACATTCTTACGTATTTTTTTTCTATGAGATTGTCTATTAACTCAACCTTTTCATCATACTTACTCGCCAAGAATTTCAAATACTCTTCATGCATTTCTGGAGTCATATTATTGTGAAACACAACATTCTTACCAAATCTTGCAACTTCAAAAATTTCGTTTGAAAAGTAATCATCCGGCTTTATACTCTTTTTTCTTTTTTCAAAATTGTGCCTCCCAACTTATTTTTACATTCTAATATTTTCGTCTACAAATCTGACAATATTTATTATACTATTATCCATTCTTAATCTCCACCAATATCTTTCACGAAAGCATCCACGATTTCCTTATTCAGTTTTTGCAGTTTCATCTGTCCTTCCAACATTTCAAAAACCATCCATTTCCGGCAGCTCTACCTGAGCTAACTTACTGACTGCTGCTTTCTGCTTTTCTATATTTTCCTGCATGCGCATAAGTAAATGCTCATAGGTCTTTTTCTGTCCTAGATAAGTTTTTTATCTGTCATACCAAGCTTGTAGCTTTTGGTATACATCACACAAACCCTATTAAGGCTCTCGTTGCTGTTCTCCATATGTTGTTCCGCCAGTTTCAATCGCTTTGCCTGTTTCTCGCGTTGCATGTCCACAATCTTTCGAGAATACACCCACATATCAATGAACACCTGTAAGGACTTCATCACAACTTCTTCCATAGTCGCATCAAGAACACTAATATTACATTTTCCATCTGCCTTGTCCAGATAATGTTTGGAACAATAATACTTACATCATTGTTCCAAGATTATCCTGTGGCTTAATCGGGCGTTTTGCTATAATCTCAAAACCTTTCATTAACTGTCCAAACTGCTGCTCATTTATCTCCAGCGCTTCTGTTACATTTCTTGGCCACTTGAAACTGCCTTCTTCAACTCTTTTTATACATAAGCAGAAATCCGTCACCTTCCCATAGAAGTGCTTTTTATCCTGTCATTCTTTCTTCCAAAGAATAAAAAGATTGTATCTTTATCGTGTGGATTAAGTTCAAACTGGTACTGCACAATTCCTGCAAGTCCGTCTATTCCTCTCTGTAAATCTGTGTAGCCGGCTGCTATAAATATGCGTTTAAAACCGACTGCATCATTAAGCATGGTTAAATGCCTCTATAAGATTTTTATAAAATCAGGTGTAGCAGTATTAGTGATTTCAAATGTAACTCTATTGGTTTTTATTACAGCAGCTATCATGTTATCTTTAAAATAACTGTCATCATTTTTTTACATACAGTATGTGTAACAGTTAATTCTGTTAATGCTGGGACTTCTTTAGTTACAGGAAGTTCCACAAATGTAGCTACCTGTCTTTCAAAAAGTATCAATACATGTTTCTTTAAGCTTTTTCTACCAGTAGTAATACTGGTTTTTGATATATGTTGTTTATCTCAAGCCACTGAAGTATCTTCATGCCGCTTGAACGACATTCTTTTATTATAGCTGCCCACTTTTTAAGATTGTGCTGTGTTTCCAGCTCTTTAGCATTCAATAATTATAACCTCCTGAAAAATTTGTGATAGTTGTACGAATTGTACAATTCGTTAAAATCGTACAACTTGTGCAACTAGATTATTACTGTTATAGCAAATTTTCGGAGTATTTGTAGGTACATGGGTTGGAGCGTTTACTCGGGAATCATCCCGCAATCGAAATAAAATGAGGGCGCACATTACCTGCCGTATGGGTAGGTATAGAAAGTGCGCCCTTAGTGACTAAAGGGATTTATATTGGTATAAAGTTGTGACAAAATACTTAATTGGATTTTTTGAAGAATCCGATAAAGCTTTTTATCATTTCTTTTCTGGCTTCCCAATATATTTCATCCTTAACTTCATCTTTGTTTTCTTTTATCTCTGAAATATATTTGATAAATTTTTCATATAAGTCATTTTTCTTAAAAAGTACTTACAACAACATTTATATCCGAATTATCAATAAAAAATTTGTCAATAATTTTCTCAAAAGATGGAACAAGAATGCTCATGGTCTCATTTGTGCAAATCTTTACTTGTTTATTTTTCACTATCCATATCATGTATTATATCTTTTAACAGATAAGCAACAAAATACCAATTGCCATTCCTCATAAAGATTTGGGTTTTATTTACTATATCTTTCTTATCATCATAAGGAACAAGTTTGTCTATACTCTCTGAATAAGCTTTTTCACACGCAATAACCCAATTAACATATCTATATGATTTGAGATATTTTGACAGATTTGATTTTTAATCGTATCGTCATCGTTTCCTTTGCAAAATTAAAAAATAGGTGCAGCTAATTGATTATCTTTAAGTGCAAGCGCAGTATCATTACTTGTATTTTTTGCCTCTCTTGGTGAATCTCGCTCTATAATAAATAATGCCTTTGCAACTTTTGTTAAGGAATGCATTCTGTATTCATTAGTTTTTTCTTCACCACGTCTTACTATCTTGAAATACTTCTCTGCGTTCTCACTTTCCAAGTGTTCTTCGTAAATCTGATTTAAAATTTTTTTACATATGAAGAATAATAAGCAAGATCTTCTGCCTTAATTGGTTTCTGTCTATTTAATGAAATGCTCATTTTATCACCAAATACAGTTCCAAAATCACTTTTTTTTGCATTCTGCGTAATTATTATCCCTAACCAATACCATTGCCTGATTTGCAGCTACATCTTTGTGATATTGACTATTCTCTCCCTTTTCCTCATAGAAAAAATCTATGCGATGCAGATACAGTTTGTGCTCCATTTATAACATAAAAATCCCTCTCATCATCATGATGTAATTCAATAGTATTCTTTCTATTCATATCTATATCAGCATTAGATAAAATGGTAATTCCATTATTCAAAAACCAAAACTCATCTGGACTTGTTGTAAGAGTTTCTATTATCTCCTTAGACACATCACTAGTACCATCATCCAGCGAAAAACGAACATTCTTTTTGAAATAAATTTTCCCCTCGACGATTATAAATATCAATGATATCCTTTAACTTTGCTGTAAATACATACCCCTTAACCACATTATCATTAAATCTTTTTCTCTTCATAAAGCGAATTAACTCTTCCAGAAACAATTACTTGAAAAGATTTTTCCTCACCTGCACCACTAAAAGCAAAAGAAGAAATAACACGCTTACTTTTCATTTTTTGTCTTATATTGATAATATATTCCATTCTTTCACACATAAACAGTACCGTTGACTTATATTTTTCCAAGGATACTTATTGGTAATATCATCAAAATCATTTTCATTCTCAATACGATATACCAATAACTTATTTTCTAATCCATCCTTAATTGGAATATCTTCGTCTGTTATACATTTGTTTTTTAATAATTTTGCTATCACACTTTTATAATTTGTATTTGTATCAACAACATATTCTTTAGATTCAAAAAATTCTGTAAAATAATATTATATCTTTCAATCATTTCATCTGTAAACATGAATGTATTTATTAAATCCTCAAATTTTCCATTGAAGATTCAATTCCCTCCTTTGCAAAATAAAAGCTTGTATATTTATATCAAATAATGATAAATTTCGATTAAACTCATCCTTAATAAGATTAGACATTTCTTCTTGCTTTTCTTTCATCAATTTCATACATTTTCAATTTTGTTTAATAAATCAGAAAGCACTCTTTTTTTTCTCCCTCAATTGTTTTTCAAATAAATAAACTTCCTTTATACCACTATTATCTATATTTTCAGAGTCAAAAGAAACATTCTATCTCTTCCTTCATATTATCCATAAATCTATGGATCTCATTTTCCAAGCTAAAGTTTGTATTTTTTGCAATTTTTGCCTTATGTTATTGAAGAAACAAGATTATATGGTTCTGGATATATAAATCCTGTATTAATTCCAAATAAATTATTTAATTCATCTCTAATTTGACTCTTGTTTTTTATTACTATAGCTTGATATTTACGTTCAGGTATTTCCTTATATTCACGCCCCTGAAACAGAATAAATGCCCCTTGCTGAACTGCTATTCTCTGATTAACCTTCATATGGTCAACAAATTTATGATTTTCTTGGAATGCTTCCTCAAAGACAAACTGATTCTCATCTTGATTGATAATTGCATCGAATGTTTTATTAATACACTCACTTTGACGCGCTATAAATATTTTTAATAAAATATATAAACACCACCCCATCTTTATCATCAGTTTCACTATCTGACTTATGATTCTTGTAGTATGGCGTTGTTGCAAAATATAATGCTACTAAAGCATTATATGTAACATCCAAAAGTCTGCTAGGATACTCATCATGTTGAGCCTCAAATGCTTCTTCAAGAAATTCACCTTTCGCAATTCGATTAGACGATAATTCATATAAAAGATTTCTTTCATAAAATGGATTAATTTTGTATGAATCATTTCTAAACAGCCCCGGCATGCCAGCTGTCAAATATTGTTCACATTCACCTCTATATACCAATGTAAATTTTTCTTGTCGCTTTTTCTCATATTCCTCACGAATTTTTTGTTGATTTGACGAATATAATCACTCACAGAAGTCACATATGGATATTTTTTGAAAATTTTGTCTCTATTTTCTGCTTTATCTCGGTTTCCTTTTCCATCGCATAATCCTTTTTTTGTATCTCAGTTAGCATTTTTCTCTTTCGCCTCTTTTTTCTAATTTTCTTCTACTCCATATCTATTATCTTATTCAGTTCACTTTCCACCTCTGTTTTATCAAATCAACTACCAATGCATTCCCCATCATAAATCTACGCTTATTAGTGGGCATTTCAACAACTTGTCCATTAACCATACAATTTTTTGTATGTTCCGTCGGAAATCCCTGAATACGCTCTGTTTCCTCTGCTGTAAGAAGTCTAATCCTGTGGGTCTTCTTATCCTCAACAATATGAGTTGTCCTGCTAAATGAACCTTCCGATGTCAACATTGTTCTTGCAGGCTTATCATAAGCATCAATCATCGGAATTGCTCCCTCTGAAAAAAATATACTCATGTCCATTGGCTGCCTTCCTAGGAAGCTTCTTAGCTCCCTTTAGATATTGCCAAGTCTGTCTGCTCTCCTTTGGTAATCTTTCATGGGATTCATCACTATGCGTAGTATGTGATTCATTATAGTAGAGTTTTTCTTCTGGAATAAAGTATTTTTTTTCATATACATTCCCATCATCCATAATATCACCAAGAGTAATTTGCTTTCCATCATATTGTGGAAATGTCTTTACTGTATAAACAACTCCATCTTTCATTACTCCTGTATTTTCAAAGCCAAAACTAAATTGTGCTGATAAAGCTCCAATTCCCACTGTCATCTCTTCTATCTTTTACTTTTTTTTAGAATCAAATTCATCCACTGGAAATGTTTTTTGCAAAGAAGCCTTCCCTTGCAATCAATTTTGACATACTATCTCTATGTAACTCATCCATATAATCGTCAAAAAAATACTTAACACTTTCTACTATTTGTTTTGCATACTTAGTATCATTCTTATACGCAAAAATAAAAGTTCTTCTACGTCTCTGCTGATAGCCATACTCTGCTGCATTGATTACACGCCATTCTACCGTATATCCTTCATCTCTGAAACAAGCAAGAATGATGCCAAAGTCTCTACCTCTTTGCTTAGCAGGTGACTTTATTAATCTGTCCACATTTTCAAGTAAAACAAACGGTGGCTTTTTTCTTCAATAATATCTCTGATTGACCACCAAAAGTACACCTTTCTTTTCCCTCTAATCCTTTTGATGTTGCAAGTGATGAAGCTACAGAATAATCCTGACACGGAAAGCCTCCCACAAGCAGATTAAAATCTGGAATTGTAGCTTTATCTACAGCTTCAATATCCACATTTGTTGTATCTTCTCCATTTTTGTCTAAACAAATCCCAAAGTGATATTTATAACAGTCATGGGCATACTGAGTACTCTTTTCAGCTGGTTCCCATTGGTTATACCACACGGTCTTCCATTTTTCTTTTGCATTATTTTCTGGAGAATAAACTACATTCTCATTTATATTATTCAGGCCACAACGAAACCCGCCTACACCTGCAAACAATTCACATACTGTTCTTTCCATTAATTCCAGCTCCTTATGTTGGTAATTTTATTATATCAAGAGCAGCATTTTTGATCAACCCATAATTCAATTTTTTTCAATTTTTTCAAACATTTTAATTGTTTGATGATATAACTATTGTTAATCCAAAAACTTTGTGTCGTCATGAATTCTCCATTAGGTAGTTCATTTGCATCACGCTCAACATTTCCATATTCTTCTCCATTGTGAAATCTATACGCGGCTTTAGTTGCATGTGGTCTCACATGAATAATTTCTGTCTCACTTTTATTCGGAAGATTATTAGAAAAACTTATCTTTCCATTTCTATCTATAAGTTTTGTAAACTGTACACCATATTCAATAATATGCTTATACTGCTCCCACTCTTTACGAACTGTAACCTCTAAATCTTCATGCGACATATTCCATAGTTGACAGCCCTGCACCCTATAAACAGAACCATCTTTTTTTCCATACGAAAAAGAAAAAATCCAGTTTCTTCAAAATAATCATGAAGAGTTGAATCATCATAATTTTCCTTTATAAGCTCTAAAAACTTGAATGGCGGAAATGACATACTTTTTCTCTCATATTATTATTTTCTTCAATACGAATTGTTTTTTTTACTACAATATTAGTCTTTTTCAAATTCATCAGCATGTTCATCCCGAGTGCCTAATATCTTAAATGCTAAATCGTTCCACTGTGCTTTATTATTATTATATTCCTGCCAAATTTTTCACAGAGTTCTTTTTATCAGACATACCTATATATTTATAAACAATGTCTTCTATAATTTCTTCAAATGTTTTTTCTTTAAGTACTTTGGCATCTTTAAGAATAGAGTTATCTGTCTGATTTCCTGCTATATAATGATTCAATACATATGTCATATAAGAATTCTTAAAGCAAAAGGCTCTTTTACGTGCCGGGGTTTTATCTCCGTAAAATTGAGGTACCGTACTTTTTTCTGCAGTTGCTCCCTTTGTGCAAGCGCCAAGATACATGGTATCTCCCTCAGAAAGCTCATGAGCACGTCCAACTTTAATAGTATTAACTATATAAGCATAATCCTTTTTAATTATTTCTAAATCTGCTTCAGGTGGTGTAAATATTCTTACAAAACTGATTTTTATATAATAAGTTATTATTAAGCTGCTTATTTCGCCAATAGTAAATCAAAAGAATAAGACGCATCTTCTCCCATGCATGTGACTTATAAAAATCCACTTCTATTGGTCCATCATAATTAATCATAGTCAATACAAGTCTTTTTCGCCAGCACGAAGCTCTCCTTTCTTTGTTACTTCATACGGCGTTGCTTTCAATTCTACTCCTGCTTCTGCAAAATCCGCTTCCTGATTAGAATTGGCCTTATATCCAAAAGTATACTTCTTCTAAAAAGATTACCTAATCCACCTTTACGCAACTTATTAGCATATGCTTCTATTGTATCTGAGTTTCCCTGTCCTTTTTCAGTAACAACATCAAGAAATGTCTTATTTTCTAATTTAACTGCATATTGCTCTATACTTTCTACACTAGCCGGGTCATAGCCAAGTTTTTCATTAAACACACCGATTCCTCCTATGTCGGATATTTTGTTACCTCTGAAATACGCTTATAATATTCCAGCAATCTTTTTATCTCTTCTATCTATTGATAATAACCATTCATCCACATTAGATGAATTAATTGCATTTTTCTCAAAATACCTGCTATATCAGTTGCAGTAACAATCAAAATAGGATGTCCATCATCAACAACCTCTTGATAAGCCTGTTTATCCACATAACTTGTAGTAATCATGATACCAAACTGCCTATACCTGATTCTAGAGATTAATCTTGACATTTCTTTTTACACCTACTCCATTGTTAGAAGAATAACATTTTGCTTCAAGTGCACAATCAATTTTAAGTGGAGAATTAATTTTCCCACCTGTACTAATCGAATAAAATCCCAGTGCATCTCTTCCACCATCTCTCCAAGGTCTTGTCAAAACTCAACGAAGTTTGAATCCATCTTGCCAACAATATTCGTTGCACATGCCTCAAAACCCTGACTGAAATCTTTTATAATGATTTCTTATTGCATCAAACAAATTAATCCCTCTGTATCACTACCAGCAGGAAGCTGTTCAAAACGTGTTGGAATCTTATGCATTCTTGGAGCAGCTAAAGGGATAATACCATTTCGTCCAAGCTTTATAAACCTCTTCCATGCCTCAGGAGCGTATTGTAAACTATTGGCATGGTCATATATTAATGACTCAATCCATCGTCTTGATATAGGTTTCTCTCCCGTATCAAGAACTTTGTAAAATATGCTTCGTAATTTTGGAATCTATTTTTCTTTAACAGTTCGCCAAAATGCTACCAGATCCCTATCTGGAGAAATCTTGGGATTTCTGGTGCCCTAACCCCAAAAATTGGATATCTCGTCCTACACCGGTTTTTCTTAAACAAGAAAAAGGTGGCATATCTTCAAGACTTACTCCTCTTCATTTAGAAGAGCAAAACACTGTCTCTC
>VOFJ01003795.1_pt1 | contig 17889 bp, 15 predicted proteins | sample 5384081 | NCBI WGS metagenome assembly VOFJ01 (sample SAMN12384729, study PRJNA508395) | human gut metagenome | isolation source: healthy gut I | host: Homo sapiens
CAGAGGTTTGCATATCGTGTGTCGGAGTGCCGCAAATCGTGCAACGCCGTCAGTCGGAAATGCCCCCCGTTGGCCTGCTGATAGGCCGAAGGCGTCATGCCGAACTCTTTCTTGAAGCAGGTACTGAAATAGCGAATATCCGAGAAGCCGACCTTCACGGCGACCTCCGAGATCGTATAGGCCTTGGTCGTGAGCAACTGCGCAGCACGTTTGAGACGGATACTGCGGCAGAACTCGCTCGGGGACTGGTTCGTGAGGCCCTTGATACGCCGATAGAGCATCGACGTGCTCAGATGCATCTTCCCGGCGAAAAATGTCCACCGAGAACTCCTCGTCGGCTATATTCTCCTCGATGACCTGCATGGCCCGGGCCAGGAACTTGTCGTCGGCCGAAACGAGCTGTATCTCTTTGGGACTGGCGATGAACTCCTGTTTGATACGTTCGCGGATGATCTCCCCGCGACTGGATCAGACTGCGGATGCGCACCAGCAGGTAATCGACCTCGAAAGGTTTGGTGACATAAGCGTCGGCGCCGTATTCGTAACCCTCTTTCTTGATCTCGTCCTGCGAATACGAGGTCAGGAAAAGGAACGGGATGCAGTTGGTCGCGGCGGCGGATTTCATCTTGCGGCACAGTTCCAGTCCCTCTTTGCCCTCGGAAAGACGACGCCGGAAATGACCAGTTTGGGCTTGTTGCGCACGACCTGCTCGTAGACGCCTTCGGGCGAAGCGAACGTTTCGACCCGCATGGCGGGACGAAGCATCTTTTCGAGAAACCGGCGCAGTTGTTTGTCCTTGGCGACGACATAAATCAGCGGAGCCCCGGTTTGCAATAGTCGCCCGGACCCGTGCCCGTATCTATCGTGCGGATGTATTCGTCGAGTGTGGCCGAGTGCGACGAATCGTCGTGCGGGATCTCATTTCCGTCCCGGTACAGACGCCGGTTGTCCGCCGGAAGACAGAGCGGAAAACCGAGCCTCTGCCCGGCTCGCTTTCGACCTCAATGCGTGTCCCCGGTGAAGTTCGACCAACTCCCTGGCCAGAGCCAGACCGATACCCGAACCGCTTTCGGCACTGCCGTCCGACCAGAACCGCTCGAAAATACGGCCGAGATTTTCCGGACGGATACCCGTACCGTTGTCGCTCACCTCGACCCAGATATTTCCGTCCCCGTCCGCCCGGCAGGTCAGCACGACCCGTCCGCCCGGCTCGGTGAACTTGTAGGCATTGGATAGCAGGCTGAAAAAGACGTTTTCGATCTTGTCGCGGTCGAAGGCCAACGGTGCGGAGGCAACCTCCGAAACGAAATCGAACGCGATGCCCTTGCCTTCGAACAGATGGCGGAAAGCCCCGGCGATATTCTCGGCATAAGGGATGAAATCGGTCTGCGTCAGTTTCAACGCAGCGCTTCCCTGATCTATTTCGCAGAAATCGACCAGTTGATCGATCAGCAGCGACAGCCGGTTACTGCTGCGGCGCACGGTTTCAAGCATATACTTGGCCCGGTCTCCCGGTGTCCGGTCGAAATCGTCGATGAGCTTCTGCAACGGGGCCTGCAACAACGAAAGCGGGGTTTTGATGCTGTAAGAGATGTCGGTATAGAATTTCAGCCGCAGGAGGTCCACGACTTTCTGCGTGCGCAGTTTTTCCTGCACGCGCCAGGCCCTTACGCTCATCCAGGCAATGAGTCCCAGCAGCAGTGCATAGGCTAACTGGGTATACCAGGCCCACATCACCGGCGGACGGATGCAGATTTCGAGCGCATGCGCTTCTTCCTGCCAGATGCCGGCGGTATTGGTGCTGCGCATGCGGAGCCGATAAGTTCCCGTAGGCAGATTGCCGTAGGAAACGTAACGGGGTTCGGACCCGGCATAGATCCATTCGGTGTCGATGCCTTCGAGCATGTAGCCGTATTGGAGATTGTCCTGCGCGATGAACGAGAGCGCCGAGAAAGAGAAAGATATCTGGTTGTCCTGGTGGCGCAGCGTAATCCGGGTCGGTGTAGTTGATATCCTGCGGCAGTTCGGGCGAGCCCACGACGAGCGAGCGGTTGTGAACCTTTGAAATCGGTTATGAACGTATGGTAGCGCGTGGTGTCGGCAGCGACCCGGTTCGGATGAAAAAAGGTCAGTCCGTTGATGCCGCTCATAAAGATATAGCCGTCACTGTCCTGGCGCAGCCGAAAACGAATCCGGGGCGGCTGAAACGGCCGTTGTCGAGCGCGATGAACTGCCCCGTGCCGTCCGACGGACCGTATTTGCAAACGCCGGTCGTCGTGGCGATCCACAAATTACCGCGGTCATCGTTGATGATCCCACTGATATAGGGGCGAATTATCCGTAAGCGGCAGATCGACGAACGCGAATCGGTCCCCGTTGTAGTCGTAGCGGAACAGGCCGCAGGCCGTACCGCACCAGATATTGTTGTACGGATCGACGAACAGACAGGATACCCACGTCACGGGGTTTCCGGCCCTGTCGGCGAGCGCATAGCTGCGCGGGGCCTCCGTTTCCCGGTCTGCCGGCAGACGGAAAAGCCCGTTGCGTTTCGATCCTATCCAGACATAACCGTTCCGGTCCCCCTCAATGGCCGTGCAGTTATCCAGAACGCCCTTTCCGGAGGGCACTTCCACCCGGTAGGTCGTGTCCCTGACCGTTTCGTGGAGGTAGAGACCGCCGTTTTCAAACCCGATCCACATGTTGTCTTCCGCATCGCGGTAGAGCGCCCGCACGAAATTGCTCTTCCCGACGGCCCGTTCGATCGAGGGATTCCGGCCGAACCGGTCGTTCCGGGGGTTGAAGAAGCGGATGCCGGTCTTCGTTCCGAGCCACATCATCCCGTCGGCATCGAGTTCGATCCGTTCGATCTTGTTGGACGAAACATGGTCGCGGTCGCCCGACGGAGCGAAGAACCGCTCGATGCGGTAGGTGCCGGCTGCCGACCCGTCGAAAGTCATGCGGTTGAGCCCGTAGGCCGTGGCGAGCCATACCGTATTGCGCTCCTCGATCCAGATATCCGACACGGTGTTATGACTGGGCGTATTGGATGATTCGACGTCGTTTTTCAGGTTGACGAACGGACCTTGGCTCTTTTCTTCGAAGCGGAACAGTCCGTCGCGGGTCCCGAGCCAGAGATTGCCCCGCCCGTCATCGTAAAAGGTATTCGTGGTGCTGCTCATGTCGTCGAAATGCGGACTGGTGAGCAGCCGCTCCGACTCTGTTTCGCGCCCCTCGTCGTCGCGGCGGATGATCGTATTCCCCTGCCCGCGTATGCCCAGCAGCAGATCATTGCCCCTTGCGGCAAGGGTCGAAACCTCGATGTGACGTACACGGAAGGGATCGGCGTTCCCGAGCTCCCCGACACGCGCCGAGAGCAACCGCTGCCGGTCGTAAAGAAAGACATTGTCGAACCGGTCGGCGGCCATGCGGTAATTCGAGCCGAGCACCGCCAGTGTATCGGTTCCCGCCAACAGTTCCCCGGGTGCAGGAGTCCCGCTCTTGCGGAGCGTTTCGGGGGTTCAGCCTCAGGCGGACCAGCACGCCGTTGACCGCTGCCAGCAGATGGCCTTCGCGGTCACGCACAACGGAGCACAACCCCGCATTCGGTCCTGTCTGAGGGTCGGGAGCATAGGCGTAGAGCGGTTCGGAGCGGTCAGCGGCAGGCGTATAGAGGTAAATACCGCGGTTGGTACTCAGCATCAGCCACTCCCCGGCGGTACGCAGGACGGTATAAACCCGGATGCCGGTCATCGTCGCGGACTGCGTGAGCCTGCGGCGGCGGACATCCAGCAAGTAAAGTCCTTTGTCGGTGCAGAGTAGCAGACTGTCGCCTGTGAAATTCCATGGACTGAACGATGTTGCCGCCTTCGAAAAAGCTCCGTACCGGGCATCCCGTCCAGCGGATGATACGAGAGGCCGTCGAAACGGGCCAGTTCGCCGCGGGATGCGACCCAAAGGAATCTCGAGCGGATCACGCGCCAGCGCCGTGATATTGTTGTTCGAAAGCGGTTGGCCGTAACGGGGACGGCGGTAATCCGTAACGGTTGCAGCAAAGAGCACCTCCGTACAGGAGAGCACGAAAAATATGACCGGGAGAATTCGTTTCATAGGCGGACCGCCGTCGTTTCCTGCAAATTTATCTTTATTTTTTCGGATTATCGCACGATCCGCGTCTAAAAATCGCATTGGGTCGGCAGGAGACCGAAACGCCCCTTTATTCGTTGTCCGACAATATTTTAGAGGCGAAAGATGCACGATCTTCAAACAATAATAATTGTTTTTCAAACATCCGGACCGTCGGAATTTCACGCTTGCGCCCCTTTTATGCAGGATTTGCAGGCCTTGTTTTCGAATTCCGGCACTTAACTTTGCAATACCGAAAAAACTGAAACGAAGATGAACCTCCTGCAACGCATCCTGCCGCTCATTCTGCTGCTTGCCGCCGCATCCCCTGCCATGCCGGACGCTACCGGCCCGGGCAGGTGCGCACCGAACGGACGATCGACCGCGACTGGACCTTCCGCTACTTCCCCTCCGGAAAGGAGGACGCCGCACCGGCTTCACCGGACTACGACGACGCGGCATGGCAGGCCGTGGCGCTCCCCCATACCTGGATGACCTATGAAACGACGGGCGACATCCATCCCTATATCAAATTCGCCTCCGAACGCGAAGACTCTCTATTGGTGGAACGGCTGGGGCTGGTACCGCAAACGGATCGTGATCAGCGAGGAGCTGCGCGGCAAACGGATCTTCGTGGAGTTGGACGGCGTACAGAAATACGCCCGGGTCTACCTGAACGGAACGCTGCTCGGCGATCACAAAGGCGGCTACAACGGATTCTATTTCGACCTGACACCCCATATTCGTTTCGGCAGGGGAAAACCTGCTGGCCGTGCAGGTGTCGAGCCGCCGCGACGACAAATTCGGCACCATTCCGCCCGCTACGGCCGGAAATTTCAATGTCTACGGCGGCATTTACCGTGACGCGTGCGGATCGTCGTGAAGAATCCCGTTCACATACCGTTTCAAAGGCAGCTACAAACACGAGGGCGGCACGTTCGTGACCACGCCGCTCGTGAACGAGCGCGAAGCGCGTTTCTGCCTGCGTACCTATGTCAAGAACGATACGCCGCAACCGGCAGAGGTGAACCTGCGCAGCATCGTGACCGATGCCGACAACAAGGAGATCGCCGTACTGGAACAACACCGTGCCCTCGCCGCCGGGGAGCTGGCCGGATTCTGCCAATGGAGCGATACGCTCCGCACTCCGCGGCTATGGAGCCCCGAATCTCCCTACCTCTACCATATTTACAGCGAAATACGCGATGCCGCAGGCCGGCTGCTGGATACCTATCATACGCCGCTGGGCTTCCGCTGGTTTTCGTGGAATTACGACGACAATACGCTCTCGGTCAACGGAAAGAAAATCCATATCCACGGCACCAACCGTCATCAGGAGTTCCCGTGGCTGGGCGACGCCATGCCGCAGTGGCTCACCGAACGCGACATGCTGACATCCGCTACGGCATGAACACCAATTTCATGCGTACGGCCCACTATCCGCATATGCCGATGGTCTACGATTTCAACGACCGGCACGGCATCATCACCGTCGAGGAGGTCCCCAACAACAAGGCCATCGATTTCGACCGCGAGGTACAGGAGCACAACATGCGCGAATGGTACGCCGCGACCGGAACCACCCCCTCGATTTTCCTTTGGAGCGTCGGTAACGAGACCTCGAACGCCGCGGACTCCGCTGGACCCGCGAAGAGGATTCCACGCGCCTAATCCATGAACGCAAAGCTGAAAATTACGGCGACTACGTGACGCATCACGCCTCGAACCTCGACATGGAAAACCTCCTGCGCGTGACCATCCGCGGCTGGACAGATACGGACGTGAAAAACCTCGAACCGAAAAACAACGCCGCCGTCGCCAAGAGCGGCCAGCTGGCCGGTACCGAGGAGTGGCAGCACACGATGGCGCGCGTCGCCGACGGCAGCATCCGCGGGCGCATCGACGGTCAGGTAGTAGGGTGGCTCTACGCCGACCATGGTTGCGACCGCATCTACAAGGATGCCCCGCTGAAAAACATCAATTATAAGGGATGGGTGGACCTCTACCGTATTCCCAAATATATGTATTATCTCTGGCAGGCCAATTACCTCCCGGAGCCGATGGTCTTCGTCCATCCCCACTATTGGCAGCGCAAATACCTCGGACAACGCCGCACGATCCGCGTGGACAGCAACTGCGAACGCGTAGAGTTGTTTTCCGGCAACCGCAGCCTCGGAGTACGGCATCCGTCCAAAGAGAATTTCTTCACGGTGGAGTTTCCCGACGTGGAGATCGTTCCCGGAACGCTCCGGGCGGTAGCCACACACGGCAAGGAACGCCGGGAATGCCGGGTCGTGATGGCCGGCGAACCCGCAGCCATCGTGCTGACGGCCCTCCGGGGCAGAATTCCCGCCGACCGCAGCGGACTGGACATCGTCACGGCCGAGGTGGTCGATGCCGACGGCAACCCCGTGCAGGGTTTTTCCGGACCGCCTCGCATGGAACGTCGAAGGAGCGGGCAGGCTGGTAGGCTGTCCGCCTCTACACGAGCGACATCGACAAGACGCTTTCGGACGAAGGAACCGGATATGTGACCGCACCCGTGCCGAACGTCGTGCGATCCACGGCTCGCCCGGGACGGATCACGGTGACGGTCTCATCGCCCGGACTCGCATCCGGCAAAGTCACGATCCGCACGCACGCCGTGAAGGAGAAGACTGTGGACGGCATCTTCGAACCGCGCCTTTCGGACGAAGGACGCGCGAAGATACGGCGTGACACGGCTTTCCGCGAGGTCGTGGAGTATGTCGAAGAGATGCGGCCGATCTTCGCACCCGAGCAGATCGAGGCTGCGTCGAAAGAGGAGTATGCCCGGCAGATGAAAGAATTCGTGCTCGCACGGAATCCGCAGATCGACAAAAAGAGCGTCGAATTCAAATGCCTCGTGAAAAAACTGACCGTTTACATCGAAAACACCCGCGGCGAACTGACCGAAGACGACTATAACTTCATCGCCCGGACTTACAACGACCTGCGGATGCTTTCGCGCTCGATCGAAAACCGCCATTTCCACCCGGCCTACACCGAAGAGCTCAAAAGCTACTACGCCGATCGGATGCTGGTCCGCGGCCGCACGACCGACATCGGCAAGACGATCCGCCTGATCGACGCAATCCCCGACGGTCTCGACATCGTCTACGTGCGCAATCCCGAACGTTCGACACAGCCCGCACCCCTGCAATACGGCAATACGACCTACCGGTATTCGGCTGTCGCCGCATCGGTGGAACGGGCCGTGGAACTGCTGCACCCCGAATTCACGGACTTCGCCCCCGCCGAACGGCGCCGTGTAATGGATTACCTCACCCGTATCAACCCTTCGGTCGTTCGCAACGGCGACGGTTACGCGTTCCGTTTCGACCGCCCGCTGGCCATACCCCGCAATCTGAACGAACTATGAAAACCGACCTGCATAAACGCTTTCTCTGCGTTGCGGGACTGACCCCGCTGGCCGCCCTGTCGGGCGGCTGCACCGACACGTCCGTCCGACACGCGTCCCAACATCCTTTTCGTCATCGCCGACGACCAGTCGTGGCCCTACGCCTCGGCCTACGGATGCAAAACGGTCTCGACTCCCGGTTTCGACTATGTCGCCGGCCACGGGGCGCTGTTCAACAACGCCTATGTCACCTCACCCGGCAGCAGCCCTTCGCGGGCCAGCATCCTGACGGGACTCTATCCCTGGCAGATCGAGGAGGCCGGAACGCATGCCAGTTCGTTCCCGGCGCGTTACACGTGTTATCCCGACGTTTTCCGCGAAGCCGGATATCACGTCGGCTATACGGGTAAAGGCTGGGGGCCCGGTGACTGGGCAGCTTCCGGACGGAAACACAATCCGGCAGGTCCCGAATATAACGAGTGCCGTCTCGACCCGCCTTACAGCGGCATTTCGAAGATCGACTACGCGGCCAATTTCCGCAAGTTCCTCGCCGAACGCCCCGAAGGAGCGCCGTTCTGCTTCTGGCTCGGGACCCACGAACCCCACCGTCCTTACGAAAACGCCTCGTGGGTGAAAGCCGGACACGTGCTCGACGAAGCCGAGGTCCCGGGATTCCTGCCCGATGCCGATCCGGTCCGCGGCGACATCCTCGACTACGCCGTCGAGATCGAGTGGTTCGATCGACACCTCGGCTCCTGCCTCGAAGAGCTGGAACGCCGCGGCGAACTGGACCGCACCATCGTCATCGTCACGGCAGACAACGGCATGTCGTTTCCGCACGCCAAGGCCAACTGCTACGACGCCGGACTGCACGTGCCGCTGGCCGTCTGCTGGGGCGAACGCATCCGGCCGCGGCAGGTCGTCGAATCGCTGGTGAGCTTGGTGGACGTATTCCCGACGCTGCTCGAAGCCTCGGGCGTAACCTACGGCGCCGACAGCGTACTGGTCGGCGAAAGCCTGCTGCCGCTGCTCGAAGGACGGGCCGCGGAATACAGTTCTGAAGCGGTTTACGCCGGACGCGAACGACACTCCTGCTCACGATATAATAACCAGGGTTATCCGATGCGTAGTATCCGGTCGGGCAACTACCTGCTGGTACGCAATTTCCATCCCGAGCGCTGGCCGGCGGGCGATCCGCAGGCGCTCGACAAGAAAGGCCGCCCGGCGGCGATGCACGGCGCCTACTACGACATCGACGCAGCCCCGTCGAAGACTTATCTGATCGATAACCGCGAGAATCCGCAGGTGAAGACCTATTTCGATGCCGCCGTGGCCCGGCGCCCCGAATTCGAACTCTACAACCTGAAAAGCGATGCCCGCTGCCTGCACAACGTAGCTGACGATCCCCATTATTCGGACATCTTCGAACGCCTGCGTTCACGGCTGCAAATGCGGCTCGCCGAAACCGGTGATCCGCGCGTGGGCGCCGACCCCGAGATTTGGGAAAGCTATCCGCGCCTCGAAGGCAAGATGCGGACGTTTCCCGCTCCCAAAGAATAAACACGACCCAAAACCGAACCTACGATGAACAAAACCCGTTTTACCCGTCTGACATTGTTCTTCGCCGCCTCCGTATGGTGGAACGCCGCCCCGGCCCAGAAAGCCGCCGAACGTCCCCGAACCGAGCAACCGCTCCCGAACATTCTGCTTATTTCGGCCGACGACCTGGGCTGGTCCGACATCGGTTGTTACGGCAGCGAGGTGCAGACTCCGAACCTCGACGAACTGGCCCGCCAGGGCGTTCGTTTCACCCAGTTTCACAACACGTCGAAAAGCTATCCGTCGCGATCGTGTCTGCTGACGGGACTTTACGCCCAGCAGAACGGCTATTTCAAAGATGCCCGCGGACCGCTGGAAAACAGTGTGACCCTGGGCGAGTACCTCAAAACGGCGGGTTACACGACCCTGTGGTCCGGCAAGCATCACGGCGCCGAGAATCCCCGCACACGCGGTTTCGACCATTTCTACGGACTGCGCGACGGAGCCTGCAACTATTTCAACCCCGGTTGCCAGCGCGACGGCGAAGGCGTGCCGGCGCAGAAAGTAAAGAACCGGTTCTGGTGCGTGGAAAAACAGACCTACGCTCCGTTCACACCCAAAGAAAAGGATTTCTACACGACCGATTATTTCACCAACTACGCCCTCGAATGGCTCGACGAATATGCCGGGAGCGAAAAACCGTTCTTCCTTTACCTGGCTTACAATGCTCCGCACGATCCGCTGATGGCGTGGCCCGAGGATATCGCCAAATACGAAGGCAAATACCGTGACGGCTACGAAGCCATCCGTCGTGCGCGTTACGAAAAACAGCGCTCCCTGGGGCTGATAGACGACCGCTACCGCCTTTCCGAAGCCACGTTCCGGAAATGGGAGTCGCTCAGCGACGAAGAACGGGCCGTCGAGGAACGCAAGATGGCCGTCTATGCGGCGATGATCGACCGCATGGACCAAAACATCGGCCGTGTGATCCGCAAACTGAAAGAGCAGGGCAAGTTCGACGATACGCTCATCATCTTCGTTTCGGACAACGGCGCTTCGGCCGAGGTCGTGGAGCTGAAAGACAGCTACGGTGAGATCGGCTCGATGACCTGCTGGACGTCGCTCGGGCCCGACTGGGCCAATGTGGCCAATACGCCGCTGCGTTATTTCAAGAATTACAGCTATCAGGGCGGCATTTCGGCCCCGATGATCGCCACGTGGCCCAACGGTCTGCGCAACCCGGGCCGTCTGTCCGATTTCACGGGCCATTTCATCGACATCATGGCCACGTTCGTCGATCTGGCCGGTGCACCTTATCCCGAGGAGTACGGGAAGGGACGCAGGATCGTACCCTACGAAGGCGTTTCTGCTGCTTCCGGTCATCCGCGATGAGAAACCCGTGCGCGAAAAGCCTCTCTTCTGGGAGTGGCAGCACGGGAGGGCGGTCCGCGACGGCAAATGGAAACTCGTGAAACATGGATCGGACGCCCCTGGTCGTTGTTCGACATGGAGGCCGATCCGTCGGAGACCCAGGATTTGGCCGCTTCGCATCCGGAAATCGTAACGCGTATGAACGCGATGTTCGAGGCGTGGAAAAAGCGGGTATCGATCACCAAGGCGCATCCTCATCTAAAAAAGAATTTATGAAAACGACGGGTTTGTTAGGAATTACCGTACTGGCGGCAGCGACATCGCCCGGTTCGGCAGCCATCGCCCGGGAGCGGAAAGTTCCCGAGCGGCGGCCCAACATTCTCTGCCTGGTGTGCGAAGACATCAGTCCTTATCTGGGCTGTTACGGCGACAAACTGGCCGACACGCCCAATCTCGACCGCTTCGCACGGGAGGGAATCCGTTATACGCGCATGTTCACCACCATCGGTGTCAGCGCACCCAGCCGGGCATCGCTCATCACCGGGTTGTTCCCGACCTCGTTCGGGGCCAATTACATGCGGACGTCGAACACCAAACCCCTGACCGAAGGGCTCGTGCCGCCCTACGAAGCCGTACCGGCCGACGGGGTGAAATGCTACACCGAATTTCTGCGTGCCGCGGGCTACTACTGCACCAACAACGTAAAGACCGACTACCAGTTCAAACCGCCCGTGACGGCCTGGGACGAGAGCAGCAAGACGGCACATTGGAAGAACCGTCCCGAAGGGATGCCTTTCTTCGCCATCTTCAACATGACGGTGACCCATGAATCGCAGGTATGGAAACGGGCGGACGAACCGCTCGTCCTGTCACCCGACGAGGTCGTCTTGCCGCCTTACCATCCCGACAATGCAATCACGCGCCGGGACTGGGCGATCATGTACAGCAACGTCCACGAAATGGATCGCCAGATGCAGACCTACATCGACGAAGTGCGCGACGCAGGACTGCTCGACAACACCATCGTCATCTGGTACTCGGACAACGGCGGCCCGCTGCCGCGTCAGAAACGCGAGCTCTACGAGAGCGGGGGCGTTGGTGCCTTTCATGGTGCGTTTCCCCGACGGAACCTATGCCGGGACCGTCGAAGACCGGCTGCTGATGTTCGCCGACATCCCGGCGACGATTCTCTCGCTGGCGGGAATCCGCCCGCCGTCGTACATGCACGGCATTCCGTTTCTGGGCCGGTACGAAGGCCGTGAACGCTCCTATGTTTACGGCGCCCGCGACCGCCTCGACGAGATCGTCGAACGCCAGACCTGCGTCCGGGACGCCCGTTACCGCTACGTGCGCAACCACCTGCCCGAAAAATCCGGTTACATGCAGGTCCTTTCACGACTCAACATGCCGATGATGCGCAACATGGTGAAGCTCTACGAGCGCGGTGAGCTCGACGAACAGTCGCGCCGCTGGTTCGAAAAGCCCCGCCGCACGGAGGAGTTCTACGACGTGGACAACGATCCGCACGAGATGCACAATCTGATCGACGATCCGCGGTACGCCCGCGACATCGCACGGATGCGCCGGGAACTGACCCGTTGGGACAAACGCTACAATCCCTATCTGGGGCTGACCGAAGCGGAATTGCGCGAACGTCTCTGGCCGGGCGGCGTGCAGCCCGGAGTCGCAGCTCCGGAGGTTCGCAGCGACCGGAATGGCAGCGTGAAGATCGTCTGCGCGACGAAAGGCGCCTCGATCGCCTACCAGATCGACGGACGCGGTTACAACGAAAAAGCACTGGCGGCTCTATACCGCCCCCCGTGCGCTTGAAGCCAGGGCAAACCCTGACGGCCGTCGCCACGCGCATCGGCTACAAGACAAGCGACGTGACAACTTATAAGCATTGAACCGACCATGACATTGAAGCGAATCCTGATACTGGGTCTCCTGCTGACGGCGGCATGGAGCGCCGGCGCCCAGAGCCGTGCCGGGGAGATCGAACGGCAGATCCGTCCCGTAACCTTTCCAGACCGTGATTTCCGCATCACGGATTTCGGGGCCGAGGCCGGCGGAAGCCGACTGCCGGCCCGCCGTCACCGCGGCCATCGACCGTTGCAACCGCGAGGGCGGCGGACGGGTCGTGATCCCCCGCCGGACGCTGGTTCTCCAAAGGTCCCGTCGTGCTCAAAAGCCACGTCAACCTTCACCTCGAAGCGGGCGCCGTACTGTTTTTCAGCAGCGACGAAGCCGACTACCTGCCCGCCGTGCTCACGCGCTGGGAAGGAACCGAAGTCTATAACTACTGCCGCTGATCTACGCCTGGCAGGCGACGAATATCGCCGTTACGGGACAGGGTGTGATCGATGGCCGCGGCTCGCACAATTTCGCGCAATGGAAACCCCGGCAGAAAGCCGACCAGAAGGCTCTCCGCCGCATGGGCACGAACCTGATTCCGGTCAGCGACCGTCTGTTCGGCGAGGGCCACTACCTGCGCCCCGCCATGCTGGAGCCGGTCAACTGTACGGACGTGCTGATCGAGGGCGTGACCTTCGTGGATTCTCCTTTCTGGGTCATCCATCCGCTGGCGTGCGAGAACGTCACGGTGCGTGGCGTGACGGTGGACAGTTACAACCTCAACAACGACGGCTGCGACCCGGAGTCCTGCACGAACGTACTGATCGAAGACTGCACCTTCCGCACGGGCGACGACGGCATCGCCATCAAATCGGGCCGTGATAACGACGCATGGCGTATCGGTCGTCCCACGGAAAACGTCCTGATCCGCAACTGCTCGTTCCGATCGAAGGCCAACGGCGTCTGCATCGGCAGCGAGATTTCGGGCGGCGTGCGCAACGTAGTCGTCGAGAATGTGCGCATGTCCGACGTCGGCAACGGCATTTATTTCAAATCGAACCTCGACCGCGGAGGTTATATCGAAGATGTCTTCGTCTGCGGCGTGGAGGCCGACAGCGTGCGCAAGACCCTCGTTCTTTTCGAACCGGACTACAAATCGGAGAGCCGGGAAAACCATCCCACGGCGTTCCGTGGGTTCGTGATCGGGGATGTCCGGGCACAATGGGCCGGGAAGGCAGGCATCGACATCCGGGGATTCGCCGATATGCCCGTACGCGACGTGACCATCAGCCGGTTGACCCTGGCGTCGACCCCCGAACCGGTGATCGTCCGGAATGCCGCCGGCATCATCCTGTCGGAGGTCACGATCAACGGTGAACGGCAGGACCGGTACGATCCCGATGCCTGCATTTCGCTCAACGGAAAGTGGGAGGTCGCCATCGCCGACACGATGCCGCAGACCTATGCGGCGAAGGTTCCCGTGCCGGGTATTATCACTATGGCGACGCCCTCCCTGGGCGAAGACCTCGACGCCATCGACAACCGGGAAATCGGCTACGACTACGTCTGGTACCGCCGCACGTTTACGCTCGATGGCCCCGCCTATCCCCGGGCGCTGCTCCGCCTGCGGGCCAAATACAACGCGCAGGTCTTTCTGAACGGCCACGAAATCGGCTACGATCCCCATACGACCTATTCGCACGGCACGTTCGACCTTTCGGAGGCCATTGACTACGATGGTTCCAACGAACTCGTCGTGCGCGTCGGAAGCTGGAATACGGCGACGACTCCCTCCAAGGAGAATTCGGCCGAGTGGTGGCGCAATTCGCGGGCGCCGGGCATCTGGGACGACGTAACGCTCTGCCTGGGGCAATCGGTTTCGATCGACCATCTGAAAATCCTGCCCGAAATGACCGAAGGGCGCGTCCGCTGCGTGGCGACACTCGTGAACACTTCCACGCGGGACGAACGGCTGGCGATAGAAGCCGCTGTCTGTGACAACATGCTGGCCGTAAGCCGCGCCGCGACGGAGGTTTCCGTACCGGCGGGCGGCAGCGCCAAGTGTGAATTGATGCTTCCGGCCGGAATGCTCCGGACATGGAGCGCCGGCAAGGAGGGAACGCCCCGGCTCTACCGGATGGAGGTTACGGCTGTGAATACGGCAGGCGTGCTTTGCTCGCGCAAATCCGAACGTTTCGGCTACCGCAGCATTGAAACCCGCGGCCGCGACGTACTGATCAACGGCGAAAAGGCCCTCTTCCGGGCCGAAAACATCGCTTTCGTCCGGGCGCTCAACCGCTGGGCGGACGTGATGTTCGACGAAGCGTGGATACGCCGCTTCCTGCGTGCCGCCGTACAGGAGTACAATTTCAACTACCTGCGCATCCATCTGGGCCATGCCTACGGCAAAATGGTACGACATCGCCGACGAGGGGAGGGCATCATGATTCAGGACGAATGGCGCTTCATGCACGACGACGAACCCGCGGGCGAAGACCTCGTAGATACCGAAACGGAGTTCCGCCGCTGGGTGGAGCAGAACGTCAACCACCCGTCGATCGTCGTCTGGGATCAGGAGAACGAGGGCAACGTGAAACTCGAAGCGCTGAAAACCGAACTGCGCCGTTATGACCCGACCCGGCTGTGGGGCGAGGACGACTACGTCGCCAAACATATTTACGAATATTCGGAAAATGTCGTGAAAGATTTCAGCGGCTATACGATCTCCGATACGAAACCCTCGACCGTATTGGAGTCGTGCCGCCTGTGGACCAATGAATTCGGACTGCTCGAACCGCGCGAGAGCTTCAAAACCAGCCGCACGGCCAGCGGCTGGGGACTCTACTATTACAACCGCGACGACATCGCCCGTCTGCTGTCCGACCTGCATGCCGACATCGGCACTTTCTACCGCTCGCGCCGTTTGCAGGCATGGGCCCCTTTCGCATTGCTGAGCGGTGCCGTCAACGGGCACAACTTCTACCGCGGGGACATCGCCGACTCGCTGTCTCCGCAGCCCAACCTGCTGGTGCTCAAACACCTCAATGAGCCCGTCGGGGCCTCGGTCGAGATGAACCAGGCCCGGGAATGGTACAAGGACAAGACGCTCTACCGGCCGGGTGCCGAATACCGGAAAACAGTGTGGGTGTGGAACGACCTGCCGCGGGCGTGCGACGTTCGGTTACGTGTGATGCTCGTCGCTCCTGACGGAACAGAATACATCTGCGCGGATGAAAACGTGACGGTCGCCGCATCATCGGCCGTAAAGCGGGAGGTCAGGCTGACCATGCCCCGCACGCAGGGCATCTGTCTGGTCGAGCCGCGCCTGACGCTGCCCGGCGGACGAGAGGTCGCCGGCGTCCGGCGCCGCCTGATGGTAGCCCGGAATGCTTCGAAGGTCACGGAACGGATGGCCTTCGGAGGACGCCGCACACCGGTCGCAGGCGGATGGTCGATTCTCGAACATTTCACCGGAAGCGACATTCCCGACCCGGTCCGGCAAAGCATCATCGCGGCCGCGGGCGACGGATTGATCGACAGAATCGACGTATCGGGCACGCCCGAAGCCCCGATCTATATCGTGCAGTCCACCCGTTATGAGTCGCACGACCGGCTGCACCTCACCACTACCACGTTCGATGCCGAAGGTCGGGTGCGCGACATCCGCCGGGCCGAGGCCATGCCCTACGTGAACCTGCCGGCTCCGGTGCGCCGGACTATCGTGGAGGTCGTGGGCAGCGTCCCCGTGGACGAATCGCGGGTCATCCGCCGCGGCGAAGGAGACGAGACGACCTACGAAATCACAATGATCGGCTCCGATTTGCGTTACAAACTGCGAATCACCGACGACGGAGTCCTCCACGACAAGAAAGTAACCCGTAAAAAAGCGAAAAATAACAAACCAACGTTTTACTAACCTGATTTTATCATGAAACATTTTTCTCGACACTGATGCTTATCGCGGCCCTGCTGTGTATGGCATCTCCGGCTTCGGGCCAGCGCAGGGGGTAACGTGCGCGGTAAGGTGACCGACCAAACGGGCAGCGTCCTGCCCGGAGCCAATGTATTGTGGACGGAACGACACTCGGTGCCGCCACCGACATCGACGGTATCTACCTGTTGCAAGGCATTACCCCCGGCGATTCGGTGAAGATCACGGTCGTATACCTCGGCTACGAGCCCGTCACGAAGCCGGTCCGCATCGTAGCCGGAGAGACGGCGACGCTCAATTTTCAGCTCATCGGAAGCGGCCAACAGCATCGACGGCGTGGTCATTTCGGCCGTCGTCGATGGTCAGCAGCGCGCCCTGAACCAGCAGCGTAACTCGGACAACATGATGTCGGTACTTTCGTCGGACCAGATGGGGCGCTTCCCTGACCTGAATGTCGCCGAGGCTCTGCAACGCCTGAGCGGCGTGACGATTTCGCGTGAACGCGGCGAAGGCAAGACCGTGCAGCTGCGCGGTACGCCGGCCAATTTCACGAACATCAACGTCAACGGCGAGCAGATCATCGGTACGAGCGAGGAGGGCGGCCGTGCCGAGTCGCTCGACCTGATCCCTTCGGACATCCTCGCGTCGATGGAGGTGCAGAAGACCCTGCTTCCTTCGAACGACGGCGACGCCATTGCCGGCGTCGTGAACATGCGCACTTCGACAGCCCGCTCCCTCAAAGCAAGAGGCATGATAGACCTTTCGTCAGGTTACAACGTACTGCGGGGCAAGGTGCCCTACAATATCAAGGGAAGCTATTCGCAGCGTTTTCGGAGCCAACCACCGCAACCCCGACGGCCGTTTCGGCATCGCGGCCAGCGCCAGCTATTACCGGTCGTCGAACGGTTACGACCGTTTGGAGGCACAGACCTGGAAAGAGGTGAAGACCCTCAACGGCGACGACCATCAGGGAGAGGGCAAATACGGCGAAAAACGAAGGTAAAACCTACCTGCCGCTGGATTTCCGTTACCGTTATCAGGAAGGCACCCGCCAGCGCGTCGGCGCATCGCTCACCTTCGACTATGCTCCTACGGTGAACACGAAATTCGTACTGAGCGGTATGTTCAACCACCGCGGCGACCTGACACCCGTTACCGAACCGCACCTCCGTCTGGACAAGTCGGACAACTACTACCTCTACGAGGACGGACGCCTGGGCGTCGACCGGCTGCAAAAAAGATCCTGCAAGTGACCGATCCAGGACATCAAGACCGATAATTTCAACCTCAACCTCGACGGCGAGGCGTGATCGGCAGTTGGAAGATCGACGGAGGCGTCTTCTTCTCGACCTCGCGGCGCGAAGCCAACAGCGCCCAGTACGGTTTTCAGACTCCGCAATGGCGCAACGGCAAAGCTCCCACCAACCTGGCGGGCGACAAGTTCCCTTCGAAAGAGGCATTCGTCAAGAAAGAGCCGCTTTGCCTGGGTGAAATCCTATCAGAGCCGCTATCTGGAACTGGACGAGACGCTGATGTACGAAGACAAGCCGCTCGACGACCTTTCCTACTATGAATTTTATACGCTCGACAACAACAACGTCCGGCAACAAGGGGGCCGCAACATCACCGGCCGCCTGAATGCACGAAAACTATTTCATCGGCACCAACGCCCGTCGACGCTGTCGTTCGGCGT
>VOFJ01000480.1_pt1 | contig 17888 bp, 26 predicted proteins | sample 5384081 | NCBI WGS metagenome assembly VOFJ01 (sample SAMN12384729, study PRJNA508395) | human gut metagenome | isolation source: healthy gut I | host: Homo sapiens
ACGCCGCAAACGAACCCGGCAATCAAAGAATGGGGAGCGTATATGCGAGATATAGCTCATAATGGAATCTGCATACTCTTGTCCCATAACCGCTGATTAGCTGCTGATAGTAGCGCTGTCCCGTATTGTAACAATGGGGATCTTAGTTTCCGATGATCCCATGGAAAAAAAACACCATGCGATATGATTCTTTTTGCACTTTCTTATAATCGCCGGATTTCAAAGCAAAGATCAGCCAGGACACCAGGCACACGGCACCACGTCAATAATGCTCCAATACCCCATGCCGGTCAGCAACATTAAAATACCGCAGATCAATCCTGTCAGCGATATCATTCCATTCTTCTGGACTTTAGAATAATACAGCATCATTACGATTCCGCCAATCAGCGGAACCAGCTGAACCTCCTGAAAAATCGTATAGACAGCGCACGCTACTACCTGGCTCTCGCAGAAAACAAAGACTACCGATATCCGTGACTTGGCCGACCTGCAATATACCGCATATCGTATTGAAGCACAAACCAGGAACTTTGAGAAAGCAACCGATAACATACATCGTTATATCTATCCGACTGATTCGCTGACACGCTCGAACATGCAGTTTTCCGCCGGCATGGTGGAACGCGAATATTTTTAAAGAACGGACTGACTTTGCCGAATACCGGATGAAAAACCGTACTATCTGGGAAATCGCAGCAGCAACTGTAATCCTTCTGATGATAGGGTGGCTTATTACATCACCCGCCAACGCCTGCGACTGCAACGCGAACGTACCGACCACTATCTGCTACTGGCAGAAGAAGCCAATTCCCCGAGTACAAAACTCTGACCGAACGCATGGAAGGACAGCGCAATACTGAAAACCATCTAAAAGGATTGATAGCCTCTCGTTTTGACATTATCGACAAATTGGGAAAAACTTACTACGAACGCGAGAATACCGCATCACAACAGGCCGCCATGTTCCACGAAGTGAAACAAATAATCACCGATTTTGCAGAAAACAATGAAATGCTGCAAGAACTGGAGCTTATCGTAAATACCTGCCATGACAACGCCATGCAAAAACTCCGGAATGATTTCCCTGCAATGAAAGAAGCTGACATCCGGTTACTCTGCTATATCTTTGTAGGTTTTTCACCACAAGTAATAAGCCTGTTCATGAAAGATACGGTAGCCAATGTATATGCCCGTAAGTCACGACTTAAATCACGTATCAAATCAGCAGAAACGGCTAACAAGGACCTGTTTTTATCACTTTTCGGATAGGTGTTAGGCCAGTGTTAGAAATCTGAGAACCCATTCAAAATAACTATCTGAATATCAATACTATCAAAATACAAATGTTAGATTTACAAGATCGTATCATAACTCAAAAAAAATGATACGATCTTACTACTTTTGCATTCGAAAAAAAATTGAAAAAAAGAGAAGATTATGAGAAAGATTGTTATTCTGCTAGGTATCATACTCTTTATGATAGCGTGCGAAAAAGGAAACGAAAAAATGAGAGAAGCTAAAGTAGTGGTTGTCGTTTATGATGAAAATGGAAAAATTGCAACGGGTATTCCCGTAAAGATGTATAATGAAAAAGATTATAAAGTTTTTGAGAAAGATAATCTGACCTTACCTACTGCGGTTGTCCGGACCAATGAAAGCGGGATAGCCACCTTTTATTTTACCGCAAGAAGAATGGTTCGCAGCACAGTCGCAACGGTTCTTTACGTTCGTGGTACAAGAAGGTGGCGGACCTGATAACTACCAGATATGGTCTTCCGGCAGAACCGTAGAAACAGGTAAAGTAGTGAAAATAGAAATACGTTTAACCCAATTCCCTAACTAAGCTTTTATCACAATGAAACAAACTAAACTTAATATATTAATAGTACTTTGCCTGCAAATGATGACAGGACTTACATTACTGAGTTGCAGCACTGAAAACGATGAATTCAAGAAGGAACTGCCTCCAACGGAGCAACCATCTGAACCCACAGGAGTTTTACTTGAACGTTTTTCCATAGACCAGCTGCCTGCAAAAACGATTTACGCATTAGGAGAGAGTATAGACTTAACTGGACTCAAAGTGACAGGTGAATATGATGATGGGGAAACAACGGTCCGTGAATGTTGCCCCAAAACAGATCAGTGGTTTCTCGTCATCTGTCCCTGTCGACAAACAGGAAGTGACCATAACAATAGAAGGAAAGCAGAAAGCTTTTTACTATTCAGGTGGCACCTGTTCGCGTGGAAAACGGAGTTCTGACAGAAGTCCTGAAAGGGTACGATGAAATCACACTCCCCAACAGCGTGAAATCCATTCCTAAAAACGCTTTCAACGGCAGTAAAATAAACAAGGTGACACTCAATGAGGGACTGAAATCCATCGGAGATATGGCTTTCTTCAATTCAACTATTCAGGAAGTTATATTTCCCTCGACTCTGGAACAGCTTGAGGAAAACATATTCTACTATTGCTATCACCTTAAAAAAGCAGATTTAAGCCGGACTAAACTCACTAAACTTCCCGCAAGCACCTTTTGTATATGCGGGCGTTGAAGAAGTGTTATTACCTGCTACGTTGACAGAAATCGGTGCACAGGCATTCCTCAAGACGTCTCAACTGAAAAAGATTGAGATTCCGGAGAACGTCAGAACAATCGGGCTGGAAGCATTCCGGGAAAGTAGCATTACAACCGTGAAGTTACCGAATGGTGTTACAAACATAGCGCAAAAGAGCCTTTTATTACTGTCCGGAATTAACGGAAGTGGCAACCTACGGAACTGTTTTCAATGATGATCCCGAAGCTATGATTCACCCCTTACTGTCTGGAAGGATGCCCCCAATTAACACGTTTCGAAATTCCACAAAGTATCCGGATATTGGGACAAGGATTATTGGGCGGTAACAGAAAAGTCACTCAACTGACCATTCCGGCAAATGTGACACAGATTAATTTTTCAGCGTTCAATAACACAGGTATCAAAGAAGTCAAGGTAGAAGGGATAACACCTCCACAAGTATTTGAAAAGATATGGTACGGATTTCCGGATGATATTACTGTCATTCGTGTTCCCGCCGAATCTGTAGAGAAATATAAAACCGCAGCCTGGTTGGCAAGACTACACAAACAAAATACAAGCGTCCTGATGATTTATCTGAATTTTCGGTTATCATTGTAAAAGTCGATTCCACATCTGCTTTTTATGATGATAATCGGAAATTCTTTTTTATTCGGTTTCTGTCAGATATATTCAGTAAATATTCCGCTATATATTCTTCTTTACTCCCAAATACTGTTCTATTTTCCAGTTTTATTCTTTATCTTTGACGCAATAAAACTACTTCGAATTCACAAATATAGAAAACGGCAAGAGGATGCCAGACATATAGTTATGACTATACTAATTATTATAGCTGTAGTAGTAGTGATTTTCATCGCTATTTACAACTCACTGGTGCGAAAAAAGAAATGAGACTGAAAATGCTTTCGCAGCCATCGACGTAATGCTGAAAAAGAGATACGACTTGATTCCTAATCTGGTAACTACAGTCAAAGAATATGCAGAACATGAAAAAAAGCACATTCGCACAGATTACGGAAATGCGCAACAAGTCGTACGCATCTTTCTCTAATCAGGATAAAGAAAATCTGGACTCTGCTTTCTCACAAGCCTGTACACACTTTTTTGCCATTGCAGAAAACTATCCGCAACTGAAAGCGTCTGAAAACGAACAGCTACAACGTGCGCTTAACGAAACTAGCTCTCGGCGGCACGCCGGACTTTTAACTTTGCGTCACTGACTATAATAATGCAGTACAGACTTTCCCGTCAAATCTGTTGGCCGGTATGTTTGGTTTTCCGCAAAGCGTATTCTCCATTTCCGAACAGGAACGTACTGTTCCGAATGTGAATAACTTTGTTGAATCAGTAAAAAACAATATATAATATGGCAGAAAGTCCGCAATTTGAGACATTGGTACAAAAGTCTTTCCTCATTACTCTGCAAAGTCTTGAACAGAAACGCAAAGAACTAAAAAAGCAAGGACATTCCACCGAATATGGGTAGGGAGGGATTATTCTCGTGATTGGTATTGCATTTCTTCCCTTGCCCATGTAGCACTTATTGGAACCTTTGTTGGCATACTACAGTTGTATAAATGCCAAATCGCAGGAGCTATCCACCTATTATAAACAGGAAGTAATCGTAACAAATATTACAATCTTTTTGTGAAAAATGCCTGTCTTCACACCCGAAGAGGGAATCAAGGAAAGTACATTCAGGAACTGTGCCCTATTCACTTCTCCTGACCGTTATCACACAGAAGATCTTGATACAGGGACGTGTAGGAAAAACGGACTTCTGCTGTGCGGAAATTCATGCCGAAGAACGAAAACACGTGTCAATTCAAAAGGACAGACAAGTCATTATTATTGTAGATATCTTTAAAGGTTTCTTTTTTCATTGCCGATTTTCAGAAAGACTTTCAGGGACATGTACCACTATTTTAAGGAACAGTCTTTGTTCAAACTAAGCTCCAGCGGTTCGGGTAAAACTGAAAATCCGGATTTCGAGAAAACATTCGATGTTTACTCTACAGACCAGATTGAAGCACGCTACCTTCTTTCTCCTTCAATGATGGAACGACTTTTTGCACTAGACAGAGAATTCAACAAGAACATCACAATTAGTTTCAGAGATTCAAATATTCTGATAGCTATTCCTGAATCAAGAAATCATTTTGAAGCCAGCATCTGAAACCGGATGGATGACCGACCTTAGCCAGCTCAAAAACGATTTCAGCATGATTCATGCATTGGTCTCTATTGTAGAGGACTGAATCTTAATACACGAATCTGAGCAAAAAATAAAAACGAATCAGCAGAAACAGAACCCGTTTTTATGTCGAACTAATAGGTTTTATTTGATACTTCTATAGATTTCTACAAATCTCCCCGTTGACTCCTAATCCAAATAAAGCAAAATCACCCAGGCAAGGATCATCCGAAAGACTTCAGCCAATGCAGCGGTGATCCGACGGGCATTCTTCAAAAGAAAAAGTTTCCGAATCCGTCAAATTGAAGTAAATAAGCTACCCTACAAACATGAGTATCTAACGGAACAATCAGGTCTTTACGATCAAAACTCTCCCAGATCCCAAAATCAACTTCCGAATCCCGACGAATCATCCAACGCAAAAACATATTCAGTTTCTTTTGAGGACTTTTGGCAGAGACTTCAAGAAATGCACATAGCTTTTCCATCGGTATTCCAGGGTATGTATTCAAGGCTTCTTCCAGACTTTCAAACTGTGTATAAGCAATGTATAATCGCTGGAAATATCCATAGAAATCAGCATGTGACAGCATCCGATAAAAACTACCGGTTGCTCCCTGATGGGAAATCGTCTCTCCCACTGAAGGGACAGTACATACTGATAAGGCGAATCTCCCATTAGCCCGTGCAATTCGTCCGCTTTCTTCAAGATCTGTTTGCGATTGCCAAAACTCATAATCGCCGTCAGCAAACCGCTGACTTCGATATCCTGTTTCAGCGTATAACGATGGGGAAACTGCACCGGATCGCTTTTGTATAAAGTCTGCGCGATGATACATCTCCGCACACATTAAAAGTTTATTCTTTATATCTTCAGTCATTTCGAGAAAGTATCAAGTATTGAAAGTACAAAAATACATATTCTAGTTGGATTTTCCTCTTTTAAAGTAAATGATAGATTGTATCCCTAATAAAATAACAAACAAATATTCTGCCGTCATATACACAGTCAGAGAAGCATGAAAACATTCACTTAACAGATACAGATAAATCAAATATACAAGAATGGTGATTAACTGGAAGATAAAGGCGAGCTTCGTCTTTCCTGTACCGGTAACAGCATTGATATAAACATATCCGGGCAGTGCAAAAGCATAATTCAACAGCATAACTATAAAAAGGATAGAAAGCTAGTCTCACCAGATTATCGTTATTCGTATAAAATCCGATAACCCATTGGTTACCCCAAAGAGCCATAACTATCAACCTACCCCACGGCATAATAACCCAACCCTAAGAACTTTATGGCAAACGGGAAAAGTTCCTTCCCTGCCCCGCCCCAATTAGATTGCTGACTAATGAACCAGTAGTGGATGCAAAAGAGTTGACAATCACAAAAAAGACGGTAGAAACACTACGAGTAATATTGGAAATAGCAAGCTCTGTCCTTCCCAGATGCTCGATAGCAACGAAGAACAGAAACCAGGGAGCAACGCTGACAAAAAGTGAAGCATACTCCATACAGATATCCTCAACAACTTTATTAACACTTTCCCATCATAAACGACCTTCAGCCCATATTTCACTTTATCTACCCTCACCCACATATATAATAGGAGTACGATAAAACTCCGAACTCTGCCAAAGAAGAAGCCATCGCCGCCCCGGATATACCCAGATTCAGTTTGAATATCAGCAGATAGTTAAAAGGAATATTGATACAGATAGCCATGATAGCTGCCACGGACAATGCTTTGGTCGTTGTTATCCCTACCAGAAAAGACCGGAAAGCTAAAAAGGAAATGAGAATAACAAACCGAAGCTACGCCAATCCAGATAATGAATCACTGCCTGATAAATTTCATCCGAAGTTATCAACCGGCGCAGGATCAAGGGAGAAGCCAAATGGAGCAATAGGCAAAGAATGACTGCCATCCTCGACAGGAAATATACTCCCTGAAAAAATGTACGTCCGTCTCTTTATAATGTTGTTCCCCATTTCTCCGGGCAATCATTACCTGCAGCCCGATGCTAAATCGAAGCCCAGCATATAAACAGCCAAATAGTAGATTCCGGCAAGCGCAGAAGCTCCCAGTTCGACTTCTCCCACATGCCCCAGGAAAATAGCGTCGGTAATATTGATTAATTGTTCCATCAGAATGCTCATCATCACAGGAAAGTTGATGAGCCATATTTGCTTATATGTATAATTCATTGCTCAACTTAAAAATAACACGATACGGCATACCGTATTCCCATAGCAGCACACACAGTTTCGCAAGTTTATAAAAATGGATATAAAACTCTTTGGCAGGCGAGTAGTTGCCTGTCAGATAGAATGAATAGCCTTATTAGAAATGATGCTATTCGTTGAGCGTAGCTAGATACAGAGTTTCATAAATGAATGAATATTGCTGGTTTATCAATCAATTACGCAACAAAGATAAGAAATCTTATTTTCATATCCCAATGTGGTATGGTATTAGCAGATTACTTATAGTAAAGAAATGTATTAAAAACATTGATTGCAACATTAACAGATTGATTTTATACAGATATACCATATTCTAAAGCTAAGGAATGATTCTTAAATATCTTTCTCTTTTGAAAAAAGGCATATCATTTTGAAAAGAGGTAACCAATAAATAAATCCAGATAACAATGAAAGTTTGTAAATTCGAGAAAATGTAAAGATGAGGATGAAATGAAGCAAGTAATCAATTACATCCTAAAGGAACATCCTTACGTAGTTGTGGTTCCGACACTGACGCAACTACAAGAATGGCTGCAGGATATTTCTATCAGCTGGTTTCATGAAGAAGACAGTGCTTCGCATACAACAATCGGCCAAAATCGAAGAATAGCAAGCACACTGGCAGATCACCTCATAACAGATTTGCCACTTCAAATACGGATATAAAGAAATATATCCGGAGAATGTATCGAAAAGATGCACAAACTGGTGGAGGACAAAGCCGATTTATTAATTGATAAAATAATAAAAGCCGAAATATACCGGTTATCCGGAGAATTGTTTGCCTGCTGCCTGCGTCAGCATGGACTGACTGCCCTGTTACATTGGATACCGGTACTTTTATGCAAATGAATCTGGAAAGGAAACCGGATATCCCCCTATATTCAGGAATCTATCAGACAGTATATCAATGAGAATCGGGATACTGACATTTTTCATCGCTCCTCTTTCCTTATGCAAAAATGTATATGGCGAAATTGATTTCATGAATGAGAAGCGTAATGATTATTATGCTACCGTACTCGCCAGCATATTCGAAGCAGACGAAATCATTCTGTCAACCGAACTCACAAATATCTATACCAACCGGAACTGTGCCAGGGAACAACATTCTCTGACCTACACCGAAAGCCGAACAGTTGATTAACAGTGAGTACACAATTTAATTTATACAGACTGTATCACTCTTGCAGCCCGTTCAATATCGTTATCCGCTTAATAGACACCCATGACTGAAACAGAACGGCTCTACATCTCTTCCCATGATACGGGAAAGCAGTGTTAAAGGTATTATTATCCAAGACTCAGTGACGTTTGTACACTTCACATCATTGAACGTCCTGCCCGGCTATTTACTCATGGGCAAACCATTGAAGTCATTAATAAATATCAGATAAACGTTATCTCAATGGCCTCATCAATGTTTCTGTCTCCATGATTCTGACGGCCAGTCGTGATACCCTGCGAATAATTCAAAGAGAACTGCACAAATACACAGAAATGGTCGTTGACGAAAAAATATGTCCGTAATACATATCATAGGATCACTTCATTGGGAACGTACACAACTGAAAGTAACATCATGGAAACAATCAGGCATATCCCCATATCACTGATTTCTTATGGTGGCAGCGATCATTGTTTCACAATATCAGTTCACACGGCTGATAAGAAGCAATTACTCAATTCGCTGTCACAGCGTTTTCTTTGAAAGACTTTCAGCCTGATTAACAAAGTAATAAATACAAATCCATAAAAAACATGAAAATTACAATTATAGGAGCCGGAAACATAGGGAGCGCAGTTGCTGCCTGTCTGGCAAAAGGACATCTCTACAACGAAAAAGATATTATCATTTCTACTCCTCATACAGACAAGCTAGAAAATCTGCACAAACAATTTCCTGCGATACGCATAATGACAGAGAATCAGTATGCCATATCGGAAGCCGACATTATTATTCTGGCTGTCAAACCATGTATAGTAGACGAAGTATTATCTCCGTTACGATTCTCACGCACCCAAATCCTGGTTTCACTGGTAACCGGAATATCTATTTTCACCCGCACATTTATCGGAAACCGAAATGCCTATATTCCGGGTAGTTTCCCAACATCGCCATTACGGAACATTCGAGCCTGACCCTGATAACTTCACGCAAAGCCGGCAAAGAACACCAGCAACTCATAAAACAAACATTTGAAGAAGGAGGAAAGTGTTTGTTCGCAGAAGAGAAACAGCTGGATATCATTTCTGCATTAACTTCCAGTGGAATCGCTTTCGCATTAAAATATATTCATGCAGCCATGCAAGCCGGCATAGAATTGGGTATCTCCGCTGAAGATGCAATGCGAATGACGGCATATAGCATGGAAGGAGCTACAGAACTGATTTTAAATCACGACACCCACCCGCTGTTAGAAATAGAAAAAGCAGCCACTCCCCGGTGGAGCCGCCATATTAAAGGATTGAATGAACTGGAGCACGGGGATTTACTTCCGCCGTTATTCATGCCATAAAAAGTAGCGCCACAGTATCGACCGATAAAGAGACTGAAGAATAGACAAACGATCCCCTAAATTTTCACGCACATAATTTCGCACTAATATAAAGTATATATATTTTTCATATAAAGAAGAAGATACTAACAGCATTATTATACGTTTATTATACATTAGAAAAGAGTTACCCTATACACAGAGTAACTCTTTCTAAATTCAGTTCTTCAGGTTCAGATTTAACTTACGATACTTTATATCAACAATTCTTTACTTATAAGTTAATGGAACTTCAAAGATGTTCACGAACAGCATTCTTTATTATCCAAAGCTAAAAGGGAAAGTGCTTTCATCAGATAAAGCAATTAATCCATTTTTCCGCTGGATACAAATTTTGTTTCTCTCGCCAGCCAACCGGCGGCTAATGCTGTACTCTCTACGCTAAGGTTTAATCTTCTCGCCAATTCTGGTATCGAAATTTCACCAATTTCTTTCAGGGCACACCAGACCTTGCCGGCATTGTTCCCTACTACTCTTTTTATCCATGGCTATTCTCTATTAATAATTCGAAACTAAGATAGCTATTTTTAATAATAGTTCATAACATATTCTCTTATTTTATTTAATAGATTGACATTATTTAAAGATTCAAAAAAGAATCGGGTTCAAACAGTTAAATATTCGGTCATGTTTTATACTAAAGCACCATTCTGGAATACTCAAAATCATCAAATAAATTCATAGCGTAACTAAAAGAGAATCAACAGGTTTTTATTAAAAAATGAATAATAGCAATATCGGACAAGTTCGTTCCCTTTTTACCAATACCTTTGCGAAGTGAAATACCAAAAGAAGTTATGCAACAGAAAAAAAACCAAAAGAAGAGTATCAAAAGTGCGTAAATGTTGTGGTAGAATATATCAATCAACATTTAGGAGAAGACATTGATTTGAAATCGCTGGCCAGGATATCAAACTTTTCTCCTTTTTATTTTCACCGAATTATGAAAGCATTCCTCGGTGAACCGATCGGTACCTTTATTGTCCGGACGCGGACAGAAGCAGCCCACGTTTATTGCGTTATTCGGACATTCCAATTGCCGATATTGCCTATCGCATCGGATATTCATCCCCCTTCTTCCTTGTCGAAAGTGTTCAGACAGTTTTATGGTATTTCTCCTTTAGAGTATCGAAACAATAAAAACTTTTGTAATTATGAAACCAGCAATTATCAGGCCAGACCTGGAACTGAAAAGTGAAATTAAGAGTATACCTGCACGCAATGTTATTTATCTCCGCCTGTCCGGTGACTACAAACTGAATGACTACGGAGGGACATGGGGACGTCTGTGGCAGTTCATCAAAGAACAAAAGCTGCCGATGGGGAGATTTCAGCCCGCTCTGCATCTATCACGACGACCCCAAAGTGACACCAGCCGAGAAATTGCGCACCGATGTATGTATGGTGATGCCCGTACAGGTAGCTCCCAAAGGAGATGTAGGATTCAAGACGCTTCCCGCGGGACGTTATGCAATCTTCTTATATAAAGGTACGTATGACAATCTGCAAGCGGTATATGATACTATCTATGGAAAATGTCTGCCCGAAATGGAATGTACGCTACGCGATGAACCCAGTGCCGAACGCTATCTGAACAATCCATGCGAAACCGCTCCCGAAGAGCTGTTGACAGAGATTTATATTCCGGTAGAATAAGAAGGATTTAAAAATAAATGAGACTGCATCCATAAAAAATGCAGTCTCATTCTACTTTCGCTCATCATTACCCATCAGAGGGCAACTACGCCGGACAGATAATCTTCCTCTCTTTTATCTGTTATTTATCAGCGTAAAGCCCTACCCTGTTTCCCTCGCTATCCGCAAACAAGGCAAACCAGCCTCTGCCCTCTACTTCGATTTTCGTCTTGGGCATCATGATTTTTCCACCTTTCCGAAGGACTTTTTCCAGTGTCTGATCGATGTCTTCACAATTAAAAAGAGATAATCACTCCTTTTTTCCGAAGGAAGATAATCGGGAGCATGAAAAATAGCGCCAACCGTTTCACCTTCTTCCGTGAAACACGCCATCTTCTCCTCTTCACATTCAAAAAAACCGGAAGCTGTTCCCCAAACACTGTTTCATAGAAATCGACAGCCCGGTGAAAATCAACTGTAGGAATCTCAAAAAATGCAATAAACTTTTTCATTTCGTTGGTTTTTTTATGGTTACTATTGAGCCTTTGCAAAGACACTGCAAAAGTAAGGGATGCCACAAAGCTCTGATAGGGAAAAAAAAGACATTTTCAAAGAAGAGAAGTAATCGGAATAAGGAGCACAAACAGAAAGATATTCTGCAGGCGTATAGCCGGAAAATAGTTTGAACTCCTTGATCATGTGGGACTGGTCGGAATATCCACACTCATAGGCCACCTGTGCAAAAGGCAGAGTCGCATCCTGTTGCAACAGAAATAAAGCACGTTGCATACGCACAATACGAAGATATTCCTTAGGAGTCGTACCGACATAATCGGCAAAAACACGTCCGAACTTGCTACTCAAACAAGCCGCCTCCGACAATTGAGGAATATTTATTTGTGGTTGAAGATTGATTTCCTGAAAGACAGCAGACATCCTCTTCAGGTTATACCTGGAAAAAAGCATATAAACGACGAAGAAAAAACTGCTCTATCAGACGGATACAGACTATATTATCAAGTATCAGTGACTTGCTTCGCCAAATCTGAAAGTTCGACATCTTCCACTTCATCCATCGCTACATCCTTCCCATGAAACAAGTGAACGGGAATGTGAAGCAAGGCTTTCGCTGCATAAGGTTGAAAAACAACCGTAATCATCTCTATCCTACCCGTCGACAACACATCGGAGAATCCGACCGACTGTCCGCAAATAAAAGACTGTGGCTGCAACTTTGAATCATTCTGCAGGAAGAGTTGTTTCCCTTTATGAAAAACAAGTTGCATACAACCGATGGGCAAAGTCCGTTCGAAACAGGAACTGCTGCATCATCCTGCAATATCCAATAATGGCGGATGTAAGGCGATAGCACAGAACGGGCTTTATAATCTGAAATGACTGCATATGGCAAAGATATCACTTTTTAATTATGGAAGCAAAAGTAGAGAGTCTCTTTGAATCTGTATTGTAAAAAGAGACATTTAATTATTAAATCAAACCTAAAGAATTATCCTTCTGTTAAAATGATAAAAAGAATAAAGTATTTATGTCTTTTTTTTTTTTATTGTCTAATATTGTTCTCTATTAATACACACAATACATAAAACCGTATGGATGCTCAAGGACTTCGTCTCATAACTGCTCTTAAACTGTGCATACTAGCCACTAAAAAAAGATGGTACACCTTTATATAGTGACAGAGAGCAATACATCTTCTCCGAATTATATGGTTTGGGAAGGAAACGAAATACAAAATATGATAAGTTTGGGAGATCAATTAGGACTTAGTCGTGAAAGAATCCGTCAATTAAAAAGTAAAAAGTATTCAAGAAATTCAGAATTTTAAGAAAAAGAAATATCCCAGCCATCATTGAGATTGATAATCTATTGACTAATAATCACCAGATCAATCTTGATGAAGTACACAATTTTGCTTGCTACTTAAAAAAAAAATTTCAAAGAAAGCCATCTGTCTGAATATCCCATAGAAACTCTTTTTGATCTAGCTCAACTTTACTTTAAACAGGATTATTCCATTATCAAAACCTGGAAAAGAGAAATCAAAGAAACAAGCACAATCTTTCCCAAAAAGCAAAATTCACAATTGACAGCTATTACAAACAAAATTATATGGTTTGATCATGTGAAGTCACGGACTCTTGAAGAAATCCACCCAAATAACTCCTCCTCATAGAAACTATGACCCAAACAAAAAATATTTAGAATCAGAAGCTGGAGAGTTCTATAGTAATAAACTTCAAAGAAATGTTTTTACGAATCGATGCTTGAGAAAAATTCTATAAACGTTTAGAAAAAATCACATGAGGTTATTTATTATGTCGAACAAGGCATTACAATCACATACGATAGAGGAAAATATACCCCTGATGCTATAGTCTTCCTTGATGATGGGAAAGGTTTCGTTGTAGAAATTAAGCCGTTGACCGAAATGGCCAACCAATCTGTACAAAAAAAATTCAAGGCATTACTTGATTTTTTGTGAAGAAACAGGTCTTGGAGCTACTTTAACAGATGGGCGTACAGATATCAATCATATATTCGAAACTATTCCAAATCTCGCTTTCGAAGAAAGCATCTTGCAATCTTTGAAAGAATTTAAGAAACTTACTTACTTATGGTAAAGTAAACGAATTAAAAAATAAATATCAAGTAACGACTATACATCTGCTACAATGCATTATAAAAAAATAATTTATCCTATAACTCCATGCCGACACTTATTTGGAAAACTAAAAAAAGCCCATTATATGTGATTTACTTTTAAGTCCTGAAAATAAGATGTTATTAAAAGAATCGACAGATATTATCAATAACGACAAAACATAAAATATGCCTCGCCCGGGTATTATATAACAGCCAGGCAAGGGGTCTTATTTTTCAAATAACAGAAGCCCGTATTCATAGGCTTCTCTGACATCGCCTGATATTCTTTGTCCGAATATGCACTCTTTACTTCTTGCCTTCTGCATATCATTCTATAAAGCGACTTAATTTGGTAGAGAGTGAAGCTCTTGAAAATTCTTCAGTTCTTCATCATAACTGTGAATAGCCGGAATTTTTTCCGCAGCCTCTGTCTCCTTCCTCCAGTTCGCCATTTTCAAATCAATCCGTACCCGTCCATTGCATGTTTGCGGAATACAAATTATTATGTTTCCGCACCGTGCCTGACATCTTTGCGCACGTTATCTGATCTTTCAACGGCTCATCAGCCAGAAGTTCACTCTCCGCTTGTTCGGTCAAGGACTTAGAATATCAAAAATCACTTGCATTTTATATTCGGACATTTCTACACACTTAGCCGATAGTTTTTCATCCAAGAGCTTGCCAGCCTTGGGCTGTCTTTGGCCTGCTTGTAAGAGAGAAACTTATTAAAATTATCATAGAATTGCGCCCGTGCACTGAAAAGTCCTCTATAACTCTGCTTCAGATTCTGACGGACTTGTATATTAAAAGTAATCTCCCGGATCCATCAATTCCGCAGTGTCTCTGGCAGATACTTCAGGCGGTGCTATCGGAGAAACTTCAGGAACTTTTCCCGTTTGCTCCATATATCCTAAAACCGCATTTATATCTTTCGCATTGGCCATATGCCTCAACACGATGAGCGATGTATGATAATAGTTTATCACTTTACTGGCATTATCCAATTCCTCCGGAGTGACGGAGGACGCAGCCGTTTCTTGTTTCCTCCCGAACAGGAAACCATAAGAAAGCACCTATCAGTGCTCAAACAATAAAGATATTCTTCTTCATAATAATGGTTAATTGATTTAGTTTATTGAGTCTTTCGTACTATAACAATAAAAATCGTTTTTTGTTATAGACAAACAAATATTCGAAAAGTGTTCTCTATATGATATTAACTTAAAAATAAAACAAATATGGAACAATCATTTCAAAGATGCTCCATTTGACTATCATTGAATATACTGAAGGAGGCGTTATCAGCAAACAGTATAAAAACAAAAAATGGCTTTGCATAAAGGAGAAGGGTTAAGCGAACATCGTTTGTTAATGCGCCAAATCTAATATTACTGTAAACGGAACTCTGTTCACCGTAAAAGCAGGAGGTATCGTATTTCAGGTAAATAGCAAATTTAGCAGTGCCTAAAAGATGCTGTTGATTATAACAGGGTTTAAACAATCATAGTGTATAAAACAATTAACATTTCAGACAATCTTTTTGTTAACATTTAATCTAATATTCACTGTACACATAGTTTCAGGTAAATAAAGAAATTCTAGAGCCTAAACAGCCCATATAAGTCAGGGTTTTTACAAGAATCTCGCATTAACATTTTTCAGTAACATTTAACATATTCATTCACCTCCTATTCGTGGCTATTGATTATTTTTCATCACGGAATTATTGCAATACAACCAATTTTACCGTAACTTTGAAATATGATTATCAGCGCCAGCCGCCGGACCGATATTCCGGCTTTCTATTCGCAATGGTTCTTCAACCGGATTAAAGAAGGATATGTGTTAGTTCCCAATCCTTTTTAATCCTAAAATGATCAGCAAGGTCAGCTTACATCCTGCTGTGGTAGATTGCATCGTCTTCTGGACCAAGAATCCCGCCCCGATGATTGATAAATTGGATCATCTGCAAGACTACAAATACTACTTTCAGTTCACCCTCAATCCTTACGGAGAGAAATTAGAAAATAATCTGCCGTCAGTCGACAAACGAATAGACATATTCAAACGCCTTTCGGATAAAATAGGAAAAGAAAAAAGTGATCTGGCGGTATGACCGGATAGTGACCAATGAAGAGTACGAGGTTTCTTTCCATAAGGAGGCGTTTGCCCAAATTGCCTATGGACTTAAAGACCATACCGAAAAGTGTATGCTGGGATTTATTGACCATTACCAGCATATCCGCACCGCAGTCGGCCAGTTCAACATACAGCCGTGCGAAAAAAGAGGAGATTGAAGAAATAGCCGTCTCTTTCAGGAATACCATCAACGAATATCCTGCCATCCAACTGGATACCTGCACCTCCAAAGTTGATCTGAGACATTTGGGAATCCTTGCCGGACTGTGTATCGACAAAGAACTGATCGAAAGAATCACCGGCTACCCCCTCCTTGCCAAAAAAAACAAAAATCAGCGGAATGTCTGCAATTGCATTGAAAAAGTATCGACATAGGCACTTATGAAAGTTGCCTCAACGGATGCATCTATTGTTACGCCATCAAAGGCAATTACAACAGCGTGGAATATAACACTAAGAAAACATGACAGGAACTCGCCTTTGCTGATCGGGCATCCGGCAGAAGATGATGTAGTGAAAGAACGGGAAATGAAAAGTCTGCGAAACAATCAATATTCATTATTCTGAATCACGCCCGGACTGCAGTTAACTTCGCATAAGAGCAAAAAAAAGGCTATCTATCCCAGACAGCCAATCTTTTGTTAACCTTAAATCTAATACTATGAAAACACAGTACAAAGATACGGACTTTCGGCCCCATCTCCAAATTTTCCGGGCAAAACGGACATCTTATAACATGGTTTAATAGAATCAGAGCCGTATTAACAAATGAGTGGGCAGGCATTAACATTTAACAGTTTTCTTAAATAATCAGAGCGTAAAACTGGAATAAGATGCAAAAGTTTTTCGAATCGAACACCTTATCTTATTAAAGAGAGTTTATGAGGCAATAACAAATTCCATCTGCATCAGCTGTTTCTAATAAAAGGTAACCATCAAATTCCATTATATGAACAGATTCGAAAATAAAGTAGTTGTCATCACCGGTGCCGCCGGTGGTATCGGCGAAGCAACCACGCCGCATTGTCTCCGAAGGAGCAAAGTAGTCATCGCCTGAAGCCATTCCGAGAAAAGAGCGGAGCATGCTTTGCCAACGAACTCACGCACCCGAGGGGCTGACGTGCGTCCCATTTATTTCTCCGCCAATGAACTCCAAAGCTAAAGAACTGGTTGATTTCGCCATGAAGGAATACGGTCAGATGACGTGGTACTTATAAACAACGTGTAAGTGGAACCGACCCCCCAAACGTGATCTGAATATTGAAAAGTTGGATATCGATTACTTCGACGAAGTATTCCATCTGAACCTTGCTTTACCATTTATCTTTCTCAGCAGGTCCATTCTATCATGACCACCACGTGAGGCGGAAATATTAAACGTAGCATCTATAAGCGGGCTGACAGCCGACGCCAATGGCACTTTCACCCAGCAAAAAGCAGGTGTCATCAATCCGACCAAAATATGACACCAAATGGAAGAAACATCCGCAATGCCGTAGCACTTATCGGTTTTAATCTGGACAATCTGAACGAAGAAGTACGCAATATATTTTTGGTACAATGTGCCACACCTTATTTGGGAGAACGAAGACGTTGCCGCCACCATTGGCCTCAACGATGCACGATACATCACCAGACGATTGTGGTAGACGGCGGCAACCATTCACAATCCTACCGTTGAATTATCATAAATATACCCCGGACAGTACATCCTGCTTTTTTATCATAAGAACGATTGGCTATCAAAAAGTATCTTACTCTTTGCCAATAAAGCCAGATGTACTGCATCCATTTCTTTCTAACATCTCTCTCAGCATACTCCAAAACTTTCTAATTAACAAATAAAACTCTTTTTCTC
>VOFJ01002261.1_pt1 | contig 17887 bp, 26 predicted proteins | sample 5384081 | NCBI WGS metagenome assembly VOFJ01 (sample SAMN12384729, study PRJNA508395) | human gut metagenome | isolation source: healthy gut I | host: Homo sapiens
TAGCAATCCTATTGGAACATCAAAACGAAAAGCAACAAGCACTTCAGCAAAGGAGAGCTTGAATGGTTAACTGAGAAAAAAAGATGTATTTACTGAAGAAGAACAGGAAGCTATACTTGCCAGTGCTCTATCATTTGCTGAACATGACTTGATAGTTGCTCCCTCAATAAGCATACAGCCACAAAGAAACATGTAGTCAGCAAGAACTAATGTACTTTGTCTGCTCTGCTTTTTACAATATGGATAAAAGCCGTAGTAAAATTGTGAGTTTTTTGATAAAATTTTTTTCCTCTCTATTTTCCTGCTGGAGAAAGTGCATTGGCTAAAAAGATGCCGGGATTGGAGAAAGTTAAGGAAAGGAGAGGAAAAGAAAATGCTCAATAACAATTAGTATTATTAGCGTCACTTATTTCTAATTAAATTTTAATACGAATAATAATGAGTACAAAATTTTTCACAAACAGCACAGGAAACACCTTGTTTGATAAATTCAAAGGTATTTCAGCTGCTGATATGATAAATTTCGATAGTTTTTTTAGCAGTTGTTGGATTTTTTCGCTCATCTGGTTATTTTAAATTACGAAAAGAGTTGGGTAATGTATCAGAAATTAAAATATTGGTAGGTATTAATATTGATGATATTTTTCGCAAACACAATAAAGCTCCCTAAAGTAGAATTGAGGATTGCGGACAACTGGCATTCCTTCACCTTTCTTTCCTGAATTTGTCTTCAAAAACTGGACGATATTAATAGATTCCTCTTTCCCATCTGCCATTAACAGATTTAGTAGGTAAACGAATACCAGTATATGCCAAATACCGATATAGAGTTCCTCTCGCAACTTTTATTTTTTGGCTATTATTGGAATACTTACTCCTTCTGATAACTGCTTTACAATAAAGAGATGTTTAGCTTCGCATTTCGAATTTGGGCGATTGTTTCTACGCCCAGTAGCACGCCCTATTGGCTTTCCCTCAGACTTTAATCTTGCTAAAGGCTTCTTTTGTGCGCTGGCTAATAAGATTCCGCTCAATCTCCGCAGATAAACCGAAGGCGAAAGCTAACACCTTACTTTGGATGTCTTCGCCTAAGCGATAGTTGTCTTTTTTATTGTCCAAACCTTACATCCCTTAGTCATGCAAATATTCAATATTTCCATGATCATGAACAGATTCCTACCAAGCCGTGACAACTCGGCACATATAATAAGGTCATCCTTGTTTACACGTTTCAAAAAGTTTACCAAGTTCTCGCTTACTATAAGATTTTGTACCACTGATGGTTTCCTCTATCCAACCATCTGTCACTAGTTTATTGCGCTCACAGAAATTATTAATTTCAAAACGCTGATTCTCTACAGTTTGTTTATCACTGCTTACTCTAATGTATCCGTAAATCATAACGCTAAAATTTATATTAACACACACCAATATAAAAAAAATCCCTTCACAATTAATTGAGATGTAAAAAGGATAAATTGGAATAAACAGTATATACGTGAAAAAAAACATATACTAATTTTTTCCTTTTTATTGCTATCTGCTTTTTATCAAGTTCTTATGCTGCTCATTCACCACCCGATACATCGAATAATACGCAAAGGCTTCTTCTCTATGCCTCATGCTACTAACTGATGCAGCAACAGCCCATGTAACTATAATGATAACAAACACTACGACATATCGAAGTTTGATATGATGCCCCGTATAAACATCCCATTGATATTTGGTGGAATAATGGTTACAGGGCTTTTTCAATTCATTGATTCTCACAAGTATCTCGTCCTGCCGCTTTTTAATATGCAATCGGTATTTGCTTCAATAGTCATACGATTGAGATTGTAATCGCAAACGTGTCTATAAAGATATTCTAGAAATTTAGACTTCTGTTTGAATAGTTCAATAAGCTTCGGGAACCATAGCGAAAACGGCAATATATCAGGTTGCTGCTTCCAGATATGTTTCTTCACCACTGATAACGCATCATTCCAACGAGGAACAGAAACCCTTTTGGCGATTCCATCATAAATGGTCTTTTCGTCAAAGTCCACTTTTACAGATTGTTCTGGTTTAGGAACTGTAGTATTCTGTTTTTCAATACACTCTTTTAGCTCGTTGATACTTTGGCGCAAATTCGCAAGATTTGCAGCTACTACATCTTCTTTCATTATCTTCTACGTTTTGAGGTTTTATAAAAAGGTTCGTTTCTTTGGTTATCCTTATCTTTATCGTTTCGCCATCCTTGTTCATTGTTGGTTCCTCCACCTCCTCCACTGGGAATTATGGCTTGATGGGGTTGAATAATCAGTTCCGCTGCCACATTACCCAATGTAGCACAAAGACTGTTAAAACTCAAATCACGGTCAAGTTTAGAACCAGCCATACTATACTCATCCTGACTGAATGATATACCACGAATTTTATCCGAGTTCTCAGCGTGATTAAAACGCATATCTATACCCAAACCTTTGAGAATACTAAAAAAGCTATTCCAAGAACGGGAATTTGCTCGTGCGTCAAGCACAGAGGAACGAAGATTATACTTCCGTAATTGATGAGGACGCAAACGACTCTTATTTCTGGCTTTACTATTTTTAGGGGCAAAGTAAAGTCCATACTCTTTAGTTAAAACGCGACAAACTTTTGCATTGCGTATTCTTTCATTACTGTCAGAAATGAGATTGCCTTCATTGTTTATCCGATTGAATACCAAATGACAATGAGGATGTTTCGTGTCGTGATGCCGGGCTATGATATATTGAGTATTGCGAATCCCCATTTGCTCCATCCATTTCTTGGCAATTTCCACCATAAGCGCATCCCCTTCTTCATTATCTGGAAAACGGCTAATATCTTGCAAAGAGAAAGCAAGTGATACGTGCTTCACAGGACTCTTTACTTTCGGGCGCATGGATGCTTGAAGGTAAAAAGAATCGGCAATCAACTTATTGCTAATGGCACATACTCCTTCGTGCGCCAAAAGTGTAGCGCATTTCTTCTTGCTCTTTTGATCGTTGGCATAGTTTACAATACCTCCGAAATCAACTCTTGTTTTAATCTTCGCTATCATGACAGGTATTCTTTACTTGGGTGATAATTCTACTAATTCCGAGATAATCGAAAAACACTGTTGTTTGACTGTTTCCAATCCATAGATGTGCATCTGATGGGCAATCTGATTGACGTTATTGGCGATACCGGAAAGGTCACGAATTGCCGATACTATTTCCGGACTAATACGCTGACAGACCTGACAATCCATTGCTGCCTGATGGCAAAATTCATTGACAGACAGTCTTGCCTGTTCCGCTTTAGATTGGATATAAATGTAGTCGTTCTCAGTAAACATTACCCGAAAACATTTGGTACGTTTCTGATAGCTCGCCAACTTTGGGCGGCCACCAAGTTTCTTTTCTTTTATACTCATATTGATTTTCGATATTGATAAATTATTTTTTTGAGAGTGGCAGTTCTATCGCTTGCCGCATAGGTTTTAGTGACACTAAAAACACAAACTTGCCACTCAAAAAATCTTCCTATATTTCCCCTGCTCTATCCGGCATAGCTTGCCATCTTTAATAAAGGCTTCTATCCACTTGTTTGCCGTACTTCCATTCTCGCCCAAAGTTAAAACCGCCGCATCATAATCTTTCTTTGTGAAAGTGTCAGGCAACATATTATAAAGGATGTTCCTTCGTGCATAAACGCCTGTCTCTTGCGAATCGGCATTGAATCGTTTTGACTGATTTCCTGACAAATTCTGATAAATGAATACGGCATGATAAAGCAGGGTATCGCAGATACTCATGGCTATGGAATAGTCAAACTCATGGCAAACCAATTGTACAGTCTCGTCAGAAGAAGATTTGTGAATCACATTATCCAAATGTCGGACAGAGGTCAACACCATCATTATACGATAAGCAATCAGTCCCATCCGTCTGACTACTCCTTGCATCTTGTTATCCACTTCGTCACAACATTCCTCATTCACACGACTGAGATATTCAATAAACTGTTCCTGCAAATCAGAGGGAAGAGAAAAGGAATAATTACCCCGCCTCACAAATTCTTTATGCAGATGACAGAATTTATCTCCCAACAGTTTGAACATGGCATTCTTGGATTGAGAAATGTCGCTTGTGGCAAACACATTTCTTATACCTCGTTTGAAGCGGATAATATAGAAACAAAAAGCGACTCATCAATCCATTTTCCGCATCAGGTATCAATTTTCTTACTTGCTCTGGAGTTCCAGCCAAAGCTACCGAAACTCTCGGATTAGCTACTTCGCAATACTCCCTGTCCTTGCGCCGACTCAAACTTACCAACTCATGGTGAAATGCCTTTCGTAACACATCGGAATAGTTACCATAGTCAGACTTCAAAGTCTGGCTTAATGTGTCTCCTTCCGATTCAAACAACAGCCCGATTCCGTCATTATCCCCCAATATCTTCAAGAAAGAACTTGCGCTACTATTGGCAGGAATGACGAGCATACGCATGGGCGGTTCTGTTGGCATAGTCATTTCATCAGTTTTCTTACCTTTGATATAAGCGCTCATCGCTTCTTTGTATTCCTGCTCTAATCGTTTGGAAAGTTCATGCAAATTACGATTGATGGGAGCTACCAATTCCCGGCATAAGGTCAATGCTCCTTTTCCCATACCTGCATCTGCCACAACGAACAGATAGAGATTCGGATAAACAATGCGCTCATCGTAAACACCACAAACATTATGAAAGCAGACCGACAAACACACAATAGCCCCAATCAGTATCGTATCACGGTTATCTACTGAAATGGAATTATTGACAACCTCATTTAGAAAAGGAGGAAGATGCTCAAACACACATTCAGGAAATACAGGAAGTTCTTCTTCTGATTTTATCCATTTACCCGTTTTTCCATTTTGGATATTTGGTAAAATGGATAAATGCTTCTTTACTGAACGGAGCCAATGAGATTCCGGCTTGATTTGCCAAATGGAAGAAAGAACGGATAGTAATGCCTTGCCCTTTGGAGTGCAGACAATGCGTATATTGTTTATCCGTCTCTTCCTTTTGATAGGTAGAGTAAAACCTGCTGATGCGGTGATAATACTCCCGTCCGTTCTCTCCCAATCCATCAACAAGCGCAAAGCCCAACTCCACCCAATCTTTATAATTAGGTGCTATATCAATGGCACGTTGTTCTATCTCCCGAACAACACTTTCCACATCTTCCTTTACCTTATTATATATAGGGGCAATACTTGGTGTATGTGCCTGTTGTATTTCAGAAGGGACATTCTCCCAATCTTGGGCGGAAAATATTTTCTTCGACATCATCTTTGTATTTATGGTTAATATATGCTTGTGGGTCGTAGGATAAGAAGCATGAACGAGCCACATCACTGCCGGACATATCCACTAATGGCAAACCTGTTGCTTTGATGCAGTTGGCAACAGCCTTAAAGTACCGGGAATGTTCCCAGCCTTTCAAGTCAACAGGTATTATCCAACTTCAATCCATTACCAGATGGACTGACAAATAACAGTTCCGTATCAAAATACTCATGGTTGAGTAATTGTTGTTTTAACTCCCCCAATGTTCTTCACATGATCGAAATCCAAACACATCAATCCTGAGTGCATAATCAGTTCCTTTTCATTCCGTTTTCGGAATAATCCCGAAAAAGTACAATAGTCAAAATGAGTGGCTTTATATCTTTTGGCTTCGGGAGAAGATAGCATCGAACGCAGAGACTCGGTTTGTAGTTGCGCATAATGTCCGATGACATAGCGATACGCATCCACAATGCCTATAGCCCTCATCGGTTCGATGTTTTGAATGGGCTTGCGAAAGAATGAAAAACAATAATCTGTTATTCCCATCATCTGATAATCTTTTTTAGATTCGACAAATCGTTTAGCTTCTTCCATTAAGTCATCCTGTGTCTTATGCGATTTGTTCTTCAACCAATCGTCAATCTCAGATTGCAGAAAAGCCAACGCTTTATTTAGTATTTTATGTACGGGAATCTGTTTGGTTGATACCCATCCATAAACTGTCTGTTTGGCTGGATGTGATGGCAGATAAGCACAAAGTTCGTCTATATCCATCCACTTGGGTGAATTACTTGCTTGCTTATGTTGCAAGGCATTTACTTTGGATTGTAGTGCTTCTACGGACTCAATCAGGTAGGACAACGCATTCGGCATTTCCTCCAATGAATTTACTTTATAAGCCATTTTTTTCTTCGTATTTAAAGTTGATGCCGCAAAAAGTATAGGGATGCTTATAGGTGCTAAATAGGTGCTTGACCGCCACCAATCAACCGCTCATTTACCACTGACAGATTTAAGTTTCATTAATACGGGAATTTATTGGGCAACATAATAAATAGGGGAATAAACTACTATTGGGACTAACATATTCCTTACTCAAAAGCCTCAATGCTACAAAATACCCCTCAAAAAGCCGATGCCTCGTGAGGGGTAAACAGTGGTAAGTATATGATTGGTATTACATAAGTCATTGGTGCTCAATGGTGGAAGCCACCACTATAACCTATAAATCCAAATTGTCTATATGCAGCGTATTAGCAGCTTTTCTTTCTGTTCATTTACGATGTGCGTATAAATCTGCGTGGTTCTGACGTTAGTATGTCCCATCAAAGACTTGATGGTGTATATGTCAACTCCATTTTCCAGCAATAGCGAAGCGTAGCTGTGGCGGCCACAATGGAAGGTGATATGCTTCTTGATGCCGGATGCTTCTATCCAAGCTTTCAAAGGACGGGAAATCCAAGAGGCATCTGTCAATCCCTCAAAAACGAGAGCTTCATCATCATTTGGACGCTCACCGCATAGTTGAAGGGCTTGTTGAATGACTGGCTTATAATCGGGTCGTTTTGTCTTTTTGCTGAACTACGACCGCTTGCCATGTGCCTTTACTCGTCTGCTGAATCTGTTTCCATTTCAAAGTTTGAATATCACTATGCCGCAATCCAGTGAGAATAGAGAACAAGAACGCACGTTTCAAAACATCATCCTTGCAAGGAGTATCAACCAACATTTGCACTTCATTCATGGTAAGCGCAACACGAGGTGTCTCTATGTTTGTTATTCCCTTTACTTTGCGCTGATGTCAACGGTCAGATATTCATCAACAAACGCCTGTTTCAATCCGGCTTTGAGAATGGAGAAATAGGTGGATGCCGTGTTTTGTGAGATAGTACCTTTCTTATTCCCTCCCATTGGGGCACGTAACAGGAACATCTTTATATCTTCAAGCAGTTTAACGGAAATCGTTTTAAATGGATTGGTTGCCCTTGTGAATAGATTTTCAACAATTCTCCTACACGGGTCCAGTTGACTATGATTGAATTCGGAACTATTGGGATGACGTTTGCTTATAATACCATTGAAATACTTGATAAAAGTCCTGTTCGCTTCGTTCATTTTGTGCAGCGATTTCGTTTTCCTTATCAGTGTAGAGGACGGCACTGTCATATTCGTGTTGGCGTAACTTACGGACATTGTCAGCATATATACAAGCCTCTTGGTCTATCGTTGAACGGCATTGGATAATCCCATTCAAATCACGCTTAGGCTTATAGTTGAATGTTCCATCTGGCAAAATACGTGCAATGGACGATTTGTCCCAAACAGGCGTGGATATAGTCCGGTTAATGGATTCCACCACACGGCTTGCCCGTTTAGAACCTCTCTTGTAAACCGGGTACGATTCTATAATCAGATACCACTCTTCTTTATAATTCGACCTTCTGAGTTTGACGGTCACTTTGGTATTTGGTAATGCTTTCTTCATTCTACTTCTGACTTATATAGATTATCAATTTCTTGCTTGGGTACATACACATAGTTTCCTATTTGTCTTGAGGGGATGGAGTATTTTCTGACGTGCGCCCATACTGAACTATCATTAATATGGTACTTCTCACAAATCTCTGTAATGGTATAGCAATCCTCCGGCTCTAAGCTGTATATTTTAGGAGCAGGCTTTTCTTTTCCGCAATACTTTCCGATCTGTTTAGAAAAAGCCTTTCCATTTCAGAGCGTTTGATACGTGTGAGTCTTGTACCCATATTGATAGTTGGAATACGTCCCAATTTAATTAGGCGATACAGGGTACTGCGTTCTACCCCGAACATAGCTACCGCTTCCTTTACAGAAATGTACTCTCTAATGTCTGATACTTGTCGGGCAATGGCTTCTAACTTCGCGTTTCTATCCTTTTGCATCCTTTTTGCGTTTCCAAGCCACTTTACCACATTTAGGGGAACAATAGTGACTGTCAGTGTTTTTGCGACAAACACTTTGCCGCAGACCTTGCACTTCCGTTTGATTTCAAATCCGATTGTTGGCATGTTATCTACTTTTAAGTATGTATTAGTATGTATAAGTGTGATTAAGTACCACATTATCTACTTTTTTGTCTTGTCGCAAACATGTCGCAAATAAGAGATAAAAAGCCCATAGAAAAACGAATAGCAACCATGAACCCTATAAACACAAAAAAAGCGTGCAACTCATTGAGCTGCACGCTTTTTTGCTTATTGTTTATTATCTGTATCCTTATCGGAATCACTTCACTTCCTCGAAGTCAGCATCCTGAATATCTTCTTTATTATTAGAAGAACCCTGATTAGCCTGTTGACCTGCACCTGCACCCGGACCGGCCTGAGCGCCACCTTGTGCACCACTCTGAGCATACATTTCAGCGCTGGCAGCCTGGAATGCTGTATTCAGTTCAGCCATGGCAGTATCAATAGCAGCCAAATCCTGTGCTTTATGAGCATCTTTCAAGTTTCTGAAGAGCAGCTTCAATCGGGGCTTTCTTATCAGCCGGCAACTTGTCGCCTAATTCCTTCAACTGATTTTCAGTAGAGAAAATCATGGAGTCAGCTTGATTCAATTTGTCAATCTTTTCACGTTCCTTCTTGTCTGCTTCTGCATTAGCTTCAGCTTCGGCTTTCATCTTTTCGATTTCTTCCTTGCTCAAGCCGGATGATGCTTCGATACGGATAGCTTGTTCCTTGCCGGTAGCTTTATCCTTGGCAGATACTTTCAAGATACCGTTGGCGTCGATATCGAATGTCACCTCAATCTGAGGAACACCACGGCGGGCAGGAGCGATGCCTGTCAGGTTAAACTGACCGATTGACTTGTTTTGTGCGGCCATCGGACGTTCACCCTGAAGTACGTGGATAGTCACTTCAGTCTGGTTGTCGGCAGCTGTAGAGAAGGTTTCGCTTTTACGTGCCGGGATGGTAGTGTTTGCATCAATCAACTTAGTCATTACACCACCCAATGTTTCGATACCCATTGACAACGGGTAACATCCAGCAATACCACACCTTTGATTTCGTCTGTCAAAACAGCACCCTGAACGGCAGCACCTACAGCAACCACTTCGTCAGGATTAACACCCTTGGAAGGAGTCTTACCGAAGAATTTTTTCTACCAATTCCTGAACAGCTGGAATACGTGAAGAACCACACCAACAAGGATTACCTCATCGATATCAGAGTTGCTCAAGCCTGCATCGCTCATAGCCTTCTTGCAAGGTTCAAGACAAGCCTGAATCAAATTGTGAGCTAAAGCTTCAAATTTAGCACGTGTCAAAGTCTTAACCAAGTGCTTAGGCATACCGTCTACGGGCATGATGTATGGCAGGTTGATTTCAGTTGAAGTAGAAGAAGACAATTCAATTTTTGCCTTTTCTGCAGCCTCTTTCAAACGCTGCATTGCCATCGGGTCTTTTGTCAAATCCGCACCTTCGTCATTTTTGAATTCCTGCACCAACCAATCAATGATCACTTGGTCGAAATCGTCACCACCCAAATGAGTATCACCATTAGTAGAAAGTACTTCGAACACACCACCACCAAATTCAAGGATAGAGATATCGAATGTACCGCCACCAAGGTCGAATACAGCAATCTTCATATCTTTGTGAGCCTTATCCAAACCATAAGCCAAAGCAGCAGCTGTCGGTTTCGTTCACAATACGTTTCACTTCCAGACCTGCAATCTGACCAGCTTCTTTAGTAGCCTGACGTTGTGAGTCTGAGAAGTATGCCGGAACGGTGATAACAGCTTCCGTTACTTCCTGTCCCAAATAATCTTCAGCTGTTTTCTTCATCTTCTGCAGTATCATAGCTGAAATTTCCTGCGGAGTATAAAGACGTCCGTCAATATCTACACGCGGAGTATTATTGTCACCTTTCACTACTTTATAAGGAACACGAGCAGTTTCCTTCTGTACCTGATCCCATGTTTCACCCATGAAACGTTTAATTGAGAAGATAGTACGCTGCGGATTAGTGATAGCCTGACGCTTTGCAGGGTCACCTACCTTACGTTCACCGCCATCGACAAATGCCACGATAGACGGAGTAGTACGTTTACCTTCGCTGTTAGCGATAACTACCGGTTCATTACCTTCAAATACTGAAACACATGAGTTTGTTGTTCCTAAGTCAATTCCAATAATCTTTCCCATAATTGTATATTTTTTATTTATTTGTTTTCAATTAAACTGATTTCCCGGCGAATGGTTCACGAAGGATTTCTTTTTTTCTTTGGTGCACCAACCGCACGTCCTTCATAAAACAAACGGTATGCCAAAAATAAGAATGTGACAAAGGCTGACAAAATGACTGATTTATTTGTTATATGATACTTTTAGATGGATTTATATAAGGCAAGAATGTCAGAATTCCACCAAACAGAATACTTGTCAGCATCCTACCATAATGCCATGAAATGAATCGGCCTGTTTTCTCGTTTATGAGAAAACAGGCCGACCATATCGTTTATTTGAATGTAGATGGATTATTGTTTCTTCAACACCAACAATTCATTTCCATTTTCACCTAACAAATATATACTTTATCATCTTTCATGCTGAAACTTTTTGTTTCATTCAAAGCATTCAGCACGATAGTTTCAGTTTCCATATCAGGACACATCATCATGGTAGTAGCAACATTGTCAAATCTCTCAAAGAATTGGGTTTTTCCATCTTCCTGCATTAACGCACCATTTATGGTATTACAGCCCACATTACCGTAAATGCGGCTTTCATCCAAATTAAAACCGATAAAACGGAGTTACCTCAGCCGTACCTACAATTTCTTTTTCCATTCACCAATTCAATAACCCATTCTCCTGAAAGATCAGACAGTGAAACTTCCGGATTCGCCTTTTTTCCAAAGTCATCAACGGCTGACCATCTTGATTACAAGAGTTATCACGTCAGGCTTGTCAGAAACCGTCTGGAAAGAAGTCACTTTATCCAATGCACCCAATACCATCTGCTCAGTCTTCATATCAGGGCACATCATGCGGGTACTTCCTACCTGTCCAAACTTCAATGTACCTGGCTTCAGAGAGTCGGCTTCAAAAGTGCCCATCATACGGTTGCAACCACTGTTCCCATAGATACGTTTTTGAGCTACATCAAAAACCAATGAAAGGCATTCTCTCTGTAGATATCTTTTGTCCATCCACCTCTGTAATATTCCATTCACCCATCCAGAGAAGAAACAGACAACATATTCTTTCCACTACCACAAGATACAATCAATGCTCTGGCACAAACAGCCATCATTTTAATACTAGTTTTTTTTCATATTATTTTTTTCGTTAAATCATTTAGTTTAGTGTGCAAAACTAACCATTTTATTTTTCACTATAGTAATTATAAACAATTTTTTTTATACCTTTGTATCAATTTTATAAATTAACAAAAATGATATGAAAATGTTTTTAAGCCATTTTAATTGGGGCAACAAGATGTATATATGTTATGCACAAAACGGATATATAGTCTCCACTGCGTCCCGACAGGCAAATACTTTCGTAGAATCACCGGAAAAACAGTTTATCGATGACCATTTTAAATATTACAGTCTGTGCGACTGGACACCGGGAATGAAGTTTATGGTCATTCCGGAACGTAAAGACCTTGTCATCCCGGTCTTTAAATCGGCAGAGAACCAACAAGGAGGTGGATACAGGAGAGTTAAAACATAAATTTTTTTTTGAATATCTGGGTTCGGAAATTACCGAACGGGGATTTGTACATTTTAACTTTGAATGTGAAGGGCAACAATATTATCACGAACTTAAAAACACCACTCTGGAACAATATTGCATGAAGCCCAAAGCCGGTATTCCTACTCTTGCTTATTTGGGTGATGTGGATATTGCCAAGGATTTGTTGGAAGGTGAAACGCTGTATATGCGCACCGACAAAGTGCGTATAGACGACCCCAACAGTACCTCTGGCTATAAGGAAGTGTACATCGGGATGAATGAAAAAGTGACAGTGATTGCCGTAGGAGTGGGCAGCCGTGCCTTCCCGGTGAAGATTGTATTCTCCGATGTCAAAGGAAACACGTATTATCAGCCGGTAGCTGTTTCAAAGACCAATTGTGGGATGCTTGACAATGATTTCATCATGGAAAAGAAAAATAAATATTTTCCCAATGCATTCGGTTTCAGTGATGCCAACGCCAAAAAGTCTCAAACATTGATGGAAAAATATGGTAAAAAGGCTATCTATCTGAAAGCAGAAACAGAATGTATAGACGATGCCGGCATGACAGTCAAATTGCCCAAATACACGCAGTTTGTCATTAAAAATATTATTGTGGAAAACGGAAGTCAGTCCGTGACGCTTGATTTGACTGCCACAGACGGAAAGCTTTACCGGATAAAGACGACTTTCGTACATGCAAGTGTCACCAATCTGGCCTTGCGTAATGATGGCTATTTTGCCGATGTGTTCGGCATTGGCGACCTGCGTGCCAAATATCCCGATACGACCGAAGAAACCTGGGATCTAATCAGCCACGGTGAAGTGCGCAAGGGCATGACAACAGACGAATGTCGCTTGTCTTTGGGATACCCCATCCGCGTGCATAAGGTAACGGGAGGATATGAAACTTGGTACTATCAAAGAAAATCCTTGATTTTACTTATAAGAAACTGGAAACGTATCAACTAATACCCAAAATATTTTGTTATCTTTGCCCGGTGAACGGTATGTTTTGCCGGGCAATTTATTTTTAATTAAAGAGAAGAAATGGGTAAAGTATTAATTATCGGTGCAGGCGGTGTAGGTACTGTCGTGGCACACAAAGTGGCTCAGAATCCGGATGTTTTTACAGACATTATGATTGCCAGCCGCACTAAATCAAAATGTGATGCAATCGTTAAAGCAATCGGTAATCCTGCTATTAAAACAGCTCAGGTTGATGCAGACAATGTAGATGAACTGGTAGAGCTTTTTAATAGTTTCAAACCCGAAATCGTTATTAATGTAGCCCTGCCTTATCAGGATCTTACCATCATGGAAGCCTGCCTGAAAGCCGGAGTGAATTATCTGGATACTGCCAATTATGAACCGAAAGATGAAGCTCACTTCGAATACAGCTGGCAATGGGCTTACAAGCAACGTTTTGAAGAAGCCGGCCTGACAGCTATTCTCGGTTGCGGTTTCGATCCGGGTGTAAGCGGCATCTATACGGCGTATGCTGCTAAACACCACTTTGATGAAATGCATTATTTGGATATTGTGGATTGCAATGCCGGTAACCATCATAAGGCATTTGCTACCAACTTCAATCCCGAAATCAATATCCGTGAAATCACTCAAAACGGACGTTATTATGAAGACGGCAAATGGGTGACCACCAAGCCGTTGGAATTTCATAAGGACCTGACTTATCCCAATATCGGTCCTCGTGATTCATATTTGTTGTATCACGAAGAACTGGAGTCGTTGGTCAAGAATTTCCCCCACTATCAAGCGCGCTCGCTTCTGGATGACTTTCGGACAGGAATATCTGACTCATTTGCGTGTAATTCAGAATATCGGTATGGCACGTATCGATGAAATAGATTATAACGGTGTGAAAATAGTTCCTTTGCAAGTCCTGAAGGCCGTGGTGCCCAACCCACAGGATTTGGGTGAAAACTACGAAGGTGAAACCTCTATCGGTTGCCATATCCGTGGTGTCAAAGATGGTAAAGAACGTACTTACTATGTATACAATAACTGTAGCCATCAGGAAGCCTACAAGGAAACCGGCATGCAGGGTGTCAGCTATACTACCGGTGTACCTGCCATGATAGGTGCCATGATGTTCTTGAAAGGACTTTGGAAGAGACCGGGAGTATGGAATGTAGAAGAGTTTGATCCGGACCCGTTCATGGAACAGCTCAATAAGCAGGGTTTGCCTTGGCACGAAGTGTTGGACGGAGACTTGGAACTTTAAAAACAGGAATGGAATATGAACGTAGGAGACAAAGCCCCCCGAAATATTGGGTCTGAATGAAAAGGGAGAAGAAATTCGTTTGAGCAATTACAAAGGAAAGAAAATAGTACTCTATTTTTATCCCAAAGACATGACTTCCGGTTGCACTGCACAGGCGTGCAACTTGCGTGACAATTATTCTGAATTGTGTGCTAAAGGTTATGAGGTAATCGGAGTGAGTGTAAACGATGCCAAATCGCATCAGAAGTTTATCGAGAAAAACGAACTGCCTTTTACTTTAATCGCAGATACCGACAAGAAATTGGTGGAGCAGTTTGGCGTATGGGGAGAGAAGAGTATGTACGGACGCAAATATATGGGTACTTTTCGTACTACTTTTATTATTAACGAAGAGGGTGTAATCGAGCGCGTCATTTCTCCCAAAGAGGTGAAGACAAAAAGAACATGCCCAACAAATTTTATAATTTACTTAACAGACCAAAAAGAAATCTTATGGCTAAAAAAAAAGATAACGAAGAAATTCCATTCACAGCAGGACCGGGTTCGGAGCTAGCGAAAAATTGAAAGCGTTGCAAGCTGCAATGGATAAGATAGAGAAGAACTTCGGTAAAGGCTCTATCATGAAATTAGGAGATGAAAACGTTCAGCAGGTAGAGGTTATCCCCGACCGGTTCCATCGCCTTGAACGCTGCACTTTCGGTGTAGGCGGTTATCCGAAGGGAAGAATCATCGAGATATACGGCCCTGAATCATCCGGTAAAACAACATTGGCTATCCATGCTATTGCCGAAGCTCAAAAGCGGGAGGAATCGCTGCTTTTATTGATGCGGAACATGCATTCGATCGTTTCTATGCTTCCAAACTGGGAGTGGATGTAGATAACCTGTGGATCTCACAGCCGGACAATGGTGAGCAGGCATTGGAAATTGCGGAACAATTGATTCGCTCTTCAGCCATTGATATTATTGTTATTGACTCTGTTGCAGCATTGACACCGAAAGCTGAAATCGAAGGTGATATGGGTGATAATAAAGTGGGACTTCAGGCACGTTTGATGTCACAGGCACTGCGCAAGCTCACCTCTGCCATCAGTAAGACGAACACAACTTGTATCTTTATCAACCAGTTGCGTGAGAAAATCGGTGTAATGTTCGGTAATCCTGAAACAACTACCGGTGGTAATGCCTTGAAGTTCTATGCCTCGGTACGTTTGGATATCCGTCGCGCCACACAGTTGAAAGATGGCGAGGAAGTTATCGGAAATCAGACACGTGTAAAGGTGGTGAAGAATAAAGTGGCTCCTCCTTTCCGCAAAGCTGAATTCGATATTATGTTTGGCGAAGGTATTTCTAGAGCCGGAGAAATTATCGATTTGGGAGCCGAACTCGGCATTATTAAGAAAAGCGGTTCGTGGTACAGCTACAATGATACCAAACTGGGACAAGGTCGTGATGCTTCCAAACAGGTGATTCAGGACAATCCGGAATTGGCGGAAGAACTGGAAGGACTTATCTTTGCCGCACTGAAGGATAAAGAATAAAGTACTTTGTTATATGTTTAGGCATGAATTTTATGGAACTAATCTTCCGTGGAATCCATGCCTAAACTATAAATGCCTTCATGGTTTATTTCTTCAGCTCAAAGCCTAGCATCAGACCGTCATAAGCTTCCGCCACACTGTTGATGGTAGCTGCGGTGGAGTTCACTTTCGATGCTGCTCCGGTAATGGTCTTTAGAATGGACATTAACTTGTCTGCTTTGAATACCATACTCATGTCATTCCCTGTTACCGTAACATAAGCCACTGTCTTCAGTCCCAGCTTGCCTGTCATGGTGATTGTCTTCGCGGCGTCATCAAATACATAACTCCCCGTGACCGTACGTTTTTTCATCTGATACGAGTAAGTTCCGTCTTCATTGAAGGTGTACCGGATATTATTCATACCCACTTTGTTATATACGGCTATCATTTTCTCTTCCACTTCCTTGGCAGCCATTTCACCACCGGCTTTTGCCAACAGGTTTTCACTTTCGAACTGACATTCAGGACCGGAGTATGTCCATGTGCCGATAATGGAAGAAGCTGTCGTAGCCTTATTTCCGACAACAGCTTTCGCCACTCCTGTCAATATAGATTTCAAATCCTGCGCCTCTGCATGAACGGAACACATACATAATAACAAAACAACTCCCCCCACCATTTAAAAACATTCTTTTTTTCTTCATATACTTAATTACTTATAATATTCAACGACAAAGATAAAAACAAAGAGACGAAAAAGATAAATAACATCACATTGTAATTTAACAAAATATGCTACGTTATGAAATAGAACATATATAATAGGAAACAAACGATAAAGGACAAGTTGCAGCCTTATCACCACATACTTGTCCTTTATTTCAAGAAAAATACCTTTTAACAATCTCTTACCTCATCACAGTTATATTACAATAGATAATTCAATCATTCTTATTTTCCATTCACTATGTTGCTCCAACATCGGATTCGTATCAATCTCACCTTGCGGAATAGGCCAAAACCAAATCTTGCGCACCACGAAGATTACCCCGCGAAACTACTCCAAAGCCATAGAATGACTGGTCTTTCTGCATACGCTTTTGAGCATTTTCAAATTCTCCCCCAACGGTAAAAAGATCTGCAAAACGCAAATCTTCAAAAGCCAATTCCACACACGGCGTTCGTGACGTACAATGGCGCGCAATTCTTCTTTATTCAAATTAGTTCCTTCCACTACTTCTACCGCTGGCATACCAACACGAGCACGAACTTCATTAATATATCCTGTTATTTCGGCTTGTGGATAACCACCTTTCTCAATCATTGCTTCAGAAAGAGACAACAACACTTCCGCATAACGAATAATGTAGAAGTCAAGACTTCCGTCATATTCGTTGGCCGTATCTTCTGGAGTATACCATTTACGAATACAACAGGTAGAACTTTTAAAGCAAATTATTGGTATAAAGTTTGCCGTTCCATTCCATACCGGGCAACATCAATGTGCCTTTCATACGAGGGTCACGGTTTTCATAACGTCCCATATCCGGATTAGCCTTCGTATGGGCTCCTTGAACAAGACTTCCTTTAAATAAAGGTGACTTATCGATGGGCAACCCATCTATACAATAAAAATCATCACACAAGTTCATAGAACCTTCAATAGCATTCATTTGGAGCAGACCAACAAACCCCAAAGCAACTTCCTTCACCTAATCCGGACCTTTAAAATGGACACTCAACAATACTTCTGCTGCCGTTTCATTTTGCTCTTTAAACAAATCAGCATAATTGGCAGCATAATCAGTTCCGTCACCCGACTTAAAAAGCTGCACTTTTCCTACTACATTTTATAAGCCGTTATTGCCTCGTCCCAACGTTGATAAAAAAAGAGCAATTCGTCCCATAATGGCATAACCTGCTTCTTGGGACATACGTCCTTTTTTGCGCTTTCCCTATAACTGGTATTTTAGGAATAAGTCTTAAAATCTTCCAGCAAGGACGAAATAATCTGGCTGGCTACGTTCCGCCTTGGGAGCCTGTGCTTCAGCCAAAGTTAAAGGTTTCG
>VOFJ01001993.1_pt1 | contig 17886 bp, 15 predicted proteins | sample 5384081 | NCBI WGS metagenome assembly VOFJ01 (sample SAMN12384729, study PRJNA508395) | human gut metagenome | isolation source: healthy gut I | host: Homo sapiens
GACGCGGCGCTGGAGCTATTCTGCGCACAGGGGTTATGAGGGGACGAGCATTCAAGATATCGTTGACCGCCTCGATGGCATGACCAAGGGGTGCTATCTATCATCACTTTAAGAGCAAAGAAGAGATTTTCAACGCCGCATTTGATCGGGCAATGGCTCCGATTGTTGAGCGCCGCCGCGCGACACTCGGTGCTGGCAATATGACGGGAGCCCAAAAGCTCAAACGACTTTATGCGCCCGAGTCCGTCGTTCCGCAAATCGATCTATGGGCTCGCATGCATCCTGCGGCAGATCCGGTAAAGAGTTCGCGTCTGTTGGCGTTGCAGTATCAGGGCTCGTTTGACGAATCGGCAGATGGCTATTTATTGCCGCTGATCGAGGAAGGTATCGCCGACGGTTCCGTTGTGTGCGAATGCCCGCGTGAAGCAGCGGAGGCTGTATCGTTGTTGGCGAATCTTTGGCTGTTGCCATTGTTCCGTCCGCTTGAGTCCAAGGAACGAATGGTCGCTCGCGCGCAATGCTTGGCGCAGATGGCGGCCGCGGTGGGGCTCGATTTGGGTAATGAAGTGCTCCAGACAACGGCTCAGATATGGGACGTATGGAACCGTGCTGGGTGGTAATATAGATACTGACGGTATGTAATTGATTTGTAAGGGTAGCCACGGCTGCCCTTTTCAAGTCATTAAATACATACTAATGGTATGTATAGGGGGCAGGCTTATGGCTGGAATGCGGAGGAGTAGCGTCTCGTTGACGCAAAAAACAGTGCAATCTATCAGGCTTTTCGGTCTTCTTGTTGCACAGCTGTGCGCGTATTCGATGTTGTCGGCACTGTGCTTTGCGTGCCCGCTTTACTTGTTCGACTGCAGCGGCTCATCAACGTTATATGGTGCCGTCGCGGCGATAGCGTTCGTGCCGGGCGTGCTTGCGACTCCGGCTGGCGGAATCTTGGCGGATCGCGGAAGTCATCGCGGGGCCCTTGTGGTGCTCGGCATTGTTCTGATGGCTGCATCACTGTTGTTTATCCCCATGAAGCGTTCGCTGCCTCTTGCCGTTGTCGTGGTAGCAATGCTTTGCGTCCAATATGGCGTTCAATCGCTGCTAAAGCCAATGCTTCAAATTGAGACGGTGCGCATGACGGGCCCAGAAAAGGTTGAGCGTGCCACTGCGTTGGTCTCGCAGATAACCATGGCGAGCAATATCTTGGGGCCTGTAGTCGGGACGGCAGTCTATGGGTGCTTTGGTATCGATGCTCTATGCGAAACCGCGGCGTTGACGTTTGCGATGTCAGCCCTACTGTTCGGGGGCGCACTCAAGCAAAATGCCTCATCTGGAATGACAGGGGACAGTACGACTTGCTCGACATGCCGAAGCGATTTTCGGGAGTCGATTCGGTACCTGTTTCAAAACGCATCATTGCTCGTTGTGTTTTTGCTTGCGGCTATTTTGAACCTTGCGTTAGTTGGGTTAACGATTGGTGCTCCCGTTATTGTTGCAAAGCATCTCGGAATGCAATCATCCTTTGTTGGGATTATTGAGGTGGCTATGGGCTTAGGTGGTCTTGTCGGCAGTGGTTTGGTCGGTATTTGGCCGCATCGTTTTTCCTTCAAGGGCATATGTCGATATGTTGCGATGATCTGTTTTGGAGTCGTGCCGATTATTGTCACGCTACTGAGCGGTCCTGATGAATTAGCGTTTGCCGCGCTTGCGGCCGGCTCGGCATGGGTCATGGCGTGGGCAAGCATTACATCGGTCGAAATCGTTTCATTTGTTCAGCGGTCAGCGCCAAAGGAACTCTGCGGAAAAGTGCTGGCACTCGTTTATATGACGCTTTCCTGTGCAACGCCTATTGGCCAATTGGTTTACGGGCTCGCATATGATCGATGGACACCGGCGATTGTATTCGCAGGCATGTTGGCGGTGCTGACGTTGACGACGGCGCTGTTTTATCGGCTGAAAAGTCGCTTGTGGCGATTGTCTTAGCGCGCTGGGGCACCGTGAATTTGCGAAGGCAGTGGCACGTCGCGTCGTGACGGCATTGTTTGGGCGTGCCTCTCCTTCGTCTACAATATCGTGCAGACGAAGGAGAGGCACGCCCATGATCAAGATGTTTGCGAGTGACTTAGACGGAACGCTGCTGAACGCCCTGCATGAGGCGGATGGGACCATCCGCCGTGCCATTCGCGAGCTGACCGAAGCTGGCCTGCATGTGGTTCCCGCGACCGGACGCTCGACGCTGCCGATCGGCGAGCATGGCTTTACGGGCCTCGGCGCTTGACGCCTGCTGCTCCAATGGATCCATCGTGCGCGACAGTCATGGCGAGGTGCTCAAAACCTGGACCATTGACCCGCAGATCACCGAGGAACTGCTCAAGGAGTTTCCGGACATTTGCTTTGATTGCTCCACGCCCGATGGCATGTTCTCGAGCGGCTCGTTCGAGATGCATCAGGCGGGCTTTAAAAAGGACAGCCCTATCAAGCGTATCGTGATGCGTGGCATGCGTGCACGTGGCGGGTATCACGAGGAGCAGTATTTCGACCAGTCGATTGGTGACATCCTGCGCCACGATGTGTGCAAGATCAACTGCCGCGTGACCTCGCCCGAGCTGGAGCGCGACCTTAAGGCATATCTTGCCGAGCGCTCGGACCGCGTGGTCAACGCACCGTTCGATCCGGTGATGTTCGAGATCACGGACGTGGCGTGCAACAAGGGCGAGAGCGTGGCCTGGCTGGCGGGCTACTACGGTATTGCCGAGGACGAGGTCGCGGTCTATGGCGATGGCGGCAACGATATCGCCATGCTCAAGCGTTTCCGTCACAGCTACGCGACCAAAAACGCTAGCGATGCAGCCAAGGCCGCCGCGAGCGCGACTATCGGCAGTTGCATGATCCACGCCGTTCCCAAACACATGCTCGCCACCATGCACAAGCAAAACTCCCGCACCGTCATCGAATAATGTGACAAAGGGACAGCCCCTCTGTCACATGGGAGATGCCGGCTTTTGGCGTATAGGACTGTCTCGCTTTCGCCACCAACAAATTTCGAGTTATTCGGCCTGTCGGAGGTCGTTAAATGGCTAAAGATGCCCTCTCGGGAACATTCATACCTCTAATGGTGTTTGATTCGGTGTCGTAAGTGCGCAAATGGGCATGTATGCGCTCAAATAAGGACAAAAACCCTCAGATAATCCCGGCGGTGCATTTATACAGAACTAGCAGCGTGGCCGAATAACTCGAAAAATGTAGGTGGCAGTTCGGCGACAAGCTCGGGTACGGCAAAGGAACTGTTCCTTCGCCGTACCCGAGCTCCGATCTTCTGAAATACGAACAAACATTCGCATATCTAACTGCGCTTTGATAGAATTGATACTGTTGGCGGCAGTTCCATGTGCCGGGCAACGCCCTCCATCTGATGGGAGGTGATGCCCATGACCGATTTGATTGATTTCGTGAGACTTCTGACCGCTTTGGTCTCGTTCTTCACGGCGCTTGTCGACTTTCCGAGGCACTCAAGCAGCATTCGAAGCGCAACAGAAGGGGTCGCCGCCGCTAAGGCGTTGACCCCCTAATGCAAACAACGGCGCTGCCCAGCTTTGCAGAACTTGGGCTGCCGTCGACATTATTCTACCCACGAATGACATTTTGGACAATCGGTAATGCCGCTCCAAAAGCCAGGTGGGTTGTGACAAAGGGACTGTCCCTTTGTCACATCCAAAATATTGCCTTTACGTGTTGATGCACACGGTGTGCAATAATACTCGCACTGTGCAATAGCGCACAGGTTGAGTAACAAGGAGGACGCTTGTCCCAGCTCGAGAAATGCGATCGCCGGTCCCTTCGCTCGCAGCGTGCCCTTCGCCAGGCACTTGCCAGCGAGCTTGCCGAAAGCGGCGACCTTTCGCGCATTAATGTCGCGTCACTCACCGAGCGTGCCGGCCTTACGCGCCGCACGTTCTATTCGCACTACCGCGATATTCCCGACTTTATCAATCAAATCGAGGACGGCTTGCTGGCCGAGATCCGTGAGCACATTGAGCTCATCACTGCAGCTCAGCTGCCCGATCTCTATCACAACATCGATGAGCTCGAGCCGGCGCCCGGTTCGGTTGAGCTGCTGCGTTATCTTGCGGCCAACCGCGACTTAATCGGTGCGCTGCTGGGTCCGGGCGGCGACCAGGCCTTCATTAAAAGGATCATCGACACCGCGCGTGAGGCTGTGGTGCCGCGTGCGCAGACGGGCATTTTGGGCCTGGCGCTGGGCACGTTCTTTGACTACTACGTCACCTATGTCGTGAGTGCCGAGGTCGGCATGATTCAGCGCTGGTTTGAGCGCGGGCTCACCGAATCGCCCGAGGCCATGGCGCGCATTATGACGGTGCTCGCTTTTGTGCGCCCTGGTGACCTGTATGGACAACCCATCGATATCAACGTGCCAGAATACGGCATGAAGCTATTGAACTTGCAGCTCGAGGACGCGGCCGACACCGCCGCAACCGTCGAGTCCAACAACTAAGAGGAGAGACAATGAGCAAACTCGTCGAGGGCATTAAGGACCGTATGGTCGCTGCCGCGCGTGAGGCTGCACCCGCCGTGGTGGATGCCGCGCAGAAGGCCGCGACCGCAGCTGCCGAGGAAGTTGCCGAGGCAGTTGCCGATGCCAAGAACGCGACAGGGGAGACGTCCGTCGCTAGCGAGCCCGCCACCGCCGAGCCCGCAGTCACCACCGCCGCCCACGCCCCCGAAGGCGCGATCTTCAACCCCGAGAACGCTCGTGGCAACCTGCATCTGGGCATCGACGTGGGCTCCACTACCGTTAAGCTCGCCGTGCTCAACGACGACAACCAGATCGTCTACGCCAAGTACCAGCGCCACCACACCGACGTCCGCGCTTGCGCCCGCGATTTGTTCGAAGGTGCTGCGACCGTGCTGCCGACGGCCCAGATGACCTGCGCCATTACCGGCTCGGGCGGCCTGCTGCTGTCCCAGTGGCTCGACCTGGAATTTGTCCAGGAGGTCATTGCCAGCAAACGCGCCGTCGAGACCCTTATCCCGGCCACCGATGTCGCCATCGAGCTGGGCGGCGAGGACGCCAAGATCATCTACTTTGACAACGGCATCGAGCAGCGCATGAACGGCACCTGCGCCGGCGGCACGGGCGCGTTCATCGATCAGATGGCAACCCTGCTGCACACCGACGCGAGCGGCCTCAACGAACTCGCGGCCAATGCCACCACCATTTATCCCATCGCCAGCCGCTGCGGCGTCTTTGCCAAGACCGACGTGCAGCCGCTCCTCAACGAGGGCGCCCGCCCCGAGGACGTGGCCGCTTCCATCTTCCAGGCCGTCGTGACCCAGACCATCTCGGGCCTGGCGTGCGGCCGTCCCATCCGCGGCAACGTCGCCTTCCTGGGCGGCCCGCTGCAGTATCTCTCCGAGCTGCGCCACCGCTTCTACCTCACGCTCAACCTGGACGAGGAGCACCGTATCGTGCCCCAAAACGCTCACCTGTTTGTGGCGAGCGGCGCCGCCATGGCGCACGAGTCCAACAAGCTCAGCACGTTCCCGCAGCTCATCGAGGCCATTGATGCCCTGGGTGACACACAGGGTGCCGAGGTCGAGCGTCTGGATCCGCTCTTTGCCACCGACGAGGACTTTGCTGAGTTCAAGGGTCGCCACGACACCGAGGTCGTCCCCAAGGGCAAGCTCGAAGGCTACACCGGTCGCGTGTTCATTGGCATCGACGCCGGTTCCACCACCATGAAGGCCGCGCTCGTGGGCGAGGACGGCCAGCTGCTGCACACCTGGTACGGCAACAATAACGGCGACATCCTGGGCACGGCTAAGGTCATCATGGCCGATTTCTACAACCACATCCCCGCCGGCTGCACCATCGGCCACGTGACCACCACGGGTTACGGCGAGGCGCTGCTCATCGAGGCCCTCAAGGCCGACTCCGGCGAGATCGAGACCGTTGCGCACCTGCGCGGCGCCAAGGCATTCCTGCCCGGCGTGGAGTTCATCCTGGACATCGGCGGCCAGGACATGAAGTGCCTGCGCGTCAAGGACGGCGTCATCGAGCACATCATGCTCAACGAGGCCTGCTCGTCGGGTTGCGGTAGCTTTATCGAGAGTTTCGCCGTCTCCATGAACATGGACGTGCGCGCGTTCGCCGACGCCGCCATCCATGCCAAGGCCCCGGTCGACCTGGGCAGTCGCTGCACGGTCTTTATGAACTCGCGCGTCAAGCAGGCGCAAAAGGAAGGCGCCACGGTGGGCGACATCGCGGCCGGCCTGTCCTATTCCGTCATCAAGAATGCCCTGTTCAAGGTCATTAAGCTGCGTGACCCCAAGGAAATCGGCAGCCAGGTGATCGTCCAAGGCGGCACCTTTATGTCCGATGCGACACTGCGCGCGTTTGAGCAGCTCACCGGCGTTCATGCCGTGCGTCCCGACATCGCCGGCTGCATGGGCGCCTACGGTGCGGCCTTGCTCGCCCGCGATCGCGCCGGCGCCGACGGCACCTCGACCATCCTTTCGGCTGAGGACATCGCGCACCTTACCGTGACGCAAAAGCATGTCCGCTGCGGCCGCTGCTCCAACAACTGCCAGCTTACCGTCAACGACTTTGGCGGCGGCAGGCGCTTCATTACCGGCAACCGCTGCGAGAAGGGCGCCGGCCACAAAAAGCAAAAGACCGAGGCCCCCAACCTCTTCAAAAAGAAAAACGAGTTGCTCTTTAACCGCGAGATCCTGAGTCCCGACGAGGCCCCGCGCGGCACCGTGGGTATCCCGCGCGCACTCAACATGTACGAGAACTACCCCTTCTGGCACGCGTTCTTTACGCGCCTGGGCTTTAGCGTGCAGCTGTCCGACCAGTCGAGCAAGAAGACCTACCAGGCGGGCATCGAGTCCATGCCGTCCGAGAGCGTGTGCTATCCGGCCAAGATGAGCCACGGCCACGTGATGAACCTTATCGACCGCGATGTCGACTTCATCTGGATGCCGTGCGTGCGCTGGGAGCGCAAGGAGGATCCGACCGCCGGCAACTGTTACAACTGCCCCATCGTCATGAGCTACCCCACGGCGCTGGCGCTCAACATCGACGAGATCCGCGAGCAGAACATTGAGTTCCTGTATCCGTTTGTGCCGTATCACGACAAGACCGAGCTCAAGCGCCGCCTGTACCAGGTGCTCGCCGTCGATCGCGTGGCCGATGCTGAGGCCGGTCGCGGTCGCGTGCGCGGTCCCAAGATCACGCGCTCCGAGGTCGATGCCGCCGTCAACGCTGCTTTTGAGGCCGATGCGCGTTTCCACGAGGATATCCAGACCATGGGCGAGGAGGCTCTTAAGTGGGTCGAGGACCATGGCGGTCACGGCATCGTGCTCGCCGGTCGTCCCTACCATAACGACCCCGAGATCAACCACGCCCTGCCTGAGCTTATCTCGAGCTTTGGCTTTGCGGTCTTTACCGAGGATTCGCTTGCGCATCTGGTAAAGCCCGAGCGTCCGATTCGCGTCGTCGACCAGTGGATGTACCACAGCCGCCTGTACGCCGTCGCCCGTTTTGTGACGATGCGCAACGACCTGGACCTGATCCAGCTCAATTCCTTCGGCTGCGGCCTGGACGCTCTGACCACCGATCAGGTGCAGGAGATTCTGGAAGCCAGCGGCAAGATCTACACCGTGCTTAAGATCGACGAGGTGTCTAACCTGGGTGCCGCGCGCATCCGCATCCGCTCGCTCATGGCAGCGCTCAAGGACCAGGAGGCCGAGCGCCTGGCCGATGCCACGGCCGCGGGCGAGGCCTACGAGCAAGGCGATGCCGCGCCGGTGGCGCCCTCCACGGATGCCCCCGCGTTCGCGAGCCGCAAGTACACGTTCGAGGCGCAGCGTGAGAGTGCTTCGACCGCGTGGCCCAAGGTGCCCTTTACCGAGCAGATGCGCGAGGAGGGCTACACCATCCTGTGCCCGCAGATGGCGCCGATCCACTTTGACCTGGTCAAAGAGGTGTTCCGCGGTGCCGGCTACAACTTGGAGCTGCTGCCCTCGACCGACCACGATGCCGTCGAGGCTGGCCTGCGCTACGTGAACAATGACATTTGCTATCCGTCGATCCTGGTGACGGGCCAGATTATGGAGGCCATCGAGAGCGGTCGGTACGACCTGTCCAAGACGGCCGTGGTTATCAGCCAGACCGGCGGCGGCTGCCGTGCCACCAACTACATCGCACTCATCCGCAAGGCCCTGCGCGAGAGCGGCCACCCCGAGATCCCGGTGATCTCGCTTTCGGCCGTGGCGCTCGGTGAGGACAACCCCGGCTTTAAGATTACGCCGGCACTGCTTAAGCAGGCAGTCTACGCAGTGCTCTTTGGTGACGTCATGATGCAGATGCTCTATCGTTGCCGCCCGTACGAGGCCACGCCCGGTGCCGCCAACGCACTCTACGAGGAGTACATGGCGCGCGCCCGCAAGCTGGCGTCTAAGTTCAACAGGCACAACTACACCAAGTTGTGCCGCGAGGCCATCCGCGCGTTCGACACCATGCCGCTTGTGGGCGAGGGTACCAAGCCGCGCGTGGGCGTGGTTGGCGAGATCCTGGTCAAGTTCCATCCCACGGCCAACAACCACGTGGTCGATGTCATTGAGCGCGAGGGCTGCGAGGCTGTGGTGCCGGGTCTGCTCGACTTCTTCCTGTACTCCATGAGCAACGCCGAGCTACAGAAGGACGAGCTGGGAAGCTCTGCTACCACGCGCGCTGGTATGCAGGCGCTCATCAAGCTGGTGGACTGGATGCGTACGCCGGTGGAGGAGATGCTCGAAAAGTCCAGCCGCTTTGAGGCGCCCGAGCGCATCGACACTATGGCCGACAAGGCTCGCACGGTGCTCTCGGTGTGCAACAACATGGGCGAAGGCTGGCTGCTCACGGCCGAGATGCTCGACCTGATTGACCATGGTGCACCCAACATTATCTGCACGCAGCCCTTCGCGTGCCTGCCCAACCACGTGGTGGGTAAGGCCGTGATCAAGGAACTGCGCCGTCAGCACCCCGAGAGCAACATCGTCGCAGTGGACTACGACCCCGGCGCGTCCGAGGTCAACCAGCTCAACCGCATTAAGCTCATGATCAGCGTGGCCAAGGAAAACATGCGCGCCGGTAAGGGCTTTAAGCTCGAGAAGGTGGCGCCGCTCGCGATGGACGAGGTCACCGGCCAGATGCGTGCCCACGATGGCTGCGTGAGCTGCGGCTCGGTCGACGAGAGTGCCGTGGCGTCGGTCGCTGAGCGCCTGGGACGCGGCATTAAGAAGTAACTGGCCTGCTATGGGCTGGATATGAGACAAACGGGTGGTGGCCGTACCGGCTACCACCCGTTTTTGCTTGGACATATGTTGCGTAAATCGTTTTGTTGCAGCCTTCTGTGCACTCGAATTTCGGAAGTGCGGGGAAAAACGCGAACCTCCTGAGCACACCGCCTTTTTAGACTCTCGCGACCTGCGGTTTTGTTGTAAAAAAAGCCGGTCTGGTCGGCGAAACCCGATTTTTCCCCGCACTTCCGAAAACAGCGGTTCAGCAGCGCCAAAAAATGCCCTCAAAATCGAGAGTTAATGAACAGGTGTAGCCGTTCGCCGCAAATTACCGTCCGTTTATAGAACCCACCCCAGCGCGCGTCCTCCTTACGGTTGAATAAATACACATCTATGGAATTACGTAAGAGAGGACTGTTCTTATGAGCTACAAGACCGTTTGCGTTGCCGGCGGCGGCGTGCTGGGAAGCCAGATTGCCTTTCAGGCAGCCTACTGCGGCTTTGATGTAACGATTTGGCTGCGCAGCGAGGGCAGCATCGGCCGTACCCAGCCCAAGATCGATCATGTGCGCGAGGAGTACATCGCTGCTATCGAGGGCATGGCGGACGGCACGGGCGAGTGGTGCGCCGGTATCGCCGATAGCGGCAAGCCCTTCGACAAGGAGGCGGCACTCGCCGCCGTCGAGCGTGCCTACTCCACGCTCAAGCTGGAGCTCGATCTTGCCAAGGCAGTGGCCGACGCCGACCTGGTCATCGAGTCCATGGCCGAGGACACCCAGGCAAAGATCGACTTCTACAAGAAGCTTGCCCCGGTTCTCCCGCAAAAGACCGTCGTCGTAACGAACTCCTCTACGCTGCTGCCGAGCACCTTTGCCAAGTACACCGGCCGCCCCGAGAAGTACCTGTCGCTGCACTTTGCCAACTCCATCTGGAAGAACAACATGACCGAGGTCATGGCGCAGGACCAAACCGACAAGCGCTACTTCGACGAGCTCGTCGACTTCGCTAACGACATTCGCATGCTTGCCCTGCCCGTCAACAAGGAAAAGAACGGCTACCTGCTCAATTCCATGCTGGTGCCATGGCTGCTTTCGGGCCTCGACCTGTATGTCACGGGCGTGAGCGATCCCAAGAGCATCGACCTCGCATGGACGCGTGGCACCGGCGCACCCAAAGGTCCGTTCCGCGTATTCGATACGGTTGGTATCCAGACGGCTTACAACATCGTTATGCAGTACCAGAAGGTGCCGGGCCTGGTGAGCCCGTTGCTCAAAAAGATGATGATGCCCTACAACTTTAAGGCCATGGCATCCGTCCTCAAGCAGATGCTCGACGAAGGTAAGCTGGGCGAAAGTTCGGGCGAGGGCTTCTTCAAGTACTAAAAAATGATTCCTCGGGGACGGAGGAAAACGGATCATTTTTGGTCGCCAGCAGTGAGAAGATGGACCCAGAAATAGAAAGGAGTGGCAATGGGCCGGCTCGGGCTTTGAGGACAAGCTGCTGCAAGCCCAGGGCGATTTTTCGCTCAACGCGGGTCAGCACAGCGTGACGTATCTGCCGAGTTTTGACACGGCAACGACTGGTCGCTACCAGGTGCTGCTGTACGACAACAACTTTGGTGCGGCCGAAAGCTATCCCAAGTTCGACTGGGGTCAGCTGGGCGCCGCGGTGGTGACCGACTACAACAAGGGCACGCATTCGTTTGGGCGCATCTTTACGGTGGACGAGACCGCGCGCACCTACGAGCTTGTGGACCAGATCGCCGTGCCGTTTTCGGGCTATGTGAGCAGCGCGCAGCGCGTCGGCAATTCGAACAGCATGCTCGTGGCTTCGGGCCAGGCTAAGACCTTTACCGAGTACGATCGCTATGGACTGCCCATCGCCACCTACGAGATGGAAGCCGAGAAGTACATCTATCGCGTGTACAAGTACGACCTGTAGGGCCGCGCTCTGCATCACTTCACATCAAACTCCACGCGATCGAGTTCGGGTACGTTGAGGTCAATGAGCTTGCGAGCGACGTGGCGGTCGTGTGCCCCGAGCGCCTCGCTTGTCGTCACATGGGCGACGATCTCGCGCTCGACGATGCCCTCCTCGTCGCCTTCGGTGGCCGAGGTCTCGACGGCGACGGTGTAATCCTTAAAGCCTGGCAGCACCGCCGCAAGCTCGCGCGTGGTTTCGGTGACGCCGTAGCCGTCCTGCACGCCGGCCTGCGCCGAGCCAATAGACCCCGCCGTCATAACGATGCAGGGGATGGCAAAGACTACCGTGCCCACAATGATGCGGCGGCGCACCTTGCGTGATAACTCTTTGACCTCGGCGTTTTCTTCAGCAGTCACAATACCGTCGCCGTTGAGGTCGCGCTTGAGCGGCACGCGCAAAAGAAGCAGTACGGCTTCGGCGGCCAGTGCGATAAAGACCACGTTGATGCCAAACTCATAAAACGCCGAGAGAAACAGCGACCCGCTTGCGATGGCGATGCCATAGCCCGCCGCGCACAGGGGCGGCATGAGCGCAGTCGCCACAGCCACGCCGGCGATGAGCGTGGCGGGTTCCTGGTCGCGCGAGTTGCCCAGGCCACCCGCAAAGCCGCCTGCGAGTGCGACGGCAAGGTCCCACACAGTCGGTGTCGAATTGTCGATGATGGCGGCCGTGGTGGTGCCAAGGGGCGAGAGCTTAAAATACAACGTGGACGTGACCAGGCAAAAGGCCATCTGTAGAGCCAAGCTCGCGATGGCCTCGACGGTAATCTCGCGGTCGAGCGTGGCGATGCCGTATGCCATGGCAAGGACCGAGCCCATGAGCGGGCAGATGAGCATGGCGCCTACAATGGCGATATCTGAGTCGATATCGAGGCCGATGCTCGCAATCAACATGGCAATGATCAGGATGCATAAGTGCGAGCCAGTCAGGCGCGCCCCGTTTACAAAGCGCTTGCGAATCACGTGATAGGGCGCGCGTCCCTCGCGAATGTTGAATGCCTGCTTTAGAAAGCGGCTTGCGTTCTCCATGGCCTCGCTGTGGGCGGGGCGGATGCCATGGCGCCGATGATGGCGTTCGCGCAGTCGCTTGATCTGTTGTTTATCGAGTTCCATGTCCACCTCGTTCTGGCACGTGCCGCGTATCCCGCCCGTCGTCTTTACTCTACACCGCGTTGAGCGAGGTGTCAGACAGGGTTTGTTGACCTGGAAGTCAGGCCAATCGGCATGACTAAAAACGCCGTGAGGATCATAAGAGTCAAATAGACAAAAAGTGCGGGGCCGGATGGTCTCCGACCCCGCGCTCTGTACGGGTACGTTGTTGTTGGGTTTATCCCAGCAGGCTCAGACCGACGGAGACAAACGCCAGGATAACGCCGACGATAGACTCGCCACCGAGCAGGCCGCTGGCGACAACCAGGCCCTGCTCCTGGAAGGCGGCATCCTTGACGGCCTTCTCCTCGTCCGAAAGACCGGCGGCGGCATCGCGGTGTGCGGCCCACTTGTCGTAGGCGAGCTTAACGCAGGAGCCCAGGAAAGCCGTGAGCGACATATAGAACGGCAGGTATACGCCCAGGCCGATCATCATGGCCGGAATGCCGAGCCAGTACATGACGATGCCGGCGATAAAGCCGCCAGCGAACCACGGCACGCTCGGGATGCCCGAGACCATGGTGGCGACCACGCTTGCCTGTGCGGCCACAAAGCTCTTGTCGGGGCCAAAGGCGTCCGGACCATAGGCGGTGACGAGCGCGACCATGACAGCGGCGGCGACCAGGGCGCCCACGATGCCGCCTATGGCCTGGCCGACCCACTGTGCGCGCGGGTTGGTGCCCAGCACGGCGCCGGCCTTAAAGTCGTTCATGACGTCGCCCGCAAGGCCGCACGCTACGGCCACGATGCCGGCGATAAAGAACAGCTTGACCTGAGCGAGCTGCGCGAAGGCTGCCACGATGAGCATGACGATGAGGCCGAAGATCTCCATGGGGTCGATACCCGTCTGCCCGCAGCTCTGCGCACTCATGATGGTGGTGACAAAGGTGAACAGCGTGACGATGACGGCTGGAACGGGACCAAGGTCGAGCGCGATGGCGACGATCACGGCGATGGCGGCGGCGCCCAGGCCGATGATGCCGGCGTCGAGCTTAAGGGAGCCCGAGATGAGCGACTGCTCGTCGGTGTCGGTGGAGCTGTCGGCGGCGAGGCCGCGGACGATACCGGCGACCTGCGGCAGGATGTCCTTGAGGACGACGGCGACGCCAAAGCCCATCATGAGGCCCATACCCAGGGACTTGACGATGCCCCTGTGCGGTCATAACGTCAAACAGACCGGCAGCGGTGCCGCCGACGATGATGCCAAAATTGCCCAGCAGCGCGCCGGCAAACCAGAACGCGACGGGGGCGAAGCCCACGAGGAAGCCGACGGAGAGCAGCATGGGCGAGTTGTAGATGCCAAAGGTCACGCCGGGGATATTGAGCGTGCACAGCATGCTGGGCACCACGCCCAGGGCGTCGCGAAGCACGCTGTAGATGCCCGCGATGGCCATGGAGCCAAAGAGCTGCTTGCCGGTCTTGCCGCCGGCCTCGGTGGCGCGCAGGGTCTGAGCTGCGGCGTTGCCGGTGGGGAACTCAAGCGCGGCGTCCACGATAAAGTGACGGTGGATGAGCGCCGTGGCCAGCAGGCCCAGGATGGTGCCGGCGAGTGCCACGATAAACATGTCGAGCCAGCTGATCTGGTCGGCATAGCCCAGCATCCAGGCGCCCGGGATGGTAAACGCCAGACCGCCGGCGACCATGGCGCCTGCGGACATGATGGTGTGGGTGACGTTTGCCTCGTTGAGGCTGGCGTTGCCCATGAGCTTAAGGAAGAACAGCGAGATGACGGCAGCGAAGACGATCGGCCAGGGGAGTGCGCCCATCTTGAGGGCGGTGTAGGCCGAGCTTGCCGTGATGATCACGCAGCCAAGGACGCCGATGACGACGCCGCGCAGCGTAAGTTGCCCGCGCATCGAAGCGCGGTTCGAGGGATTGCTCATATAAAACTCCTTTGCGTATATCCGCTTCCCCCGGGAGCGCCGTTACGGATACGGCGCGGGAAGTCGGGTTACCAAGGGCCGCCGCGTGAGCTCGCGCGCGACCGCGCACCAGTATAGCCGCAAGCTAGTCATTTTGGGATGACTGGTTTAGGTAGGCGATATACTGCTGGGCAGACGAAAGGAGCGCCGACGATGCTTAATGGGTGCGCAAATATATTGACGGTCGATGTGGGCAACACGTTCATTCGCTTTGGCCTGTTTGCAGAGGATTCGGCCGCGGCGCGGGAATGTCCGCTTGCCACGTGCGAGATCACCACGCCGTCGAGCATCACAGCAGACGAGGCGCGCATGCGTCTCGCGCAGGTCATGGCCGCACTGGCGGCCGATGCGGGCATGCCGGGCGCGCTTGTGCCCACGGCTGCTGTGCTGAGCTGCGTGGTCCCGGCGCTCGAGCGCCCGTGGAAGGCGGCACTTTCCCGTACCTGCACGGGGCGCGTGCTCACGGTGGGGCCGGGACTTAAGACCGGCATGCCCGTGCACTACGATGACCCGGCCGAGATCGGTCCCGACCGCATCGCCGACGCCGTGGCTGCCCGCGCCGTCTACGGCTCGCCGTGCATCGTGATTGACCTGGGCACCACGACCAATATCGAGGTCATCGACGCGCATGGTACCTTTGTCGGCGGCGTTATCGCGCCGGGCCTGGCCCTCGGCGCCCGCTCGCTTTCGGCGGCAGCAGCGCGCCTGCCCCAGGTTGAGCCCTCGGCGCCAACACACGTCATCGGCCGCAACACGCGCGAGGCCATGCGCTCGGGTGTGGTTTTGGGCGAGGTGGCGCGCATCGACGGCATGCTCGACATGGTGCTTGCCGAGATGCGCGCGACGAAGGCCGCGGGGGAGGGCAGCGTGCCCATCGTCATTACCGGCGACGATGCCGAGGCGCTTGCGGCCCTTGTCGGCCATAGCCTGACGGTCGACGATGCGCTGACGTTGCGGGGTCTCGCCGAGCTCTACCACATCAACCAAAAGCCCCGCCGCGCGTAGCGATGGGGGCGATGGGACAAAACGTCTCCACCTTCCACCTGCTACAATGGGTCAAACTATTGCGATTTCGGAGGTGTCTGCCATGTCGGACGATCTTCATCAAACCGCGTCGGGCAAGCGCCGCGACGTTATTAGCTGGGATGAGTTCTTTATGAGCGTGGCCATCGCCGCGCAGCGCCGCAGTAAGGACCCCAACACGCAGGTGGGCGCGTGCATCGCCAGCACCAACCACCGCATCCTTTCGGTGGGCTACAACGGCACGCCCTCGGCACTCAACGATGACTTTTTCCCGTGGGGAACGAGCGATGACCCGTTGCAGGACAAGCACAACTACGTGGTGCATGCCGAGGCAAACGCCGTGCTCAACTACCGTGGCTCGCTCAAAGACCTTGAGGGTTCCACGGTCTACGTTACGCTGTTCCTGCGGCCACGACTGCGCCAAGATCCTGGCGCAGGTGGGCGTGGGCGAGGTCGTCTACCTGGACAATAAGTATGCCGACACCGATGACGGCCGTATCAGCCGCCGCATTCTCGACTCCTGCGGCATCAGCTACCGCCAGGTCATCGTCGATGTTCAGATTGGTATCGGGGGACAGGCTCAGCAGTAATATGCGTTGTCGCCATCTGACGACGAACGCAGCTCAAAGAGCCCCGTCCCAAATTGACTACTCGTGAAAGTCGCGTCTGCGCGCATGGACGGCTCGTGAGCGGGTACATGGCTGTAGTAACATAGCTTCTGTCCGCGGGCGCGCCCGCGTTATTGTGAGAAAGGAGCCCCTGTGGCTGTTAACGAAGAGCTGCTTAAGAAGGTTCTTGAAGAGATTCGCCCCAACCTGCAGGCCGATGGCGGCGATATGGAGTATGTGGGCGTCGACGACGAGGGCGTCGTCAAGCTGGAGCTGCAGGGCGCCTGCGCCGGCTGCCCCATGAGCTCGCTAACCCTTTCCATGGGTATCGAGCGCATCCTGAAGGAGCACGTGCCCGGCGTTACCCGCGTCGAGCAGGTCAATGCTTCCGGCGAGGCCGAGGACCTGTACGACGAGTACGCGCCGTTCTAAGATGCGAAAGCTGCGGACGGTACGCTCCGCATAGACGTTACGCCCAGATATGCGGCTGCGAGCGCAAGGCCCGCGGCCGCATTTGTATGTAGGGAGCAGGGGGATCGATATGCTCAACGACCTCTACCACATGCTTGACCCCGTCGCGATCTCGGCGGGTCCCATCACCATCTACTGGTACGGCCTGGCCTACGTGGTCGGCGCTCTGCTCACGGCGGTCGTTATGTACCGCACGCAGCGTCGTTGGGGCTTCGACATTACGATTGATGACCTGACGAGTGTCGTGGTCGGCGCGGTCTTTGGCCTCATCATCGGTGCGCGCCTGTTTTACGTTGTCTTTTATGGTGATGGCTACTATTGGACCCACCCGCTCGAGATCTTTGCCACCAACGAGGGAGGTATGAGCTTCCATGGCGGCCTGGTGGGCGGCATCTTGGGCGGCATCATCGTGTGCCGCATGTATAAGCTCGACGCCTGGACCATTGCCGACCTTGCCCGTGATCGGCGCGCCGCTGGCCTTGTGCCTGGGCCGTTGTGCCAACTTTGTCAACGGTGAGCTGTGGGGCAAGCCGACCGATCTGCCCTGGGGCGTGGTCTTCGGTGGTACCGCGGGCGATATGCCGCGTCACCCCTCCCCAGCTCTACGAGGCATTTCTTGAGGGCATCGTGCTCTTTTTTTGCATTCTGCAGGTGCTCAGCCGCAAAAAGCCGCTGCTGCCCCAGGGCACGTTTATGGGCGTGTTCGTGATGGGGTACGGCATCGTCCGCTTTCTCGTTGAGTTCGTGCGCGTGCCCGATGCCCAGCTGGGCTATCTGCTGGGCGGCGTCATCACCATGGGCCAGCTGCTGAGTCTGCCGCTTGTGATCGCCGGCCTAGCGCTCATCATCTTCGCCCGACACCGCAATCAGCCCCAGCGCGTCTACCTGGACGCCTAACCAAGACCACCACAAAGGGGACAGGCACCTTTGTGGTGGTCTTGCCGAGTTTGATAGGTTTTCTAGAAAGGCTTTCGGACTGTGAAGGATTCCGACCTCTCCACAACGGCTGCGCGCGACGCTGCCCGCATCGTCTGGTTTAAGCGCTACCCCGCCAAGCAGACACTCATCGCATTTTTGCTCGCGCTGTTGGCGACCACGGCGTTTTCCATCGATCCCGCCCCGGTGTCGAGCAACGCAGTCTTGGCGATTGACCCCAAGGCTTCGGGCATGCTGTACGTGTGCTACGAGGTGCTCCTCTCGTTTGCCGGCCATACCGACGCGGTCATGCTGCTTGCGCTTGCCTGCCTGCTCACGCTGCCGTTTCGCTACGTATTCTTTGGCCGCGGCGACGCCTGGCGTCCCTCGGTGATCCTTCCGTCGCTGTTCTTTGCCGTCTGCATGGTGTTTGGCCGCAGCTACGACCTCACCGATTCGGCCGAGATCGTGCTCGGCGACAAGGCGCGCATCATCTGCGCCTGGATAGGCGGT
>VOFJ01001012.1_pt1 | contig 17885 bp, 20 predicted proteins | sample 5384081 | NCBI WGS metagenome assembly VOFJ01 (sample SAMN12384729, study PRJNA508395) | human gut metagenome | isolation source: healthy gut I | host: Homo sapiens
CTTCGTTCAGTTACGTATTGCTGAAGTTGAAGCAGATGGGCCAGCTCCACCCAAGAAGGAGATGGACTATGAGTATTGACGATGTCCTGACGTTGTTGTTGCTTGTAATCGCGGCTGTGGAGCTCGGCATCCACATTGGAGGTCGAATGAAATAGCCGCCCCCGCGTAATGCGAAGACGGCCACTTCTCACGCTACAAACGTGTTTGGGAGTTGGCCAACCCGCGGCAACGGGTGCCATCTGCTTCATCTTATGCGAATCTCTGCCTCATTTCAACAAGCCCCTAGGGCTCAAATGGAATCGCGATAATACCTATAATGGCGATAGCTAAAACACGATTCGCTTCCCCATCGGAGGATGTCTATGACCGAAAACGCTACTGCTCTCGTCGAGACGCGCGATACCAAGCTCGAAATCATCATGGGCCGCGAGGCACTCGACAAGCTCGCCGATGCTACGGTACTGGTGCTCGGCTGCGGAGGCGTGGGCTCCAACTGCTGCGAGGCACTCGCCCGCGGCGGCATCGGACATTTCGTCATTCTGGATAAGGACATCATCGCGCCCAGCAATATCAATCGCCAGGCCATCGCCTTTCACAGCACCGTCGGCAAGCGCAAGGTTGACGTGATGGAGGCCATGATCCACGATATCAATCCTGCCGCCACCGTCATCAAGCGAACTGAATACCTGTTGAGCGATAACATCGACGAGTTCTTTGCGAGCGTTTTGGAGCAGACGGACGGCAAGCTCGACTACGTCGTCGACGCCATCGACACCATCTCGGCCAAGCTCACCATTGCCAAATATGCTCAGGACCACGACATCCGTTTGGTTAGCTCCATGGGCGGGGCCAACAAGCTCCATCCCGAGTGCCTCCGCTTTGCCGACATCTTCGATACGGTACGTGACCCCATGAGCCGCATCATGCGCAAAGAATGCAAGAAGCGCGGAATCAAGAGCCTGCACGTGCTGTTTAGCTGCGAGGAATCGGTTAAGACCCAACCCCGCGACCCGTCCAATATCCACGAGCGTACCGAGTTGGGCACCGCCAGCTTTATGCCGCCCATCATGGGCCAGATGATCGCCGGCGAGGTTATCCGCCAGATCAGTGGGCGTGGTACCGAACGCGTGCGCGCCGATGGCCAGCGCCTAGACTAGTGGAGCGCGCCGAGATGGGGCCCCAGTTAATTGATGCACACTGCCATCTTGATTTAATGGCTCACCCGGACGCCGTTGCCGATGAGGCGACGGCACTGGGCTTGGGTCTATTTGATTGCGGCGTCGATCCACGCGACTTTTCGGCCGCAAACGAGCGTGCCCGTCGCCAACCAGGCATCATCGCCGGCATTGGGCTTCACCCCTGGTGGCTCGCCGACGGCCGCTGTGGTTCTACCGAAGTCGATCTGCTTTGCGAAGTTGCCGCCCAAGAGCGCCACATCGGCGAAGTCGGACTCGACTTTTCCGCACGCTTTGCAGGAAGCGAGCCGCTACAAATACAGGCGCTTGACCGGCTCTGCGATGCGCTCGTGCAGCATCCTCTTGTCGGGCGTGTGATATCAATTCACGCCGTTCGTTCGGCAGGAGCCGTACTGGACGTCCTCGAATCGCATGGACTACTCATCCCAAACTCCGACTCCCCCGCTATCATCTTCCACTGGTTTAGCGGCACTTCGGACGAACTCGCCCGCGCGCGTAATGCGGGCTGTAGTTTTTCCGTCAACGAACGCATGCTTGCGTCTAAACGTGGACGCGAATATGCCCGACAGATTCCACTCGACCGTCTACTGCTCGAGACCGATGCGCCAGCCGAGCCAAACACAGAAACAAGCGCACAGTCGCTCATCAGATCGCTCACAAGGACCTCGATGCGCATTGCCTCACTCAAAAACTGTGACGCTAAGCACATTGAGTCGGCAGTTTTAGCAAATGCGCGCTCTGTATTTGACCTTCGCTAACCCCTGTGGGCAAAAAATGCCAAATATGAGTACTGCTACCGGAATGGATACATTACTTTTAACTTCCCAACCGCCAGAATAATCCTCGATTGTCCGCTAATTAAAGCTTTTACAGTCATTCATCCTGCGTTTTCGCAAATCTTAAACCCCCTCCAGACGCTCAAATCACATCTGAAGGGGTTGATTTTTGCTGCGACTAAATTAGTCACAGTACTCATATTTGGCATTTTTTCACACCGAGTCCCGGGGAGGCGCACCTCCCCGGGACCGCTCGGCTATTCGACGATTGGTGCTCCGTGGCCCCAAGAACCTTCCATGCCACCGCACACGGTCGAAGCAAACCCGGCAGCAAAGTCGAGCGCGCGCTCGATGGCCTCGGCGCCATCCTCACCACGCTTGACGGAATCGAGATAGCACATCAAAAACGAGGTGAGGAACGAGTCGCCCGCCCCCATGGTGTCCTTCATGTCCGTTACCGGTTTAGCCAGCTGGCGGTAATAACGCTCGCCGTCGTAAGCAATGCAGCCCCTCGGCGCCCGCCGTAGCCGACACAAAACGCGGACCCAGACCCTTCACCCATGCCAGACGCTCGCGAATCTCGTCCTCGCTCGCGGCATCCGCCGCACTAAAAGAAAGCGAAATCGACGTAGGGCGCAATCTGCTCGTAGTACTCGTCGGTGGAGTCGTCCGAAAAGTCAAAAAGAGACCGTGACGCCCGCAGCCTTCAACTTGGGCAGTTCGCGCTCGGTAAAGCAGTAGTTGCCCGAATGAACCACATCGAACTGCTTCATGTACGCAAGGTCAAAGCGATCGAGGACATAGCGCGCATCGCCACGGATACCGCCCTCGTTGGAGCCCAAGGAAGACACGGTCACCGTCAACGGCACGGTCACGCGAGCCGCTCCGTTCTCGCCAATCATCTGCTCGCATTTGTCAAGCTCGATACCCTCATCCTCGAGGCTTGCAATGACATGCTCGGCAGCGGCGTCATTGCCAAAAATGCCCATGTATGCAGAGCGTGCGGCACCGCATTTCTTGGCATAAACGGCGAAGTTCACCGCATTGCCGCCGGGATACATGGTGTGGATATGCTCGTAGCGATCGACGACGTTGTCGCCAAATCCGAGCGCGTTAACGTTAAATGCCATGGCCTTTGCCCCTTCTAGTACTCGACAACACCCATATAGCGGCGGAAATCGGGATCGTGATCAAACACCTTGCCGCGTGCGGCGCGCAGCTCGCAGTTCATGGCGTAGAACAGCACCGGGTCCAGATAGGCACGGACGCTCGCCGGCACGGCTTCCATACCGTACTCCTTGGCATCAAGCACCATCAGCGTATCGGTATGCGTCTTAAGGAACGCCAGGGCGCGCTCGTCCATAGCACGGCACTCGCTGGAGCCCATCTGCAGGAAGTAAAAAACGCCATCCTGAGTAGCCTCGAACGGGCCGTGGAAGTACTCGCCGGAGTGGATGTAGCAGCAGTGCTGCCACTGCATCTCCATAAGAGAGCAGATAGCGAAACCGTAAGGTCTGGCTAAAGTTGGGACCGGAGCCCAGGATATAGAAGAACTTGTGCTGCTGGCAGAGCTCGGCAAAGCGGGCGCCCAGCTCGGCGTTGACCTTCTCGCGTGCCGGAGGAAGAATCTTATCCATCTCAGCAATACCGGCATACATATCGGCAAGATCGGCGTAGCCCTCCTGCTGATCGAGCAGCTCGGCCGCAAGCGACAGCGAAATGCCAGCGGGGACCTCGGCCTGCGGCACGCCCCTCGCCCCACGGGTAGACCCACGTGATCCACTTGCCGGAGTCAATCTTGGATCCAGCGTTGTCGGTCTGGGCGATCACCGTAGCGCCGGCAGCAAGGGCAATCTCACAGCCCCTCGACGACCTCGGGGGTGTTGCCACTGTGGCTGCAAGCAATGACCAGGGATTTCTCACCCAAGCGGCGCGGGCGCATGATATCAAACTCGCGAGCCGTATAGATATACGAAGTGAAGGTGGTTGCCTCGCGCTGCAGAAGCTCATGAGCCGGGATCAAATCGATCATGGAGCCACCGCAAGCAATCCAGTAGACGCTGTCGAACTTGCCCTTCTCGGCAATTGCCTCTTTGATCAGGTCGTGTGCGTTCATATCCAGTTCCTTTCTTGTTTGGTCCACAATCAATGACGTTGGTTGCGTGGCCGATAGTTGTTTTAGTCAATCAGATATTTCTCGAATGCGGCCATGTTCTTGGCATCTGCCGCCGCCGGGTCATCATAGTAACGACCGTCCGTGATTTCCTGGCCCAGCATGCCGTCGAAACCATGGGCGTTGAGCGTGGCAACGAAGGCATCCATATCGTGCTTGCCATCGCCCCACACCAGATGGCCATACGGATCACCGTCGATAAAGTGCATCTCGTGAATTGCCCCATCACCAAAGGCGGCAAACCAGTCCTCGAGCGTCTCGCCTGCAACGCCCATCGCGGTTGTATCAACCATGGGCTGTAAGTACGGGCTCGCGACCTCGTCAATCATGCATGCGCTTCGCATCGGAAACCGTCGTCACAAGGTTGCTCTCCTCGGGACGCAGGCTTTCCATCGTAAGCACCAGACCGTGCTCGCCGGCATACTCCGCCAGAATGGACATGTGCTCGCGGCTGCGCTTCCAGGCTTCCTCGCGGTCCTCGTCCCAGTCGCCCCAGCCCGAGTTGACGGACATACGGTCGCACCCAAGTACCTCGGCAAGCTCAATGCCGTGCTTAAAGTACGCCAGGCTGCGCTGTTCATGCAGCGGTTTGCGTGCGCAGTATTGCCAAGGATAGACAACGTTCTCGGGGCACAGAGTACGATACCTAAGCCCACGGTCTGCAGCCTTTTTCGCCAGGACCTCAGCCTCAAAAGTAGCCCGTGTGGTCGAGTGTCACATGCGGCTCCGCACACCACAGCTCAATGGACTCAAAGCCCAAACGCTGCTGCACATCAAGGAAGTAATCGAGCGACCACATGATATAGTGGATATTCATGCCCGCAATCTGCTCGCGGCGCAGCGCCGGTTTGATTCAGGCATCTTATGCCTCCTTATTTCGATCGAACACGATTCGTCCGTCCGACATCGTCATATCAACAGAAAGATCGCGCGTCGCGATAATCGAGGTCGAACACATCCCGATCGAGCATGCAGATATCGGCAAGCTTGCCAACTTCAAAGCGTACCCAGCTCGTCTTCGCGCATCAAATCGTACGCACCCCCGGCAGTCCAAGCGCGCAAGAGCTCGACAAGCGTCAGCGCGTTGGCCTCATTCACGGGCAGTCCGTCGTCGAAGTATCCGCCGCACGCACTGTAGATTGACTCGCCCAAGCTCGGAATCAACAGCGGCAAATCCGTACCACAACACACCGTGCATCCGGAATCTTCCATGCCGCGGCGATTCCAGCTGTGCAAAAAGTCGCGTCTTGCCAATTTGTCGACGCATCATCGACAGGCAATCCTCGCGCCGGTCCAGCGTCAGAATCTGCGGATAGACCTCGCAAATTCCACCTAACTTGCCAAACTCGACAAGATCGGTCGGATCAGAGTTCTCGAGATCGGTAATCGCATGGCGGCGAAGCAACCGTCCATGCTCGTCTCGAGGCAGCGAGGCATAGAGCGCCACGGTGCGACGAACGGCGCCATCGCCCTGGCAATGCAAGGAATATCGGAAGCCGTCAGCATCAATTGCGCGCAGCTCGTTCTCAATCAAATCCCACTCGGGCTCCTCGACAACCGTCTTGCCGGCAGCGCCCGCATCGGCCGTGTCCTCATAGGGGTCAATCATCTCGGCAAGCCCCGCCCATACGCCGCGATCGGTCATACGGTTGAAGCCAGAAAAACGAACGAACGGTCCCCGGAAGCGCTCTCGTGCCTCGCGGGCATATGCCAGATTTGCACCGGCACCCACCGGCTGCGACATCATAGAGACGCGAACCGTCAGCTCACCAGATTCCTCACGGCGAGCCATTTCGTCGGCAAAACCGTAGTAGTCATCAAACGCCATCTCCTTGATGGCGGTAACGCCGCGCTCGTTAAGCATGCTCATGTAGTCCGAATACCCCGCACGTACCTCGGGCAGCGCGAGGAAATCGCTCATCATGCGCCAGATCTTCTCGGCATAGCACGCCTGGGGGTGTAAAGCCGTATCGTGCACTGGCGGCAGCATTGAGAACGCAGGTCTCCGCACCCGGTGTAAAGCAGACGACAGGGATATCGCCAAAACAATCGTCAAACACAGCTGCCGTATTTGCGTTCTCGGCATCCGATGCCAACGTTTCGGGGTAGGCTGTGGCCAAAAGCCGCCGCGCAATCCGGATGATCTTCTTTCCATGCACGCAAGAGCGACACGGCCTCTTTGGCAGCAGCGATGCCGGACAGATCAGACCCCAACGTCCGCAGCGCCCAGCCTGTATAGAAGGTATGCACATCGATCAGGCCAGGCATGACGGTACGGTCGCCCAGATCAACCACCTCGTCCGCCTGGGTCAAATACGAAGCTACCTCACACTTGGTGCCAACCGCCTAATTCGATTGCCACGGACCGCTACGAAACCTTCGAACGGCAGGTCCCCGTACCGGTAAAGACGCTCTTAGACGTCAGGACCGTTAAACGATCAGACATCACAACCACCTACACCGGAAGCATGCCAGAGATTGCCGTTACGATCAGGCCAAAGACGACCATGAAAAATGAAGAACTTCCAAATGGTCTTCCACCATTGGCCAAACGAAATCTTAGCCACGGCAAGGCCGGCGACCGTCATGCCCGCCACGGGACTGATGGTGTTGATGGTCTGATTAGCAAACTGGAGCGCGGTAACGGCAGCTTCGGGATTGAGGCCCATAAGCTCGGTCAGCGGACCCATGACGGGGCATGGTGAGGCGCCGCAAGTCCAGAACTCGAGGGAACCAGCAAAGAGAGCAGGCCAAGGACGATATACATAAACGTGGTGTAGACGGCAGCGGGTGCACCGGCGAGCGCAGTAGCGAGCGCCTGGAGGATGGAGTCGATGATCATGCCGCCCTCGGCGATGACCAGAATACCGCGAGCGATACCGATAACGATAGCAGCGTACGCAAAAATCGGCGAGACCCTTAACGAACTCCTCAGCGATCGTCTGCTGGTCAAGACCGCCCAGGATACCGGCAAAGCAAGCCCATGCCAAGGAACACGGCGGAAATCTCATTCATGTACCAGCCCTGGGTAACAAGACCCCAGACGATAATGCCCATACCGCAGGCAAAATCGATAAGTACGAGCTTCTGACGGGTAGTGAACTCTTCCTCGATGGAGGCATCGGTCACGGAAAACTCAACACGCTTGAGCTTGTCGTCCTCGTACGTAATGGACGACTCGGGATTTTTCTTGACGCGCATAGCGTAGCGCATGGCCCATGCGATACCGACGGCAGTAAAGATGACCCAAGAAACGGCGCGCAGCCACAGCTGAGGATTGCCCTCGATGCCAATGATGCCCTGGGCGATCAAAAACATTAAACGGGTCGATGGTCGAAGCACAATATCCCAGGTTAGGGGACCAAGGAAGCAGATGATGAATGCCGTCATCGAGTCATAACCGATACCCATCATGATGGGAATGAAGATGGCATAGAACGGCAGGGCTTCCTCAGACATGCCAAACGTAGTGCCGCAAATGGACAGCAACGTCATCGTAATGGGAATGATGAGGATGTCCTTGTTCTTGAGCTTTTTAATCACACGGCTCATGCCGGCATTCAAAGCGTTGGTCTTGGTGATGATTGCGAACGATCCGCCAATCAATAAGACGAACGCAACGACGTCGGCAGCCTCCTGGATGCCCTTAGTGGGCGCTTGCAGGACCGCGAAGATATCCTGACCCAGATTGATGGTCTCGCCGGTCTCGGAATCGGTGTAGTTCTTATCGACCTGTTCATAGGTTCCAGCAACGGCGACTTCGCGCTCGCCCGCCGCTGTCGAAATCGTCTTGCGCTGATACTGACCCGAGGGAACGATCCAAGTCAGGACCTGCAAAGACAACGATCAGCAAGAACATGATCGTATAGACATGCGGTAATTTGAACTTAAAACGTCTGTTTGTCTTCTTCGCCTTCGTATCTGACATAGATACCTCCAAAGAACTCGAGACTGCATCGCATCTCGCTTCAACGCTTGCATAAGGCAAACGTTCTATGACGTTCTATAGATTACCAGCAGCTTTTCCCGTCATCAAGATAATTTCAAACTGATTGCCGCAACGCGGTTGAACGGTCGCGTTCGCGCCGTGAACGGTATGGAAGCGCCCGGTGAGATGATCCACCGGGCGTTTCCATTCGCAATGTCCTAGATGTCAAAAACGTAGCGAGACCCAACGATCCGCTGACGACCGATGATAAACGGCCGCCGTTGCTCATCGAAAAAAGAAGGCTTCCATATAAAACAAGGGTTCGCCAACGGGAACCGCCAGCAACCGAGCGACCTCGGGCGATGCGCACGCGATCTCGAGCGTGCACGGGTCGGTAAAACGCGGGCATGCGGCCAGTCTGGTTGCGCACGAACTCAAAAAATGGATTGGTTAGATAGAGGCGCCGTTGATAGATAGGCGTTGTCCTCGTAAACGTATATGTTGTTCTCAAGCATGACGGGGACGCCATCGGCAGTACGCACACGCTCGACGCAAATCAAGTCAGTTCCAACGGGAACACCAAAGAACTGTGCTTCGGTAGAATCCGCCGGCAGTATCTTTCTCGAAATGACACACGCCCCCGGTTCCATTCCGTTAACGCGGCATGCGTCCGAAAACTCTGGACGTCACCCTTCTGGCGAATCTTGCGCTTGAGCTTGGGGGCATTGACGAACGTGCCTTTCCCCTGTCGCTTCGTTAGATAGCCCTGCTGGACGAGCTCCTCAATAGCGCGTCGCACGGTAACGCGGCCAACTTTATAGCTCTCAGCCAATTCGAATTCGTTGGGTATCCGCGCGCCTGCCTTGTAGGCGCCGGAGTTGATTTCGTTTTTAATGATATCAATGACCTGTTGGTACAGCGGTATCGCTGCTTTTACCGTCAGTTAGCCCCTTCAGTCGGTGGCATATACCCTCTCCCAGCACAATTAAGTCAAAGCGGGCTCAAGGGCATTCAACAAGCCCTTAAGCCCGCATTAGCATAAAGTATGCTTGCTGCCGCACCAAAATGTCGGGTATTTACTCATCTGACCCGAAAACGCGCAACTACCGCGCTCCTAAGAAAGCGTGAGCAGCTCCGGCAGCTGGTCGATAATCTTGTCCGCGGCATCCTGGCTAAAGCCAAAGCGTTCCTCGCGCTTTGGCAATGACCGTCAGGCCGGCTCGCTTACCCGCGGTAATGCCCGGAACGGAATCCTCAACGCAGCAGCAACGATTCGCGGGCAGCCCCAGCAGGTCTAGCGCATGCAGGTAGATGTCGGGCTCGGGTTTGCTCTCCTTAAACTGCTCGCCGCTCACCACATACTCAAAGGCATCAGACAGCCCGCATGCGTTGAGCACTTCCTCGATGCTAACCATGGGAGACGAGCTGGCAAGCGCCACGCGAACGCCACGGCGCGGCAGCTCTCGAATCGTATCCACGGCGCCTGGGTTAATCAAAGCCTGATAGTCACGCGGACGCTTATGCGCCCACTCGTCCCAACGGGCCAACGCCTCCTCGCCAGTGAAGTGTCCCTTACCGGCGCGCTCAAACCAATCGACCAGCATATGCAGGAAGAACTGATGCGAGGTACCGACCTGCCCATTCAACTCCTCTTGAGTCAGATTAAGTCCAAGCTCCTTGGCAAACGCGGCAGTCTCGCCCAAGTAGTAATACTCGGTATCGACAATGACGCCGTCCATGTCAAAGATAACGGCGTCGAACGGAAATGCGGACACGGCACCCTCCCTAACAAAAGGACGCCCGCAAGCAGGCGCCCGAGCCATGCATTAATCGGCGATTCTAACCCAGCAGCTTATCCAGCGCCACCGCAATGCCATCTTCGTTGTTATCGGCGGTCACCATCTGGGCTACAGCCTTAACCTCTTCGACGGCGTTACCCATGGCAACACCGGTGCCGGCCCACTCAATCATGGACTTGTCGTTTTGGCCGTCGCCAAACGATACGACCTCACTGGCATCGATGCCGAGCTTGGGCAGGGCACCCTCGAGTGCGCGGGGCCTTGTCGATACCGGGCGCCGTGTACTCAAAGTACCAGTCGGCCGTAAACATGCCCGAAAGCGTCTGCTTAAAGGGCGCATACATCTCCTCGTAATGCGCCTGCAGGTAGGCCGGATCGCCCGCCGTCAGCAGCTTGTCCACGGGATAAGCATCAGCGACCTCATGCAGGCTCTCCACCTCGCGAATCTTAAGATCGCACGCATCGCGCTCGTATTTGACGATGTTTTTCTGCGAGCCGTCAGGCAGCGTGATCATGCAGTGATACGAATCCACGACATGCAAATCGCGACCGAGCGAAATCATAGGGATCACGTCAAAATTACGCAGGTGATCAATCAGACGGTGCAGCTCGTCAGCCGGCATAGCCTGGTCAAAAAGGACCTCATCGGTCTGAGCGTCGACCACATGCGCGCCATTAAAGGCAACCAGCAGACCGTCATGGTTTTGAAGGTCGAGCTCCTGCGCCAAGGCGTGCAGTCCCCATGCGGGACGGCCCGAAGCCAAGATGAGCTTAATGCCCGACTCCTGCGCCGCGAGCAGCTTCTCGCGCGTACGCGGGCTAATCACTTTCTGATCGTTGGTGAGCGTACCGTCGATATCCATCGCGATGGCTTTGATTGCCATATATGCCTCCCCCCTGTCATTGAACAACCTTGTCTGAGCCATCATACAGAACACCCATCGCGCCTCCGTTTACAACGGGCAAAAAGTCATATTGTCTCGAACATGAACGGCGTGTGGTCGTGAAGCTTTATCGCTCAGGTCAAATACGTCTGCTAGCGACGGCTCATCCGTCGGTGCGCCCTCGACGATCGCGATGCCCGCCGATGCGCCTAACGCGCTGGCGCCGGCCTCGATGAATGCGCAAGCCTCTTCGTAATTATGGATACCGCCCGCCGCCTTGATTGCCACGGCATCGCCGAGCACCTCGTGCATCAGCCGCACGTCCTCGAGCTTAGCACCGCCAAAGCTTCTGCCGGTCGATGTCTTAAGGAATCCCGGCTTGGCCTCCAGCGCGATCTCGCATACACGGCGCTTGGCGGCGTCATCGCCGTCCAGCTTGCACATCTCGACGATTACCTTGTCAGTGATGCCATGCGCGCGACAAAAATCAGCAATGGTAGTCATCTCGCGCTCGATGGCATCAAAATCGCGGTTCTCGATCGACCCCTGATTCAAAACGTAGTCAATCTCGGTAAAGCCACACGCAGCGTATTCCTCAAACCTCGCAAGCTTCTCCTCAAGCGTCATAGTGCCCTGGGGAAAGTCGATGGCGCCGGCAAGGATGATGTCAGAGCCCTCGAGCATGGCGCGGCCCGTCTCGTACTCCTGAAGGCTTTCGCAAATACGCAGCGAAAGTTGTACTTTAACGCCTTCTCGACATACTGCTCAAACGTGTCCTCGGGGGCATCGATATAGTCGATGTATTTATTGATGGGTTTGGCAAGTGTCATGCTGGGGCCTCCTTGTTCAGGACTGACAACCGATTCGTGGTTTCACGCGAAATACCACGTTCAATGTACGCCCGACATACAAGGACAGCGTCCGCATTCCGACAAGTGGTATGAAATTAGCTGTAAACGTATATTTTACAGACAGCGAATGGCACCGCACGCGGATGCCGACAGCAAGACATCCCCCCTCAATACACCCTCATGCCCCTTTACTGTTTGCGACCAGAAATGATGAGCTGCACAACGTCGTTAGCGGTCGAATTCGACCTCTGACGACGTCACGCGACTCATCGTATCCGACCGACAACAGAAAAGGGGCACGTTCGCATAGCGTGGCGCGTGACGGTTGCAAAACCACCCCCATTTGAAAAACAAACGCAAAAAAGTACTTGCAAAGACGCGTTCCGACATATAAGTTGATAAAAAGACCGCCGTTGCGGTTTTAAGTAGATCGAGCATATGAAATTTCAGTTTTTAGCGTGTAAGAGAAAGAAGATCGGCAAAGTACAACCCCAAACGCAATGACAACTTAATGAGGTAACTGCCACATGTGAGGCACCCAGGGCATTGCTGTCTCGATTTTGAGCACGATGCCTTCCGCCTTGCATGGGCCGTTCCATCCCACCCCCCTGCAGCAACTGCCTCACGGGCTCATTGAAAACCGCATAGCACCCCAACGTCAGCACATCACCCACGGCAAGCACATCACTCACGACAACCAACACATCAACAAACAGCACGAACATCAACCGATTGGAGAAGCTATGACAAACTACCACGCTGAAGACGGCGATAAGAAAAGCATTCTGGATGCCCGCATTGAGCGAGCATATGCAAACGAATATGACGCCGCCTTTGCCGCCGCGACCATCAAGAACTACGCGTCGCTACCGCTCGCGACGATCTTGGCCGACCACCCTCAACTGCTGAAGCGCTGTACAAAGATCATGGGCGACCCCGACATTCGCAAGCTGACAGACCCCTATGCCCCAAAACGCGACAACGATTCGTACGTTCTTACCGTAGGCTGCCTAGCCCATATGCTTACGGCGCTCGACACGAAACTCAAGCTCGAATGGGAACCCGACGAGCGTCATGAACTCGAAAGCAAGCGGAACACCCTGCGCACCGCACTGTTCCTTCCGTTGGACGGCCTCAAGCGCTGCAACGTCGAGCTCAATACACAGGCGCGGCAAAAGCCCGGGACCACAGGGCAGAAAACTCCAAGACCCCATGCGGCCATCGTCGACCGCAACCGATATAACCGCATGACCGCGCATTTTTCTGCCGAGGGAGCAGCCATAAGGACGCTGATCGACCTGCTGTGCCTCCTGAGCATCAACGAGCTATTTGAGGGCTATCTCGCCCTTGTTCCCGCGACGGCACCCAAGTCGGTAGCAAAGATCATCGAGACCTGCAGACGCCAGTTTGAGCGCCATCGCAATGGCAGCGAGATGAACGCCAGCATCGCGCAGTACTACGCGGCTCATTACAAAAATGACGGATGTGCCCCTGTCGAGCATCAGCTGCGGCTCGCCTACACCACGCCCGCCGCAACGCTCTATCGCTTTGGAGCCCTTGGCGCTTGCGAGCCGCACGAACAGGCAGCCTGCCCCACAACCGAGCTCGATCTCAGGCTCCGGACGAACCCTGTAGCCCGCCAGCCCCTCCGCGGGCAACAATCCCTATTCCACAACACAACCAACAGAAAGGAGTCCCTCATGGACACCAATCATTCCCCCATCATCAGCCCCCTCACCATGCGTGAATCCGCCCGAGGCATCACGCTCACCAGCATTTACGATGAGATGCTCGCCCGTCGCGAGCTCTCCGTCATGGGAAACATCGAAACCCCGATGGCCCACGACCTATGCCAGCAGATCCGCCTGCTCGATGCCACCGACCCCAGCCGCCCCATCACCATATTTGTCGCCAGCGCCGGCGGAAGCGTGCGATCGGGCCTTGCGATCTATGACGCCATGCGCCTCGCATCGTGCCCCATCCGCACCGTCTGCCTGGAATTCGCCGCGTCCATGGGCGCCGTGATCTTTATGGGCGGCGACGATCGCCGTATGGCGCCCCATGCAGAGCTCATGATTCACGACCCGCTGATCCCCCAGGGGGCAGGCGGCTCGGCACTTGCGCTGCAGGAAACCAGCCGGCGTCTCATGCAGACCCGCAAGACCCTCACGCAAATCCTCTCGGACCGCAGCGGCCTCACGCCCAAGCGCATCCAGTCCCTCACTGCAAAAGACACCTACCTTTCGGCCGAGCGCGCCGTCGAGCTCGGCTTTGCCCACGAAATCCTCTCGACCACCAAGGAGGTCGCCCATGTCTAACCTCGCCAGCCGTCTCGCCGCATCTGAGTCCGCATCGTCCACCATCCTCGCCAAGGATTGAACGCTTTCCTGCGACACCCGCCAAACGGGACTCAACAACAATGCACTTGTGATCGGCCCCTCGGGAGCCGGCAAGACCCGAAACGTCCTCAAGCCCAACCTGCTGCAAATGAACGCAAGCTACATCGTGCTCGACACCAAAGGCACGCTCTGTCGCGAAGTGGGACCCGTGCTGGCAGCCCACGGTTACCGCGTGCAATGCCTCAACTTCGCCGACCTCAACACCGTCCCGGCCCTTGCGCCCGGCATCGAGCGCTGCGGCTACAACCCCCTGAGGCACATTCGCCGCAAGGCGGACGGCAGGCCCAACCAGCAGGACATCCTCTCGGTGGCAAAGGCCATCTGCCCCATCGAGGACAACAACCAGCCTTTTTGGGATCATGCGGCGGCAAACCTGCTGTCGTGTCTTATCGCCTACGTCACCGAACAGCTACCCGCCGACGAGCAGACGATCAGCTCGGTCATCAAGCTGATCGAGCACCGTGCAGGACGGTGCCACGGCCCGATTGTTTGACGATCTGATCACGACCGACCCCCAAAGCTATGCCCCTCTCGCTATGGCGGCGCTACGCCATTACGCAAAATGCCGAGCGCATGCACGCGAGCATCGTCGGCATCCTTGCCGAAAAGGTCATGTGTCTGGGATTCGACGGTGCGGCACAGCTCTATCGTGAGTGCCATCAGGTGGACTTCGCTTCCATGGGACACACCCCCTGCGCCCTGTTTGTAACCGTAAGCGATATTGACCGCAATCTCGATCCGCTGACCGGCCTCTTTATTACGCAAGCGATTATGGGCCTCATTCGTGAGGCCGATAGGCAGCCCGACGGCAGCCTGCCCGTGCCCGTGCGCTTTATGCTCGATGACTTCGCAAATCTGCAGATCCCCCAGATCGACAACGTGCTCTCGATTATCCGAAGCCGCAACATCTGGGCAACGCTGCTGCTGCAGTCGACCAACCAGCTCGATGCGCTCTATGGCGAGGCACGCTCATGGCGACGCCGATCGATCGCTCGTGGCTCTTTGTACGCGGTCGCACTCCCGAACAGGTCGAGCGCTTTAGGCTCGAAGACCATCCGCTCTACGGGGAGCTGCCCGAGGCGCAGCGAGGCCATGCGGAGGCCGAGATCTAGGCGCAGGGTTCTCGCAGCGCGCGACGCCCCGGCGATGTTCCACAAAGGCCGTACGCCCCGGGACCACGGCAAAAGCAAAGGGGCCCGCATCCGATAGGATACGGGCCCCTGACTATAAGGCGCGATACGTTAACAGCAGCGACTACTTGCGATGCGCGCGATAGAACTCGATGAGCGCCTGGGTCGAAGCGTCCTGCTCGGCCCTGGCGGCGTCGTCGTGGAAGGCCGGGGTGATCTGCTTGGCAAGCTGCTTGCCGAGCTCGACGCCCCACTGGTCGTAGGAGTCGAGGCCCCACACGGTACCCTCAACGAAGGTGATGTGCTCGTACAGGGCGATGAGCTCGCCAAGCGCGAACGGGGTCAACGTGTCGCCGAAGATCGAGGTCGTCGGGCGGTTGCCCTCAAAGCAGCGGGCCGGGACGATCTGCTCGGGCGTGCCCTCGGCGCGCACCTCGTCGGCCGTCTTGCCAAAGGCGAGCGCCTTGGTCTGGGCCAGGAAGTTGCCCAGGAACAGCTCGTGCACGTCCTGACCGCTGTCGGTCGCAGGGTTGGCAGTGTTGGCGAAAGCGATAAAGTCGGCCGGAACCACCACAGTGCCCTGGTGCAGCAGCTGGTAGAAGGCGTGCTGGCCGTTGGTGCCGGGCTCGCCCCAGAAGATCTCACCGGTATCGGAGGTCACGGCGCTGCCGTCCCAGCGGACGTGCTTGCCGTTGGACTCCATGGTGAGCTGCTGCAGGTAGGCCGGGAAACGGTGCAGGTACTGGCAGTACGGCAGCACGGCGTGGCTCTTGGAACCGAAGAAGTTGACGTACCAGACGTTGAGCAGGCCCATCAGCGCGACGGCATTGTTCTCGAGCGGCGTGTTGCAGAAGTACTCGTCGATGGCGTGGAAGCCCTCGAGGAACTGTTGGAAGCGCTCGGGGCCGAGCACGACGATCAGCGACAGGCCCACGGCGGAGTCAACGGAATAGCGGCCGCCAACCCAGCTCCAGAAACCGAAGGCGTTGGCGGGGTCGATACCGAAGGCCTCGACCTTCTCGAGTGCGGTGGAGACGGCGACGAAGTGCTTTGCCACGGCCTCGGCGTTCTGCTCATCGGAGCCGTCGATGGCGCCCTGAGCCTTGAGCTGCTCGAGCATCCAGGTCTTGACTTCGCGGGCGTTGGTGAGGGTCTCGAGCGTGGTGAAGGTCTTGGAGACGATAATCACGAGCGTGGTCTCGGGATCCAGGCCACGGAGCTTCTCTGCCTGATCGTTGGGGTCGATGTTGGAGATATAGCGGCAGTCGATACCGGCGTCGGCGTAGGGACGCAGAGCCTCGTAGGCCATGACCGGGCCCAGATCGGAGCCACCGATGCCGATGGACACCAGGTGCTCGATCTTCTTACCGGTTACGCCCTTCCACTCACCGGAGCGCACGCGCTCGGCGAAGGCATACATGCGGTCGAGGACCTCGTGCACGTCGGCGACGACGTCCTGGCCGTCGACGATGAGCTGGCCCTTCTCGCTTGCCGGGCGGCGCAGCGCGGTGTGCAGAACGGCGCGATCCTCGGTGGTGTTGATGTGCTCGCCGGAGAACATGGCGTCGCGGCGCTCCTCGAGCTTCACCTCGCGGGCAAGATCGCACAGCAGCTTGACGGTCTCATCGGTCACCAGGTTCTTGGACAGGTCGAAGTGCAGGTCACCGGCATCAAAGCTCAGCTTGTTCACGCGGTCAGCGTCAGCGGCGAACCAGGCCTTGAGGTCGATGCCCTCGGCTTCGAGCTTCTCCTGATGTGCCTCGAGCGCCTTCCAAGCGGCGGTGGTCGGACCCGCGCTTCCGTGACATGAAGCTTTTTGATATAGCGCGCCGGGAGCATCCTTGAAGCCGAATATCTTCACGTTCCATTTTATCCCACTGGAACGTTCCTACCTTCGTCCAGTTCTCCCGGTCCATGCCGTAATAAACAGCGGGCCTTTCAGCAGCGTTCCGTTGCCGCCGTCCTCGCGGGAACGTAATGAAACTCTCAAGCCTGTTAATCGTTTTCAGGTCCATGACCAGGTCAAACGGAACAGCTCTTCGCATCATGCTTTTTCTAGTGAAAGCAAAGGAGTGATTAGTATAAATAAGCAGGATGGCAAGCATTATTCTGGTTTTGCGGCTATTGTAGGCCGGCCTAATGTAGGCAAATCAACGTTGACGAATGGATTGATCGGGGAGAAAATTGCAATTATGAGTGACCGTCCTCAGACAACGCGTAATAAGATCATGTGTATTATGAATACTGACAATGCTCAGATCATGTTCTTGGATACTCCCGGTATCCATAAGCCGCAGCATAAGCTGGGGCAATATATGGTACAGGCTGCAGAAAGTACGCTGCACGAGGTAGATGTGGTTTTGTTTGTTGTTGATGTTTCGGAAAAGCGCGGTGCCGGAGAGGATTATATTCTGGAGCAGCTGCGCAAGGTCAAAACTCCGGTGATTCTTGTTGCCAATAAAATCGATAAACTGGCAGACAAAGGTAAGCTTTTCGGCATTATTGAAAGCTATACTAAAGATTTTACCTTTGCGGCAGTAGTGCCTGTTTCTGCTTTGCAGGATACTGAATTTCGGGTTTAGTAAATGAGATCACCAAGTATTTTGCCGGAAGGTCCGGCATATTTCCTGACGATATGATAACCGACCAGCCGGAACGGATAATTGCTGCGAAAATGATTCGTGAAAAAAGGTACTGCGGTCAACTTCCGTGCCCCTGGGCGTTGCCAACACTGGCAGATGATCGCCGG
>VOFJ01002125.1_pt1 | contig 17885 bp, 29 predicted proteins | sample 5384081 | NCBI WGS metagenome assembly VOFJ01 (sample SAMN12384729, study PRJNA508395) | human gut metagenome | isolation source: healthy gut I | host: Homo sapiens
CGCGGCAAAGACGCCCAGGGGAAAAGGGGCGGTCAGAGGCCCGGACAGGGTGGGATAAAACTGAAATTGGGTCCCACCCAGGAGGCTACCGGCGATGACCATGGCTCCGGCGGCCAGCAGGCAGGCCAGAGCCGCCCCATCCCGGCGGGTAAAGCGATAGACAGAGAAGGCGGTCCGGCCCGGCAGGCCATAGCCCCGGCTCTTCATGCTGTCCGCCGTCTCGATGGCGTTCTCAGGGCCCAGGTGACGGTGGCGGGAAAAGGCGAGAAGCACCCCCGGAGCTTTTGGGCTCCCCGGCGTCCGGCTGAGCCGGGACACGTCCTGCATATGAGTGCGGAACCGGGGCACAAACCGAAAGGCCATGGACAGCAGGAGGGACAGGGACGGAGAGATCCGCCCAAAGAGGTAGAGAAATTTATCGGAGGTGATGACGGCCCCAAAACAACGGAACCAGACCACCACAGCCAGCAGCATCCCCCGCCGCCGCCCCGCCGTAGGCTACAGCCTCCAGGGTGATGGAAGAGCCGTTGGGAAGCTGGAACAGCACCGTGGCGCCCCGGTGGTTGAACAGGGGATTCAGCAGGGCGGTGAACAGCAGCAGGGGCAGCATGTACCGCATCTGACCTACCAAGGTTCGCCCGCCCTCAACCGGCGGGTAAGCCAGGGCGCAGACCAGCGAAATCCCCAGACACACTGGGTGCATGAAAAACATGGTGAATCCCAGAACCAGGACGAAAAAGAGGAGCCCAACGATGGGATGAAAAGAAGAAAAAAGTGTCCCGCTTCACACCGATTCCCTCCTTGCAGCTGCACTTGTCTTTAGTTTGCCCATTTTTTACATGTTCCCCGAATTATATCACGGAGAAACTTCGTTGACAAGATGGGAGAAGAGAACGGACAGGGCAGCATTGTAATTCTACACGCTACAAAACCTCCAGGCAGCGATTTTGTTGACTTTCCGGAGGAATCGCGTATACTAGGGCCATATAATGGATATTTTGGTAGGCTAGATGCCGAAATGTACAGCGAGGGAACCTATGGCAAGGAAAAAAGGCATATGACAATACCTCCATCTCCATGCTGAAGGATGAGGAGCGGGTGCGCAAGCGGCCTGCGGTGATCTTTGGCTCGGACGATCTGGAGGGCTGCAAGCACGCGGTGTTTGAAATTCTCTCGAACGCGATCGACGAGGCGCGCGAGGGATATGGGAACTTGATTGTAGTCACCCGGTATGAGGACCTGTCTGTGGATGTGGAGGACTACGGCCGGGGCTGCCCTGTGGATTGGAACGAGAAGGAAAAGCGGTACAACTGGGAGCTGGTGTTCTGTGAAATGTATGCCGGCGGCAAAATATGACGCCGGCGGCAGTAACTATGAGTTTTCCCTGGGCCTGAACGGCTTGGGCACCTGCGCCACCCAGTACGCCTCAGAATATTTCGATGCAGTCATTCGCCGGGACGGATACCGGTACAGCCTCCACTTTGAAAAAGGAAAAACATCGGCGGCCTGAAAAAGGAGCCGGCGGACCGGAAAAGACGGGCTCCTACTTCCATTGGAAGCCGGACCGGGAGGTGTTTACGGAGATTGACATTCCCGCAGAATACTTTCAGGACGTCATTCGCCGCCAGGCGGTGGTGCACAAGGGATCACCTTCCGTTTCCGCAACCAGGTGGCAGGGAAATTTGAGGTGACGGAGTACTGCTATGAAAATGGCATTACCCAGTACCTGGAGGAGCTCGCAGGGGACGATGCCTTCACCATGCCCGCCTACTTTGAAGCGGAGCGCCGGGGCCGGGACAGTGAAAACCGGCCGGAAATGAAGCTGAAAATCACGGCGGCCTTCTGCTTCTCCAAGCGGTTGAGCCACATTGAATACTATCACAATTCCTCCTGGCTGGAGCATGGGGGCTCTCCAGACAAGGCTACCCGCTCCGGCTTTGTGTCTGCCTTTGACAAATACATCCGGGAGACGGGAAAGTACACGAAGAACGAGTCCAAAATTCTTTTTCAGGACATTCAAGATTCTTTGGTGTTGGTGACCAACTGTTTTTCCACCCTGGCAAGCTTTGAAAACCAGACCAAGAAGTCGGTGAACAGTAAGTTCATTCAGGAGGCCATGACTGCGTTCTTCCGAGAGAACCTCCAGGTCTGGTTCCTGGAAAACAAGGCCGAGGCGGACCGGACGGTGGACCAGATCCTGGTGAATAAGCGCAGCCGGGGAGACGGCGGAAAAGGCCAAAATCTCCATAAAAAAGAAGCTCTCTGGCTCTATGGACATTAGCAACCGGGTTCAGAAATTTGTGGATTGCCGAAGCCGGGATGTGTCCCGGCGGGAGCTTTACATTGTGGAGGGCGATTCCGCCCTGGGCTCCGTAAAAGCTGTCACGGGATGCGGAGTTTCAGGGGATTATCCCGGTGCGGGGCAAAATCCTCAACTGCCTGAAGGCGGAATACGACAAGATTTTTAAAAGCGAAATCATCACAGACCTTCTGAAGGGGTATTAGGCTGTGGCGTGGAGGTCACCGGCAAGCGGGGAAGGACTTGACTGCCTTCGATCTGGGGAATCTCCGGTGGAACAAGGTGGTCATTTGCACCGATGCCGATGAGGACGGATTCCAAATCCGCACCTTGATTCTCACCATGCTCTACCGGCTGACGCCTACGCTCATCCGGGAGGGGTATGTCTACATTGCAGAGACGCCCCTCTTTGAGATTATTTACAAGGATAAGACCTGGTTTGCCTATAACGAGGCGGAAAAGATCCAGATTCTCAAGGGGATGGAGGGGAAAAAGCCCATCCTGAACCGTTCCAAGGGCCTGGGTGAGAACGACCCGGACATGATGTGGCTGACGACGATGAACCCCGAGACGCGCCGGCTCATCCGGGTCATGCCGGAGGATGCAGAGCGCACGGCCTGGTACTTTGACATGCTTTTGGGCAATGGCCTCAGCGCCAGAAAGGACTTTATTTCAGAAAATGGCCAGCGCTACCTGGAGCTGGCGGACCTTTCCTAGGAAGGGGTAGAAAAATGCCAAAAAACGAAAAGACGAGCAGCCTGTGAAGCGGGATGTGGCCGGGGTGGTGGGCCTCCGGGGCTCCGTGGAGGAGCAGCCCATTACGGAGACCCTGGAGATCAATTACATGCCCTATGCCATGAGCGTCATCGTCTCCCGGCCATTCCGGAGATCGACGGCTTCAAGCCCTCCCACCGCAAGCTGCTGTACACCATGTATAAAATGGGCCTGCTTACCGGGGACGCACCAAGTCCGCCAACATCGTGGGGCAGACCATGCGCCTGAACCTCCCCACGGCGACGCCGCCATCTACGACACCATGGTCCGGCTGTCCGGGGCTACGGGCCCTGCTGAACCCCTATGTGGACAGCAAGGGCAACTTCGGCAAGGTCTATTCCCGTGACATGGCCTACGCCGCCAGCCGCTACACCGAGGCAAAGCTGGCCCCCATCTGCGCGGAGCTATTCCGGGACATGGACTTTTTGACACGGTGGATATGGTGGACAATTACGACGGCACCATGCAAGAGCCGACGCTGCTGCCTACGACGTATCCCAACGTGCTGGTATCCTCAAACATGGGTATTGCCGTGGGCATGGCCAGCAATATCTGCGGCTTTAACCTGAGGGAGGTTTGTGACACCGCCATTGCCCGGATGAAAAACCCGGACCACGACCTGATGGAGACCATGCCAGCGCCGGACTTTCCCACAGGCGGAGAGCTCCTCTATGATCCCATGGAAATGCGCGCCATTTATAAAACCGGCCGGGGGTAGCTTCAAGGTCCGGGCAAAGTGGCGGTACCTGAAGGAGGAAATCTCATTGAAATATACGAGATTCCCTATACTACCACTGCGGAGGCCATTCTGGACAAGGTTTCAGAACTGATCCGAGCCGGGAAAGTCCGGGAAATTGCGGATATGCGGGACGAGTCCGACCTCAGCGGCCTGAAGCTGGCCATCGACCTCAAGCGGGGCGTCGACCCGGACAAGCTGATGCAGAAGCTGTTCCGACAAACCACACTGATGGATTCCTACCCCTGCAACTTCAACATCCTCATCGCCGGCATGCCCCGGGTCATGGGGGTGCGGGAGATCCTGGAGGAATGGACGGCCTGGCGCTGCCAGTGCGTGAAGCGCCGGGTCTTCTTCCAACTGGGGAAAAAAAAACGGGAGAAGCTGCACCTGCTGCTGGGCCTGAAGCGCATCCTGCTGGACATCGACAAGGCCATCGCCATCATCCGGGAGACCGAGGAGGAGGCCGAGGTCATCCCCAACCTGATGATCGGCTTCGGCATCGACCAGGTCCAGGCCGAGTACGTGGCGGAGATCAAGCTGCGGAACATCAACAAGGAGTATATCCTCAAGCGGACGGCAGAAACCGGTGACCTGGGCGGGAGATCCAGGAGCTGGAGGCGACCCTGAACAGCGACCGCCGGATTCGGAGCCTCATCATCAAGGAACTGGAGCAGGTCTCCAAAAAAAGTTCGGCCAGCCCCGGAAAACAGAGCTCTTGTATCATTGGGATGCCGCTTCGGGAGAGGAGCCGGAGGAGGAGCTGCCGGACTACCCCGTCACTGCCTTTGTTTCCCGGGAAGGGTATTTCAAGAAAATCACCCCCAGTCCCTTCGGGCCTCGGGGGAGCAGAAATTCAAGGAAGGCGACGGCCTGGCCTTTGCCTGGGAGACCACCAACCGGGCGGAACTCCTGGTGTTTACAGACCAGTTCCAGTGCTACAAAGCCAGGCTTTCGGACTTTGACGATGGCAAGGCGTCCCAGCTGGGAGATTATCTGCCCACCAAGCTCTCCATGGACCCGGGAGAAAATGTGGTGCAGACCGTATTTCCCGGGGACTATTCCGGTTTTGTGCTGTTCTTCTTTGAAAGCGGCAAGGTAGCTAAGGTGCCCTTTGTCTTCTTACGATACGAAATCCAATCGCCGCAAGCTGACGGGAGCATATTCAGATAAGAGCCCCCCTGCGGACTGTTCTGGCCATGGAGGCGGACGGACCGGTGGTGGCTTACTCCACCGATGGCCGGGCGATGATTTTCTCTTCCGCGCAGTTGACGCCTAAGACGACCCGGGCCACCCAGGGAGTGGCGGTGTTGACGTTACGAAAGAAATCCACTTTGGACCGGGCGGTACGCCTGGCAGAAAGTGGCATTACCAATCAGGCCCGCTACAAGTGCAGGGCCCTCCCGGCGGCAGGAGCCGTCCTGCGGACGGAGGACCTGGAGGAAAAGCAAATAACATGGAACATGGAATGACGGATCTTACGCGAAAGGCGTCAGAGAGAAAGGGGAGCGAATACATTGAAAAAAAATTTTGGTCCCAGTGGAAGTGGCTGCCCATGGTAGTGGCTGGCTGCGCCATTTTTTCCCTGGGTTTTAATCTCTTCCTGGAGCCCCACGATACCAACTGCGGCGGCCTGTCCGGCCTTGCCCAGGTGTGTGTGGAGTGGTTTGGCGTCGGCACCGTGGGCCTTTTGGACGGCCGTGATGAATATCCCCCTGTTTATTTTAGGCGGCAAGGCCATTGGAAAGCGGTTTTTCTTTGGCTCCTTCGTGGGGATGATTTCCATGGCCGGTTTCCTGGACCTGTTTACTGCGATTCCCGCGCCCCAGACGGAGCCGATTTTTGGAACCCTGTATGGCGGCGTGATTACCGGCTTTGGTATGGGCCTGGTGTTTCTGTCCGGGGTCTCCTCCGGAGGGACGGATATCATCGTCCGGCTGGTGAAGCTGCGGAAGCGGGATATGCCAATTGGGCGGATTTCCCTGTGTCTGGATGTGACGGTGGCTCTGCTCACAGGCATCGTGTTTCATGACTTTACCAAAACCCTGTACGGCGGCGTGACGTTGTATGTGAGCGCTATGGTGATCGATGCGGTGATCTACCGGTTCGACTATTCGAAGGTAGCCATGGTCATTTCCCCTAAATATGAGGAGATTGCAGATGCCATCAGCAAGCAGCTTGTGCGGGGGCGTGACCCTCCTGGACGGAGCGGGCTATTACAGCCAGCAGAAAATCAAGGTGATTCTTTCGGCCATCAAGCGCCAGCAGGTGACGGAGCTGAAGGAGCTGGTGACGAACATTGACCCCTGATGCCTTCATCATCCTCCAGGAGGCCCACCAGGTTCTGGGAGACGGTTTCAGCCGTTATTCCAAGGACGCACTTTAGGACGGAAATCCACCGGGGAATGTGAGGTGTGGACAGATGAGAAGAGGGCTTGTACTTCTTGCTTTGGCGATTGTGTGCCTGCTGGCGGGCTGTACGGCCTGGATGGGGAGGCAGCTATGCCTCCGTGACGCCCCATGCGGAGGGCTATGCCCAGACAGAGCCGGTGGATACGGCGGTTGCTTCCAGCCAAAGCGAACTGATCTCCGTGCTGGCCCGCCTGGTGAAGAATCACACAGACCAGGCCTCCGTGGATGTGAGCCAGTATGAGGGGGACCTGGAGAAGGAATTGGACTTGGCGGTTCTCAAGGTGATGGAGACAGACCCGGTGGTGGCGTATGCGGCAGAGGACATTCGGCTGCAACAAACCGAGGTGGGGGTGCGTCAGATGGTGTCTGTGGAGATCACCTACCCAGGACCCAGGAGGAGCTTCAGGCCATTCAGACGGCTTGGGGGAGAGAACGGCATTAAAAGTAGGGTGACTGCCGCCCTGGAGCGGGTAGAGCCGGCCATTACCCTCCAGGTGACCAACTACCAGCCGGTTAATCTGGACTTATTTGTCCGGACATACTATGAAGATCACCTGGAGACCATTATGGAGTGCCCCCAGGTGGTGGTGCAGGTCTATCCGGAGCAGGGAAGCGAGCGGGTGGTGGAAATTCAATTCCTGTACAGCGCCAGCCAGGAGACCCTCCTGCAGATGCGCCAGGAGGTGCAGGTGCTTCTGAATTCGGCTGCCGGTTATGTGGAGGGGCAGACTTCCGAGGAAATCAAGGCAAGCCGGCTGTATGCGTTTCTCCGCCCCCTCCTTCGTTCAGAGCAGACCCTCCGAGACGCCAGTGTATAGCCTCTTGTGTGTGGGCACTGGGGACAGCCGGTCGGTGGCTATGGTCTATGGACTGCTGTGCCGCCGGGTTGGGCTGGACTGCCAGGTGGTTTCCGGTACCAGCAATGGCCGGGAGTGGTACTGGAATATTATCTGCCTGGATGGCGTGTACTATCACGTGGATGTGCTGACGGATTTGGAGGCCGGGACGCTGATCACCCGATACGATGAGGACATGGTTGGCTATGTCTGGAATACCAAGAGCTGCCCACCCTGCCCCAGACCACTACCGCCAGCGACGGAGGAGACCGCACCGCCAGAGCCGGAGGAAACCCAGGACAGCCAACCGGTGGAGGAGTCTACCGCTCCGGAGGAGGAATCGACGGAGCCGGAGGAGACGATGATAGAGTGAGGCCATAGTTCGGCCGTGATGATGGGCTGCTTTTTGATTTTTGGAAGTTTCTTCTTTCAGACTGCGCTGCTTTAAAGTACAATTGCCATTCATATGCCTGGTATTCTACGTCGGCATCTAACTGCTACTGGCTGTCTGATCTTACTCTCTATATGACTGATGGCAGCTATTGGGAAATGTCTTCTTCAGTATTGGCAATGAAATATATTGGCGAGAAGAGATTTATGGCACGTTTTATCCGGAGTATTCTGGGATCCTAGCAGAAAATTTAAAAAATAGCCCATATGTTTCCTGTAATGCCAAGTGGGGGGCAACTTGGAGCGTACAATCACCCTTTAAATGATTGCCCTTACTCTGAGACAAGATCTTATTGGACTAGATGAGACGTGTACATAAAATGGCGGCAAGAGCAGGCAACGCTCTTGCCGTTGCCTTTTAGCTGAAATGCAGCATGGATTTATAGACTGACCCACCCGAGGAGCGCTGACACTAGCCTCTTGCGCACTGGCTACTTGTCACTGCAGAAGAACTTTCCCTGAAAATTTGCCAGTTTCCCCTTTACAAAGGGGGTTTTCCCAGATTATAATAGGCGGGATATGAAAAAAGAATGTGAGCGGTGGCTATGATTGAATTTGAAGAATACAAACTGAAACTCAATGATTTGAAGCCGAAGCTAGAGGCGCTGGCGGCTTCTCTCAATTTGGACCGGGTCCGGAATGAGCTGGAGCGGTTTCATGCCATGCCGGAGGCCCCCGGCTTCTGGGACGATCCGGACCGGTCTCAGAAAATCGTGGTCCAGACAAAGCTGCTGGAAGCCAAGCTGGAGAAATACCACGCCATGACGGCGCAGATGGAGGACCTTCTCACCATCTGCGAAATGGCGCTGGAGGAAAACGACGACTCCATGCTGCCGGAGCTTCAGGAGGGGTTTGAAGAGCTCTCCCAGCGCATGGAGGAGGCGCGGCTGGAGACCCTGCTCACCGGGGAGTACGATGGCAACAATGCGCTCATGTCCTTCCACGCCGGAGCCGGCGGCACGGAGGCCCAGGACTGGGCCCAGATGCTCTACCGGGATGTACACCCGCTGGGCCGAGCGCCACGGCTTCACGTATAAAATTCTGGATTATCTGGAGGGCGATGAGGCGGGACTAAAATCTGCGGACATCATGATTGAGGGGCCCCAACGCCTACGGCCTTTTGAAAAGCGAAAACGGCGTCCACCGGCTGGTGCGGGTTTCCCCCTTTGATGCCAACGCCCGCCGGCAGACCTCTCTTTGCCGCGGTGGAGGTCATCCCGGAAATTACGGATACCTCCAACGATGTGGAAATTCGCCCCGAGGATATTGAGATGCAGGTTTACCGTTCCTCGGGCGCAGGCGGCCAGCACATCAACAAGACCTCCTCCGCCGTCCGGCTGACCCACCTTCCCACCGGCATCGTGGTTTCCTGCCAGACGGAACGCAGCCAGTTCCAGAACCGGGAGAAATGTATGCGGATGCTCCGGTCCAAGCTGGTGGAGATCAAGGAACAGGAGCATTTGGAGAAGATTTCCGATATCAAGGGTGTCCAGCAGAAAATTGAGTGGGGCAGCCAGATTCGGAATTATGTGTTCATGCCCTATACTTTGGTGAAGGACACCCGCACAGGGTGTGAGACTTCCAACGTAAACGCCGTAATGGACGGTGCGCTGGACCCGTTTATCAATGCTTACCTCACCTGTATGGTAACCGGGAACTGGGTGACCAAATAAAGAATGGAGCTTGCAAAGGGAGAGACCATGACGAAAAAAAGGTATACAGCGTGGCCATCGATGGCCCTGCGGGGGCGGGGGAAGAGTACCCTGGCCAGGCAGGCAGCCCGGGATTTGGGCTTCCAATATGTGGACACCGGGGCAATTTACCGGACAGTGGGATACCACATGACCCTCATGGGCATTGGACCCAAGGACCGGGACGGTATTGAGCGGCTGCTGGATGATGTGAATCTGGAGCTTCGCTATGACGGCGAGGGGCTTCAGCATATGATCCTCAATGGCTCTGACGTGACTGAGGAAATTCGCACGCCGGAGATGTCCCGGGTGGCTTCTCTGATTTCCGCCCAGCCAGCGGTCCGGGCATTTCTCCTGGATTTGCAGCGGGATATGGCAAAACGGTACAGCGTGATGATGGATGGCCGGGATATCGGCACTGTGGTGCTGCCGGGGGCGGATGTGAAGGTGTATCTTACGGCCTCCCCCAGAGGTCCGAGCCCGCCGCCGGCTGGGGGACTTGGAAGCCCAGGGCCTCACAGTCAGCTATGAACAGGTTCTGGAGGAAATCCGGCAACGGGACCACCAGGATATGACCAGGTCCATCGCCCCACTCAAGCAGGCGAAGGATGCGGTGGTGCTGGATACGTCCAGTCTCAACCAGGAGGAATCTCTGGCGGCGCTGAAGGCCATTGTGGAGGAGCGGATTGCCCGATGAATATACAACTTGGACAATACGCAGGCTTCTGCTTTGGCGTGAACCGCGCGGTGAGCATGGTGGAGGAAGCCGCAAAGGCTGGGGGCACGGTGGTGACCCTGGGGCCCATCATTCATAACCATCATGTGGTGGACCGGTTCCAACGCATGGGGGGTGGGAGGTGGCAAACAGCCCGGAGGAGGTCCGGCCGGGGAGTACGGTGGTGCTCCGTGCCCACGGCGTACCCAGGCAGGTGGAGGAGACCCTGGCTGGATTGCCGGTCCAGGTGGTGGATGCCACCTGCCCCTTTGTCAAGCGGATTCACCGCCTGGTTCAGGAGGCAGAGGCGGAGGGACGGACCCCGTGATCATCGGCACCCGCACCCACCCGGAGGTGGTGGGCATTGCCAGCTGGTGCTGGAGGGTATGGTCTTTGAGGGCCCGGAGGAGCTGGAGCGCTGGGCGGCTTTGCCGGAGACTTCTCCAGGTTTGCCGATTTGTCTGGTTTCCCAAACGACCCTCACCGCAAATTTGTGGAATTTGTGCGTCAAAATCGTAAAAAACAGTTTACTAACTTCCGAATTTTTGATACAATATGCAAAGCAACAGAATATCGGCAAAAAGAAGCGGCACACATGTCAGAAATCTGTCAAGCTATGGTTGTTGTGGGTGATGCCAAGAGTTCCAACACGAGCCGTCTTGCGATGATTTGCCGAGAGCACTGCGGAAAGGTGATTCTGGTGGATCAGGCTTCCCAGCTGGAGCCGGATTTCTTCCGTGGCGTTTCAGATGTTGGAATCACTGCTGGAGCTTCGACGCCTGCGTGGATAATAAAGGAGGTCAACCACACTATGAGCGAAATTACGACAGTTGAGGCTGGTCAGGGAACAGTCCTTCGAGGAGCTTCTGGAGAAGTCGATCAAAACTTTAAATACGGGAGATAAGGTAACTGGCGTTGTCACCCACATCGGCGCCACCGAGGTCCAGGTAGACCTGGGCACGAAGCATGCCGGTTACATTCCCTGCGATGAAGTCAGCACAGATCCTGCCATCAAGCCGGAAGAGGTCCTGAAGGTGGGCGACGAGATTGAGGTCTTTGTGGTCCGGGTCAATGACCAGGAGGGTACCTGCCAGCTGAGCAAGAAGAAGCTGGATGGCCTGAAAGTCTGGGACAATGTAAGCGAGGTCTGCGAAAGCAAGGCTGTGGTGGAAGGCAAGATCACGGAAGTGAACAAGGGCGGCTTGGTTGCCAACATGAAGGGCGTCCGGGTGTTTATTCCCGCCTCTCAGACCGGCATTCCCAAGGGCGGCGATATGACCGGCATGGTGGGCCAGACTGTGCAGATGAAGATCACCGAGGTCAACCGTTCCCGCCGGAGAGTCATTGGCTCCATCCGTGCCGTGACAGCAGAAGCCCGGAAGGCTGCCATTGAGAAGATCTGGAATGAGATCGAAGTGGGCAAGAAGTACCACGGCGTGGTGAAGTCCCTGACTTCCTATGGCGCCTTCGTGGATATCGGCGGTGTGGACGGCATGGTCCATGTGACGGAGCTGACTTGGGGCCGGATTAAGACTCCTGCAGATGTGGTAAAGGTGGGCGACGAGATTGATGTCTTTGTCCTCTCCTTTGACCCCGAGAAGCGGAAGATCTCCCTGGGCTGCAAGACGGCGGAGTCCAATCCCTGGAATCATTTCCTGGATCAGTTCTCCGTTGGCGATGTGGTTCCGGCTAAGATTGTGAAGCTGATGACCTTCGGCGCCTTCGCCGAGATCATTCCCGGCGTGGACGGCCTGATCCACATCTCCCAGATTGCCGACCGCCGCATCAACAAGCCCGACGATGTGCTGAGCGAAGGCCAGGACGTGACTGTGAAGATCATCGACGTGGATGCAGAGAACAAGCGGATTTCTCTGTCCATTCGCGCACTGCTGAACGACCAGGACGAAGCTCCGGTAGAGGAATAAGACAGACTACATACCGGGGCTGACTCCTGCCAGCCCCGGTATCGTCGTTGGAGGAATAAATGTTATGGTGAAGCACATTGTCATCTATCAGCTGCGGGAAGACTGTGATAAGCAGGCTGCCGTACAGGAAATCTCTCAGGCGTTGGAGTCCCTGGTTGGCGTCATTCCTGGCCTCCAGTGGCTGGAGGTCTGCCCCCACCTATCAGGGGGGATGCGGATTATGTCCTGTACTCCGAGTTTGACAGCGCCGAGGCTTTGGCCGGATATCAGGTTCACCCGGATCACGTGGCCGCCAAGGAAGTGGTTCATAAATATGTAGCCACCCGTATGGCTGCGGATTATGAATATTGATTTTCTATCAATTGGGTGGGCTGGGGTTGCTTTCCCATAAGCTTTGAGACAACTCCGGCTACCCCTGATCATCGTGGGCGCCTCCGGGCGCGACGGTTCAATCGCATCAGTGCAAGGACTCGTACTTGCTGGATAGACTCAGAATATCCTGCCGGTACGAGTCTTTCTTTTTGCCGCCATGGTTCGATCCATTTGTTCTGCTTTTCGCGGGACGGCTCCCGTGAAAGATCAAGCCCCATTATTTACAAAGGAGCTGTTCACTTGTGGAAAATACCACCCAAAAGACAAACATCCGTTGGCTTTATCTGGCAGTGGGGTACCTTTGTTATGCTTTTTGCAGGCATTCTCTATGCCTGGTCCATTTTAAAGGCCCCCTTTTCCGTGGAATTTGGCTGGTCGCCCTCTGATCTGACCCTCAATTTTACCATCACCATGTCATTTTTTTGCATGGGAGGCCTTCTGGGCGCCCAGATATCCAAGCGTATGGGTTCCCGTTTTGCCATTGTCATTTCAGGCCTTCTGGCCTCTGGCGGTTTTGCCTTGACCTCTCTTCTGACTGGGACTTCTGTGGCTCTGCTGTACCTGGCCTATGGATTTTTGGCAGGTCTGGGCATTGGGATTTCATACAATGTGGTGGTGGCTACGGTCAGCGCCTGGTTCCCGGATAAAAAGGGAACCAGCTCCGGGGTCCTGATGATGAGCTTTGGGGCCAGTGCCCTGGTTTTTGGGCAATTGGGCCAGTTCCATGTTTGAGGGCGCTATGGGCTGGCGAAGGACCTATGTGATTTTGGGTTTGGCCCTGGGTGCAGTGCTGATCCTAACGGGTTTGATTCTGAAGCGGCCCGCCGCCAATCAGGCATTTCCCAGGGTGAACAAGGCCGAAGAATCATCTCAGGTCCAGGACTTTACCTCCGGGGAGATGCTCCGCCGTCCCAGCTTCTGGATGGCGTTCTTCTATCTGGTGTGCCTGTCTGCTGTGGGTAGCTCCGTGATCAGCTTTGCTCGTGATTTGGCCCTGTCTGTGGGGGCGCCAGCTGCACTGGCTACCTCGCTGGTAGGCGCTCTGTCCGTCTGCAATGGCCTGGGCCGAATGGCCACTGGTGCTGCCTTCGATGCTCTGGGCAGACGGAAGACCATGCTCATTGCCAACTGTCTCACCATATGTGCCGCCGGAGCGATCCTCATTGCCATGTTGACTGGTACCTTGGCGCTGTGTGTTTTGGGACTGTGCTTGACGGGACTGAGCTATGGCTCCTGCTCCACCACCACGGCCACCTTCCCGCTGTGTTCTATGGTATGAAGCATTATCCCACCAATGTGGCCTATATGACGTTCAATCTCATGGGCGGCTCTCTGGTGGCCACCCCTGTCCAGCCTGCTACTGACCGCCACCGGAGGCTATGTGGCGCCCTTCCTCCTCCTTCTGGGCTTGATGGTGGTGGCCTTGGGCCTGAATTTGGCGCTCCGGAAGCCGTGATGCGCCGGTAAGCGTTTTGCCGGGGCGATACCAATGGACAAAAGACTGAGGCACCCTCCGTCTGGAGAGTGCCTCAATTGCACTTTTTCACCATCTATGCATGACTGCTTATTCTTTCTGGACCGCTTTGACCAGCATCCTGTCTCGCGTCAGTGGGCATTTCATCAAGCAGCATGCCGCGGTGATCTCCGAACGCCAGGCGTTTTACGATGGGAAAGCCCAGCTTCAGATCGATGTCCCGGACGTTCTGCTCCCGTAGGCTGGTTTCCACGGTGAACATGGGTCATTCCCCGGGCCGCATGTGGATGACCTTGCCCATGTTCCACAGGGCGGCGGAGCGGCGCTCGGCCTCTTCCTGCTCTTCTGGGTTGGCGTATTCCACATAGGCGGTGTGGGCCCCGCAGTCCAGGCACTCCACATAGACGCACCAGCCGCCCTCATGGCAGAGGGCGCCTACGCCCCGGCAGTCCGGGCATTCTTCCAGCTCCAGGGGATTACGATCTTTCATAACGATCTCCTCATTTCTGATTTTTTTGACTTTCCATCCACGCCAGGTAATCGTCATAGGTGCCGATCCGGTCCACAATGGTTCCGTCGGGCTGGAAGGCGATGACTCGGTTGCAGACGGTTTGGAGCAGCTCGTGGTCGTGGGAGGCCAGCAGCACCACGCCGGGGAATGCCTCCAGACCCTTGTTCACCGCCTGAATGGACTCCAGATCCAGATGGTTGGTGGGCTGGTCCAGCATGAGCACGTTGGCCCCGGACAGCATCATCCGGGAGAGCATGCACCGCACCTTCTCACCGCCGGAGAGGACCTTGACCGGCTTGTACACGTCCCTCGCCGGAGAAGAGCATCCGGCCCAGGAAGCCACGGAGGTAGACATCGTCCTTCTTGGCCGAGTACTGACGAATCCAGTCCACCAGCTCCATGGTGCAGCCCTCAAAGTATTCGGTGTTGTCCTTGGGCAGATAGCTGCGGGAGGTGGACACGCCCCATTTGATGGAGCCCTCGTCCGGATCCAGTTCGCCCATGAGAATTTTGAAGAGGGTGGTCTGGGCCAGCTCGTTTTCGCCCACGAAAGCGATTTTGTCGGTTTTGCCCAGGGTGAAGTACACATTGTCCAGGAGCTTCACCCCGTCCACGGTTTTGGAGATGTTTTTTACCGTGAGAATGTCTTTGCCCAGGTCCCGCTCTGGCTGAAAGCCCACCCAGGGGTAGCGGCGGGAGGAGGCAGGCATCTCCTCTACCGTGAGCTTGTCCAGCAACTTGCGGCGGGCCGTGGCCTGCTTGCTCTTGGATTTGTTGGCGGAGAAGCGGGAGATGAAGGCCTGGAGGCTCCTCGATCTTCTCCTGATTCTGCTTGTTCTTGTTTTTCAGCAGGGACTGCACCAGCTGGCTGGACCCGTACCAGAACTCATAGTTGCCCACATACATCTTGATGCCGTTGTAGTCCACGTCCACGATGCTGGTGCACACGGTGTTCAGGAAGTGCCGGTCGTGGGACACCACAATCACGGTGCCGGGGAAGTCCAGGAGGAAATCCTCTAGCCAGTTGATGGACTCAATGTCCAGGTTGTTGGTGGGCTCGTCCAGCAGCAGGATGTCCGGATTACCAAAGAGAGCCTGAGCCAGAAGAACCTTCACCTTGACCCGGGGGGTCAGTGTCTGCCATGGAGTCCTGGTGCAGCTCTGTGGGGACTCCCAGGCCCTGGAGAATCTGGCTGGCGTCGGACTCCGCCTCCCAGCCCCCAGCTCGGCAAATTCCGCCTCCAATTCTGAGGCCCGCAGGCCGTCCTCGTCGGAGAAATCGGGCTTTTCATAGAGGGCGTCCTTCTCTCTTTCCCCACCCGGTACAGCCGCTCGTTGCCCATGATCACGGTATCCAGCACCGTGTGGGCGTCATAGGCAAACTGGTCCTGCTTCAGGACGGACATGCGGACACCGGGTTGGATGGAAATGGCTCCGGAGGTGGAGTCCAGCTCCCCGGAGAGAATCCGCAGGAAGGTGGATTTTCCGGCTCCGTTGGCGCCAATGATGCCGTAGCAGTTCCCGGCGGTAAATTGCAGGTCGACCCGCTGGAACAGCCACTGGCCGCCAAATTGCATGCTAAGGTTGTTGACTGTAATCATGATATGGGGGTTCCTTTCTCATGGGATGTTCTTGAGTCCGTCATAGAGGGCGGTAAACGAGGGCTTCCCCTGGCAGCGGCCAAAGGACAGGGCCCGGTTTGATCCGGAATTCCAGGAGAAAACACTTGGTCAGCTCCTCCACCGTCTGCTCCAGTGCGGTGAAGAACTGGGTGTAGGCAAAGGATTGGGCCGGGGAGTCCTCTGGCCAAATGCTGGTGATTAGGGACTCGGTGACCTGATCCAGGGGATACATTTTGAGGTGCATCAGCTCGTGGATGATGACCTCTTCTAAGTTTTTCCTGCTTGGGATGGGTCCAGTTGAGCAGGAGGATTGCCTTCTTGTCGTCGCAATCCACTTGGAAATCTCCTGTTTTTTTCCAGGATGGATCGTCCACCAGCTGCAGACGGATGTCCCAGTCCGGATTCAGCCGCAGTTTTTTGCACCATTTGTCGAAAAAAAGCGCTTCGATTTCTCTGCGCTCCATTGCAATTCCTCCTGTACGAAATATGGAATTCCTGGACAGTATACCACAAATCCCAGGGAAGGAAACATTTTTTCCAAAACCCCTTGCTTTTTTCCGGAAGAGGGCTATAATAAGGGTTAGCACTCTGATGGGAAGAGTGCTAACCCCAATCAAATTCATCATAAGGATGTGACGTATATGGAAAAGCAACAATTTCGGGCAGAGTCCAAGCGGCTGCTCGACTCTGATGATCAATTCCATTTACACCCACAAGGAGATTTTCCTCCCGGGAGATCATCTCCAACGCCTCGGACGCCATAGACAAGCTGGCTTACCAGGCCCTCACCGATGAAAAGGTGGGCCTCAACCGGGACGATTTTGCTGTCTCCATTCAGCGGGACCCCAAGCATGGGATCCTCACCGTCTCCGACAACGGCATCGGCATGACCAAGGAGGAGATGGAGGAGAATCTGGGCACCATCTGCAAATCCGGCTCTCTGGATTTTAAGGAGAAGATGGACAAGCAGGAGACGATTGACATCATCGGCCAGTTCGGCGTGGGCTTTACTCCGCTTTTATGGTGGCCGACACGGTGACAGTGATTTCCCGGCGGTACGGCTCCGAGGAGGCCTGGATGTGGCAGTCCAGCGGCGCCGACGGATACACCATGCAGCCTGCCCAACGGGAGGCCGCTGGTACCGACGTCATCATGAAGCTGAAGGCCGACACCGAGGATGAGAAATACAGCCGGTTCCTGGAGGAGTACGAGCTGCGGGAGCTGGTTCGGAAGTACTCCGATTATATCCGCTATCCCATCCGTATGGAGGTCACCAAGTCCCGCCCCCAAGGAGCAGACGGAGGAGGAGAAAAAGGAGGACAAGGCCCCGGAGTACGAGGAGTACACCGAGGTGGATACCCTCAACTCCATGGTCCCCCCTGTGGCAGCGGAACAAAAAAGACGTGACCGATGAGGAGTATGACGCCTTCTACCGGGAGAAGTTCTTTGACTATGAGAAGCCCACCTGCCACCTGCACCTGAGTGTGGAGGGGGCGGTCACCTATCAGGCGCTGCTGTATGTGCCCGGCCGGGCTCCCTATGATTTTTTTACACCAAGGATTATAAGAAGGGCTTGCAGCTCTATTCCTCCGGCGTCCCTCATTATGGAAAACTGCGAGGATCTGCTGCCGGATCACTTCCGATTCGTCCGGGGCATTGTGGATTCCCAGGATCTGTCGCTCAACATCAGCCGAGAGATGCTCCAGCACAACCGGCAGCTGACCTTCATTGCAAATAACCTGGAGAAGAAGATCAAAAATGAGCTGCTGGACTTGATGAAACATGACCGGGAGGCCTACGAGAAGTTTTACGCCGCCTTTGGCCGCCAGCTGAAATACGGCACCGTGGCCGATTACGGCGCTCATAAGGAGGCCTGCCAGGATTTGCTCCTATTCTGGTCCAACAAGGAAGGGAAGCTGGTGAGTCTCAGGCCTATGTGGACGCCATGGCCGAAGGCCAGGAGAAGATCTATTTTGCCCCGGCGAGAGCAAGGACCGTCTGGCCAAGCTGCCCCAGGTGGAGACCCTCAGTCAGAAGGGCTACGATGTGCTGCTCTTTACGGAGGATG
>VOFJ01003765.1_pt1 | contig 17882 bp, 18 predicted proteins | sample 5384081 | NCBI WGS metagenome assembly VOFJ01 (sample SAMN12384729, study PRJNA508395) | human gut metagenome | isolation source: healthy gut I | host: Homo sapiens
CAGGGTGTCGTCCTGTGTCAGGCACAGCAGCCGGTCCCACGGCAGCAGCACCGTGCTGCCGTGAGGGATGATGAACTCGGTATCCCGGGTGATGCTGACCAGAATGGCATCGCCGGGAATGGGGATCTCCTTGATCTCCTTGCCCGCAAACTGAAAGTCCTCCGGCAGCAAAATTTCATTCAGGCTGGCAGTGCCGCCGCCCAGGGACAGCAGCTGCCGGATGGTGTCGGTCTCGATCTCCCGCTCCAGAATGTGGCTCAGGTTGTCGGTGCCGCACACCACGGTGTCCACGCCCAGCGTGTGCAGGATGTCCCGGTTTTTGGGGTTGGAGGCGCGCGCCACGGTGCGGTTCACGCCGAACTCCCGCTTGGCGATCTGGCACGCCACCAGATTGGTCTCGTCGGTGTTGGTCACCGCCACAAAGGCGTCGCAGCTGGCAACATCGGCGGTGCGCAGGGTGTCAAAGCTCAGAGAGTCGCCGCAGATGACCGGGATATCCAGCGTGTCCGCAAGGGTGCGGCACAGCGCCTCCTGCGGCTCGATGATGGTCACCTTATGGCGGTGGGACAGCAGGCTCTGGGCAAGATACATCCCCACCCGGCCGCCGCCAGCAATACAAACTTTCATATCGTTACCTCATTCTACGGTCTGTAAAGCGAAAAACAGGCTGTTTTCACGGAAATCAATTTTGCAGTATGAGCCGTGACAAAAGCCTTCACCCCTTGGGGGGAAGGTGGCGCGTAGCGCCGGATGAGGGGTAATTACACGCAAGCTGCTGCTTGCCTGCGCCCTCATCAGTCACCTGCGGTGACAGCTTCCCCCGACCGGGGGAAGCCTTCATTCGGAAAATTGATTTTTATTTGGAAAGTGCCCGGAACACCGCCTGCTCGGTCAGCACGGTGGGGCAGATGGTCTCCAGCTCGTAGGCTTTGTGGTACAAGATCTGCAGATGCGGGTCGGACACCCGGCAGATGACTTTATCCCGGCGGAAGATGTTCTTCGCCAGCTGTGCGGCCATCAGGTTCACCGAGTCCTCCTCGGTCACCGCCGCCACGGCGTCGCAGTTCTCCACGCCGCCCCGGCGCAGGGTGTCCGGATCGGTAGGGTCGCCCACAAGGGCGGTGCCGTGAAAGGTATAATCGTCAAAGGCATCCAGACGCTTGAGCTGCTCGGGGTCCTTTTCCACCACCGAGATATCATGGCCGATGCGTTCCAGATCGCGGATCAGCGCCGCACCCACCTGATCGCAGCCGATCACCAGTATGTTCATGAAGGTTCACCTCGTTGTTCTCAGAGCTTTCTGCGCCGGGCGCAGAAAGCGGACAGACTTCTTATTTTTATAGTATAGCACATTTCCCGGGGCAGATAAATACAGCGCCCGGGGGAAAATTTCTATAATCTGTATGCACAGCGGCTCATAGTATGGTATACTGGAACTGCTTTTGTAGCAATTCAACTTTTTAATGCAACAGCAACAGCGTTGAATTGCATATCGCAAATATGCTGTTTGATTGTTGCGCTAATTTCTTGACTTGCGATAAAAAAACAACGCACCCAGCGGGGTGCTGCAGGAGGGATTTATTACGTTTTTCGAGATCATCAAAGCGATCCTGATGGGTATCGTGGAGGGCATTACCGAGTGGCTGCCCATCTCCTCCACCGGGCACATGATCCTTGTGGAGCAGGTCGTCAAGTTCAATGCCAGTGAAGAATTCATGTCCATGTTCCGGGTGGTCATCCAGCTGGGTGCCATTCTGGCCGTGGTGGTGCTGTTCTGGAATAAGCTGTGGCCCTTCGGGCTGCGGCAGGGCAAGGTCATCTCCAAGCCCAGCGTGTGGAACCTGTGGTTCAAGGTGGTAGCCGCCACCCTGCCGGTGCTGGTCATCAGCCCGCTGGACGACTGGTTGGAGGCCCGCTTCTACAACTACATCACCGTTGCTGCCATGCTGATTTTGTACGGCATCCTCTTCATCGTGGTGGAGAACCGCCGCACCCACGCCCCGGGTCACAAAGCTGGAACAGATCAGCTACCGGGACGCGCTGCTCATCGGCGTGTGGCAGTGCCTTGCCATCATCCCCGGCACCTCCCGCTCCGGCGCTACCATCGTGGGCGGTCTGCTGCTGGGGCTCTCCCGCGCCTGCGTGGCAGAGTTCACCTTCTATCTGGCCATCCCGGTCATGGCGGGTGCATCCCTGCTCAAGGTGGTCAAGTTCGTCATCTCCGGCGTATCCATCACCGGCACCGAGATCGCCGTGCTGCTGGTGGGCTGCGTTGTGGCCTTTGTGGTCAGCCTTGCGGCCATCCGCTTCCTGATGGACTACGTCAAGCGCCACGACTTCAAGTTCTTCGGCATCTACCGCATCGTGCTGGGTGCCATCGTGCTGGCTGTGGCGGCTATTACCGCGCTGGCATAAGAGAAAATCTTATAATGATAACAGGGGCTGTTGCTTGCGCAACAGCCCCTGTTTTGATAGGAAAGCTCACTTTTCCGCTTTTTTTACCTTTACGCGACACTTGTGGGACATATACTCTGAGCGCAGCTTGTTGGTGACGAAGGTCTGGCTGCTGTACAGGCCGTGATGGCCGGAGAGCATAAAGCAGATACCGCAGCCCAGCGCGATGAGCTCCAGCCCGGCGCCGCTGAACAGCTCAAAGCCCAGCAGGATGGAGGGGATCAGGACGTTGGTGGCACCGCAGAAGATGGACACCAGCCCCACCGCCGCCGCAAATTCGGCGGGCAGACCCAGCAGCGGGCCGACCACGCAGCCGAAGGTAGCGCCCACAAAAAAGCTGGGCACCACCTCGCCGCCCTTGAACCCGCAGGCAAGGGTCAGCGCGGTGAGGAAGATCTTGCACAGAAAATCCCACGGCAGTGCCTGTCCCTGCTCCACGGCAGCAACGATAACGCCCATGCCCGCGCCGTTGTACCGCCCTACGCCGAAGAGATAGGAAAAGCCGATGACCAGCACGCCGCCCGCAAAGACCCGCACCCACGGGTTCGGGAGAAGCTTTGGTACGGTATGCTCCATGAAGTGGAGGGTGTAGCAGAACAGGCGGGAAACGGCAGCGCAGGCCACACCCAGCAGGATGACCAGCAGGGCGGTGCGGACATTCAGCTCCGGCGCGGTGAGGGCAAAGTGGGTGGGCGCGATGCCAAAGGCCAGCGAGCAGCCGTAGGCGATGAGGGCAGAGGTAAAGGCCGGGACAAAGGCAGAAGTAAAGGTCAGACCCACATCCTCCACCATCATGGCAAAGCAGGCCGCCGCCAGCGGGGTGCCGAACAGGGCAGAGAAGAACGCAGCCATGCCGCTGATGGTGGCGGTGCGGCGGTCGTGGTCCTTGAGCCGCAGCAGGGTGCCAAGGTTCCAGCCGATGCTGCCGCCCATCTGCAGAGCCGCGCCCTCGCGTCCGGCACTGCCGCCGCACAGGTGGGTGAGCACCGTGCCCAGAAAGATAGCGGGCACCAGCAGAATGCTGACCGGCTCGCCGCTCTGCACGGCGCGGATAACGTTGTTGGTGCCCACGCCCTCGCACTTGGTCACCTTATAAAGGGCATTGATGAGCAGACCCGCCACAGGCAAGAGGAACAGCAGCCAGGGCTGCGCGGCGCGCAGCTCGGTGGCGTGCTCGACAGCAAGGTGGAACAAGGTGCCCAGAAATCCACAGAGCAGACCCATGGGAACCGCCAGAAAGAACCATTGCAGCGCCACCCGCAGGGCGGCTTTCGCTTCGTGCCAGAATGTATCAAAATCGTTCATAGACATAACTCCTGTATCTTGACGTCCGTTCTGTTTTTTGGAACCGATATAAGATAACACCGCAGGGCAGGGCTGTCAACCCCAAAATGGGCAGAGAAAAAACGGCGCTGCTCATTTTCTGTTTACACCGCTCGCCCGTGTGCTATACTGAAGGCAATACCGCACAATTCCCGCCTGACGGCTCAAGCACCGTTCCGGCGGCTGCGGCACGGCATCTGCGTTGCCAAAATGCTCGATAATACACAAAGTATTATCTGCGCTTTTGGCTTAGCATCTGCCGCACCTCGCTCGCCGTATCGGCACTTGGAATCATGTGGTATTGCCTGAACAAAAGAGAGACCGCGCGGCAGACGCCGCCGGAAAGATATGGGAGGAAAAACACCATGGAAGCATCCAAAGTTTACTATACAGATTTCCGCTGTCCGGTGGGCACCAGCCTGCTGGAAAAGCTGCGCCGGGTGTGCATTGCCGCCGGCATCAAGGACATCGACATGGACGGCCGGTTCGTGGCCATCAAGATGCACTTCGGCGAGCTGGGCAATCTGGCTTATCTGCGCCCCAACTACGCCAAGGTGGTGGCCGACCTGTGCAAGGAGCAGGGCGGTATGCCCTTCCTGACCGACTGCAACACCCTGTACCCGGGCAGCCGCAAGAATGCGCTGGAGCACCTGAGCTGCGCCCAGCTGAACGGCTTCTGGCCCATGACCACCGGCTGTCAGGTGATCATCGGTGACGGTCTGCGCGGCACGGATGAGGTGGAAGTGCCGGTGCCGAACGGCGAATACTGCAAGACCGCAAAAATTGGCCGCGCTATCATGGACGCGGACGTGTTCATCAGCCTGACCCACTTCAAGGGCCACGAGTCCACCGGCTTCGGCGGTGCGCTCAAGAATATCGGCATGGGCTGCGGCTCCCGCGCGGGCAAGATGGAGCAGCACGCCGCCGGCAAGCCCGCCGTGCAGGAGGGGCTGTGCCGCGGTTGCCACCGCTGCGCCAAGGAGTGCGGCTCGGATGCCATTACTTACAATGCCGAAAACAAGGCTGTCATCGACTACGACAAGTGCAAGGGCTGCGGCCGCTGCATCGGCGCGTGCAGCTTTGACGCCATCTATTCTCCCAACGACTGCGCCAACGAGCTGCTGGACCGCAAGATGGCCGAGTACGCCGCCGCAGTCTGCCACGACCGTCCCTGCTTCCACGTTTCTCTGGTGCAGGACATCAGCCCCAACTGCGACTGCCACGGCGAGAACGATGCGCCCATCCTGCCGGATATCGGCATCTTTGCGTCCTTCGACCCTGTGGCGCTGGATCAGGCCTGCGTGGACGCCTGCCTGAACGCCGCCCCGCTGCCCAACAGCCAGCTGAGCACAAACCTTGCAAAGCCGGGCTGGAACTGTTACCACGACAACTTCAAGGACTCCAACCCCAACATCGAGTGGAAGGCCACCCTTGAACAGGCCGAGAAGGTGGGCATGGGCACCCGCCAGTATGTATTGAAAAAGGTATAAAAATCAGAAACAGAAGGGATGCTGCACATGGTCAGCATCCTCGCCCTCTCAGCCATCGCTTCGCGATGCCAGACTCCCCCTTTTGTCGCTGCGCGACATCTTCCCCCGACCGGGGGAAGTCGTCCCTCAAAGTGGGAGCCCTTGGCAGTCCACGCAGACTTCATCTTTCTGCCAAGGCCTCTCCCTTTGGGAGAGGTGTCACCGTAGGTGACGGAGAGGGCGAGCCCGCTAAAGAAAAAGCATCTGCAACAAAATCGCTGATTCTGAAATTCAGAAGCGATGGTTGCAGATGCTTTTTTGTTTTATTAAGCTTCGCCGTTTGTCTCCGGCACGATATCGTCCAGCACGGTCTGCAGCGCCTGCCAGTTTTTCAGGGTGCAGCCGGGCAGGGTGTCAGCGTCCAGCCCTGCGTCTGCGATGCGGCCGGTCATGCTGTCCTTGTCGCTGAGCAGGTCCAGCGCGGCGTCCTTGATCAGCGGCCAAGCTTCGGCAAAGCCTTCCTGCTGGTTGTCGGTCAGGCCGTCGTACCAGCTGTAAAGGCTTCCTGAATGGCTTCCGGGGAGCGGCTGGACATCCGCGCGTCCTCGGCCCAGTGCAGCAGCGATGCCGCCGCGATGACCGATTTCAAGGAGCAGCCGGATACCCCGGGCCCCCAGCCCAGACAGGGCGCAAAGGCGTTTTCCGTGCCGGTGATGGAGAACACCGAGTTCTCATCAAAGTTGCCGGGGTTCAGCTCTCCGGTGTTGGCTTCTGTGGTGGAGGAAGGCAGCGTGCTGCTGCCGGAAGCGGATGCGCTGTCCGAGGCGGGCGCAGCGCTGGATGCGGGGCTGCTTGCAGAGCCGCCGCAGGCTGCCAGCAGACAGCCCAGTAAAGCGGCGCACAGCAGCAGCGCAAGGGAGCGGATATATTTCGATGTCATAAGAAAAACCTCCGTAACTGGTGCCCCGGCAAGCCGCCGGAGCAAAGCGGGATCTACACCCTAAGTATACGTTCTGCGCACGGCGTTGTCAATCGTTCTGCGCAGGACGAATTTCAAGCAGCACCTGTGCAGGATATACAAAAATGCAGCTTGAATTTCGGGCAGTTCAACGCATTGACATTTTCTGCACTGGCTCGTATAATCAAAAGCAGACAAGTGAATTTATCAGTGCGTGTAACTGTTCGATCAGGCATGAGCATCAGAGGGAAGGCGGCAACGGCATCCCTTTGGTTCTTGTGCCCTTTTTCTTTTTCACAAGAGCTGCGGCATGGAAGCGGAGGAGCACGGCGATGCAGGCTGTAAAGGTATTCAATAACAATGCGGTGTCGGTGGTCATGCCGGACGGCAGGGAAGCCCTTCTCGTGGGCAATGGGCTTGGGTTTGGCCGCCGCCCGGGGGACGTGATCGACAAAAGCCGCGTTTCCAAGGTGTACTATGTGCAGAACGAGCTGCAGACCAAGTTCCTCAAGATGCTGGATAACGTTACCCCACAGGTGATGCAGGCCGCCGAGCGCATCTCGCTGGCGGCAGAGGAGCAGGGCATCCTGCTCAGCAGCAAAAAGCACCATCTCGCTGGTGGACCACATCAGTTTTGCGCTGGAACGTGTGGAGAAGGGCACCTTTCTGCCCAACCTCATGCTTTCGGAGACCCGGATGCTGTACCCGAAGGAGTACGCAGTGGGGCAAAGGGCGCTGGAACTTGTCCGGCAGTTCTGCGGCGTACAGCTGCCGGAGGACGAAGCGGGCTACATTGCCCTGCATCTGGTAGCCGGTGCGGCGGACGGTGCGCTGGCCTACGATACCGTAAAGTTCGTCAAGGCAGTCAAGGAGATCATCTGCGATACCTATCACTGCACCTTTGAGGAAGAAAGCCTTGAGACCACCCGCCTGACCGTGCACCTCAAGTTTCTGGCAGCGCGCATCCTGCGGCACACTCCTTGGCAGGACGCCGGGCTGGAATCCATGTATACGGTGCTTTTGCAGCGCGACAGCCGCAACGAGGTGTGCTTGCAGCGCATCAATGCCTATCTGCGGCAGGAATTTGATTACGAGCTGGATCATCAGGAGCAGGTCTATCTGCTCATCCACCTGACCAAGATCGTAGGATAAAACGCTTCAACAGGGCGTCCGGAAGCCCTGCGGAATAGAAATCATCCCCCCAAAACAGTCAAGTCAAAAAAGTGAGGAGTATTACACGATGAAAGAAAAAAGTCATGAATGGCTTGGAAAAGTTCTCCAAAGCCATGCTCTCACCGTTGTCGTATATCTCGGCAGCAGGCCTGATCCTTGTGCTGGGCGCATTGCTTACCAGCACAAGCCTTAGCGCGATGATCCCCGTTCTGCAGTGGACCCCTATCAAGCTGCTGGGACAGCTGATCTACAACTGCATCATGGTCATCATCAACAACCTCAGCCTGATGTTCTGCGTGGGCATCGCAGCGGCGCTTGCCAAAAAAAAGAACAAGCAGCAGGCTGCCATCATCGGCCTGATGAGCTACTTTATGTATCTGACCGCCGGCAACGTCACCCTGACCCAGCTGGGTATGCTGGCAGAGGCTGACCCGATGGTGGGTCTGTACGGCACCGGTCAGTCCACCGTGTTCGGCATCCAGACGGTGGATATGGGCGTGTTCGGCGGCATCCTGCTGGGCTTGGTCTGCGGCTGGGTGTACAACCGCACCTGTGAAAAGCAGTTCAAGGGCATCATCACCCAGATCTACTCCGGCAACCGCTGGGTCCTTTACCTGCATGGTGGTCTTTTCCATCCTGTTCGGCTTTGGCTCCTGCTTCTTCTGGCCGCCGGTGCAGAACGTCATCAGCGCACTGACCGATCTGATCGCCACCTCCGGCAACTTCGGCCTGTTCCTGTACGGCTTCTTGGAGCGCTTCCTCATCCCCACCGGCCTGCACCACCTCATCTACACCCCCTTCCAGTTCTCTGCACTGGGCAACAGCCTGACCGTGGGCGATGCCACCTACACCGGCTCCTACATCGTCATGATGATGGAGTACAGCATGGGTCTGCCCTTCTCGGACGGCATCGTGTGGATGTACACCGGCTTCACCAAGACCTTCGGCTACTTTGGCATCGTGGCGGCCTTCATCTTCTGTGCCCGCAAGGAGAACCGCAAAAAAGACCGCTGCCGTTCTGGTGCCGCTGGCCTTTACCGCTTCTCTGGCCTCCATCACCGAGCCGCTGGACTTCATGTTCTGCTTCACTGCGCCCATCCTGTGGGTGGTGGCACACGCCTGCATCTCCGGCCTGTTCATCGTGCTGCTGCACATCTTCCATGTCACCGGCTTTACCACCAACCTCCTCGGCTCGGTGCTGATGAACCTTTCTGCCGGTGCAGATAAGACCAACTATCCCACCCTGTACCTGCTGGCACTGTGCCAGATCGCAGTGTACTTTGTGGTGTTCACCCTGCTGATCAAGGCGTTCAACCTGCACACCCCCGGCCGGGAAGAGGTGAGCACCGAGACCGCGGGGAGCGATGCACCCGCCAAGAAGGCAAGCGTGAAGAACGCTGCCGAGGTCCAGTGCGTCATCGATGGTCTGGGCGGCAAGGAGAACATCCTGTCGGTGGACAACTGCTTCACCCGTCTGCGGGTAAACATCAAGGACCCCGCAAAGCTGGACGAAGCTGCCATCAACAAACTGCCGAACAGCGGCATCGTGAAAAAGGGTACCGATATCCAGATCGTTTACGGTCTGCAGGTGGCCGATATCAAGCGTGCTGTGGAGGCACAGCTGGAAAACCAGTAAACCGCTTTACCGTGTCCCGGCGGATTGCGCCGGGCTAACCTGAAAAATACAAAAAAGGAGCGTTTATATTATGGTCATTACCATTGCTGGCGGCGGTAGTACGTTTACCGCCGGTATCGTCAAATCCATCGCCCTGCGCCGGGAAGAACTGGAGGTAGACGAGATCCGTCTGTTCGATATCAACAAGGAACGGCAGGACAAGGTTGCCGTTGTGGTGGACTGGGTCCTGCACAAGGAACTGAATACCGACATCAAGCTGGTGGTCACCACCGATGTGCAGCAGGCTTACACGGATGCCTCTTTTGTGTTTGCCCAGATGCGCGTGGGCGGCTACGCCATGCGTGAGCAGGACGAAAAGATCCCCCTGCGCCACGGCTGCGTGGGACAGGAGACCTGCGGCTGCGGCGGCATGGCCTACGGAATGCGCACCATCTTCCCCATGATCAAGCTGATCGACGATGTGGAAAAGTATGCCAAGAAGGACTACTGGATCCTGAACTACTCCAACCCCGCCGCCATCGTATCCGAAGCCTGCCGCAAGCTGCGCCCGAAGGCACGGATCATCAACATCTGCGATATGCCCATCGCCATCATTGACGTGGTGGCAGCTGCCATGGGCATCCAGAACAAGAAGGAGATCGTTTACGATTACTTTGGCCTGAACCACTTCGGCTGGTTCACCTCCATCCAGTACCACGGCGAGGATCTGATGCCCAAGCTGCGCGCCTACATCAAGGAGAACCAGATCCTTCTGCCGGAAAGCTACCTCAAGGGCATGGGCGCGCTGACCTCCTCCAGCAACCAGAACCGCCACACCAAGGGCAGCTGGTACTACGTCTGGAAGGGCGAGTACGAGATCATGGAAAACTTCCCGGAGTACCTGCCCAACACCTACCTGAACTACTATCTGCAGGCCAAGGAGTTCGTGGAGCACTCGGACCCGAACCACACCCGCGCCAACGAGGTGGAGGAGACGCGTGAGAAGAACCTCTTCGACGGCATCGACCACTACGAGAAGACGGGCGAGATCGACGAGAGCACGTTCTATGCGGGCAGCCACGGCGACTGGATCGCAGATCTTTCCGCTGCGCTGAAGAACGACACCAAGGCACGCTTCCTCATCATCACCGAGAACCGCGGCGCTATCCCCAATATGCCCTATGACGCAATGGTGGAGCTGCCCGCCTACATCGGCAAAAACGGCCCGGAGGTCATTGCCCGGGACAACATCCCGCTGTTCCAGCAGGGCTTGATGATGCAGCAGCTCAACAGCGAAAAGCTGCTGGTAGAGGGCTGCGTGGAAGGCAGCTACGAGAAGGTGCTGCAGGCCTTCACCCTGAACAAGACTGTGCCCAGCATGAGCGTTGCAAAGGCCATTCTGGACGATATGATCGAAGCCAACAAGGGCTACTGGCCGGAGCTGCACTGAGCAGCCGGCTTTCCCGCCGCCGCAGGCATTGCCGCCTGCGGCGGCTTTTTTATGCGCATTGACCTTTGCACAGCAAGGGCTTATAATGAGAAAAAACCAGTAAAAGCGAAAGGAAGCACACCCATGCAAAACCAAGTCCCTGTATCCCAAAACCGCCCGGTCACCGGGCGCTTTGCGCCCAGCCCCAGCGGACGGCTGCATCTGGGCAATCTGGCGTGCAGCCTGCTGGCATGGCTCAGCGCAAAAAGTCAGGGCGGGCGCATCGTGCTGCGCATCGAGGATCTGGACGCCGAGCGCTGCCCCCGCGTCTACGCCGACCTGCTGGAGCAGGACCTTGCATGGCTGGGGCTTACGTGGGACGAGGGCGGCAGCACCGGCGGCGCACACGCACCCTATTACCAGAGCGAATGCGGGGACATCTATACCCAAAGCTACCGCAAGCTGGAGCAGAAGGGGCTGGTGTACCCCTGCTTCTGCTCCCGCTCCCAGCTGCACGCCGCCAGCGCGCCCCACACCTCGGACGGCAACGTCATCTACCCGGGCACCTGCCGGGGGCTGACGCCGGAGGAGATCGCGGAAAAGCGCAAAAAGAAAGCCCCTGCCTACCGCCTGATGGTGCCGGATGAGGAGATCACCTTTACGGACGGCTGCATGGGCACCCACACGGAGAACCTGCTGCGGGACTGCGGCGATTTCTACCTGCGCCGGGCAGATGGCGTGTTCGCCTATCAGCTGGCCGTGGTGGTGGACGATGCCCGCATGGGCGTCACCGAGGTGGTGCGCGGGGCAGACCTGCTTTCCTCCACGGCGCGGCAGCTGTACCTGTACCGTCTGCTGGGCTTGCAGCCGCCCCGTTTTGCCCACTGCCCGCTGCTGCTGGCAGCGGACGGGCGGCGGCTGTCCAAGCGGGACGGCGACCAGAGCCTTGAAAATCTGCGGGCAAAATATACCGCGCCGGAGATCATCGGCAAGCTGGCGTATGCTTACGGCTTGCAGCCGGAGCCTGCGCCCCGCACCCCGGAAAGCCTTGTGCCGGACTTTGCGTGGACAAAAGTCCCCAAGCAGGATATCTGCCTGCCCGAGGGGCTGTTCTGAAAAAGGAAATGAAAAAACGACCCCTGCCTGCGCCTACGGCGCAGGCAGGGGTCAATTTTTCTTTCTTAGGCTCTCCGCACCTGCGGCAGCTGGCTGCGCTCGAGGGCGGTAAAGGCGCTGTCCAGCGCCAGTGCCAGCAGCGCACCCAAGGCTACGTCAATGCAGCTGTGCTGCTTGAGCAGCACGGTGGAGCAGACGATGGAAATGCACAGCACGGCGGCTGCGGGACGCATCCAGCGGCGGCGGGGCGCATCAAAAATGCGGCTGCGGTAGTACGCCAGCAGCAGCGTCACCGAGTTGAACACATGGATGGACGGGCAGACGTTGGTGGCGGTGTCGGTGCGGTACAAAAAGCGCACGGTCTGCGCAAAGACGTCGCTGCCCGGCACCCAGTAGGGGCGCAGGTCCAGCGCCGTGGGCAGCACCGCGTAGCACGCCAGTGCAATGGTCATGCCGGAGAACAGCGGCAGGCACAGCCGCCAGAAGTCCTCCCGCGGGGCCTTCCACAGCAGATAGAACAGGGTAAAGGGGATCCACACAAACCATGCAAAGTAGGGAATCACCGCATATTTGCAGAAGGGGATCAGATCGTCCAGACGGCAGTGCACCAGAATGCTGCGCAGGGGGACGTTTGCCTCCAGAGAGTGAAAAACGGAAAGATAAAATATCGTATACAGCGCCATGAACCCGATGGGGTGGCGCGCAAGCCAGCTGCGTTTCATAGAATAGCCTCCTTTTGCAGAAGAGCAAAGTCTGATAGCATAGAGAAATTATACGCCCGAACGATGAAGATTGCAAGAACGAAAGGTGAAAACTTTGTCAAGTGCTGAAAAAATAATTTGTGGAACTTGTAAAAAATACCATCGTTCTTCTGCTGATAATACGAATCAAAGCGGCGGTTTCCTGCAAAAAAAAAAAATCCTACACCCCGTTTTCGCCGGTCTTTACAGAGGAAAGGGGTGGATACCAAATCACACTCTGCTCCAGCCAGCTGCCCCGGCGGAAGCGCAGGTAGAAGCACAGCGAACGGAACACCCAGTCCAGATACATGCCCATCCAGATGCTCAGCAGCCCGCCGCCAAAGCAGAGCACTGCCAGATAACAGAAGCCCACCCGGAACGCCCACATGGACACGATGCTCACGGTCATGGTAAAGCGGGCATCACCGGCGGCGCGCAGGATGTTGGGCAGGGTAAAGCTGGACGGCCACACGAACAGGGAAACGATGTTGAACCACACCATGATGTCCAGCGCCATGGCCTGCGCTCCGGCGAGAGGTTGAACAGAGACACCGCGAACCGGTTGGCGAAGAAGAAGGCCGAAAGGTTCATCACCCACGCGCCGCAGTAGGCGGTCAGCATCAGGCGGCGGGAGTAGTACACCGCCTGCTCCTTTTCGCCCGCGCCCAGACACTGGCCTACCACGGTCAGGGCAGCCATGCCCACGGCGTTGGCGGGGATGTTCAGGAAGGTGGTGGTGGTATTGGCTACCGCATTGGCGGCAATGGCAGCCGTGCCAAGGGTGGAGGTCAGGCTGGAGACCGACAGCTTGCCGATCTGGAACATCCCGTTCTCGATACCGGCGGGGATGCCCACCCGCAGGATGCGCCGGATCAGCCCGCCGTTCGGAGCCATCGCCCGCAGGCTGTCCACCCGCAGGGCGCAGCCCGGCTTTTGCAGCAGATACAGTACCACCGCGCAGGCAATGGCGCGGGACACAAGGCTTGCCAGCGCCGCGCCCATGACCCCCATGCCGAAGCCGTAGATCAGCACCGCATTGCCGCCGATGTTCACCACGTTCATCACCAGACTGGACAGCATACTGATCTTGCTGTTGCCCTGTGCCCGGAACAGCGCCGCACCGGCGTTGTACAGGCCGATGAAGGGGTAGCTCAGCGCCGAAAGCAGAAAGTAGGTCTCGGCATAGCGCATCACGTCCGCGTCAATGGAGCCGAAGATGCCCCGCAGGATGGCGTGCCGCCCGCCGATGACCACCGCCGCCACCAGCACACTGAAACTGGACAGCACGAATAAAATCTGCGCAGCCGCCGCCTTGGCGTTTTTTGGCTCCTGATGGCCGATGTACTGGCTGGTGACTACCGCACCGCCGGTGGCCAGCGCGCTCATGATCTGGATCATCAGGGTGTTGAAGGTGTCCACAAGGCTCACGCCCGACACAGCCGCCTCGCCCACCGAGGAGACCATCAAAGTATCGGCCAGACCAATGGTCACGCTGAGCGCCTGCTCCGCGATCAGCGGCAGCAGCAGCGCCACCAGCGCCTGCCGTGGAAACAGGGGAGTGGATGTGAATTTGGACGATCTCATGCTGTCCTCCGTTGCAAATGACAAAAAGCTCGAATGCCTTCTATCATACAGCGGAAGCTGTCGAAATGCAAGAGGTTGTATACAAGAAAGTGTCAAAAAAAAGCAACAGCCCGCCGCGCTGCGCGCCCTTTACCCATGGGCACAGTTGTGTTAAAATAAGGTTGCAGCCCGCCCCGCTGTGCAGGAGAGGGGCGCTGCTTTGGTAAATGATAAGATATATGATAAGAAGGTAAAGGACCCATAAGGGGGGTACAGTATGCAGCAAACTGCGCATAAGGTCGTTGTCATCGGGCATCGCAACCCGGACACCGACTCCATCTGCTCTGCCATTGCCTATGCAGAGCTGAAAAATAAGACCAGCGATCTGGTCTGCGAGGCCCGGCGTGCGGGCAACATGAATCAGGAAACAGAATTTGTGCTGAAAAAGTTCGGGGTCGCGCCGCCCCGGATGTGTACCGATGTCAACCCGAAGATCCGTGATGTGGACTACCGCGAGATGCCCGGCATCCCCGGCTCCACCAGCCTGCGCAAGGCGTGGGAGATCATGCGCGACCGGAAGATCGACACCCTGCCGGTGACCAGCCCGGACAACGAGCTGGAGGGCGTGATCACCGTGAAGGACATCGCCACCGCCAACATGGACGTGTTCGATACCGGCATCCTGGCCAAGAGCCAGACCACCTACCACAATATTTTGGAAACGCTGGGCGGCACCATGGCGGTGGGCCGCGAGGACGACGTGTGCACCACCGGCCACATCCGCATCGGCACTGCCACGCCTGAGATGCTGGAAAACAACGTCGAAAAGGGTGACATCGTCATCCTGACCAACCGCTATGAGAGCCAGCTGTGCGCCATCGAGAAGGAAGCATCCCTCCTCATCATCTGCAACGGCGCCAAGGTGGGCCGCACCATCCAGCACATTGCCGCCGAGACCGGCGTAGCCATCATGAGCGACCCCCCCCTGCGATACCTATGCCGGGCGGCAAAGCTCATCAGCCAGTGTGCGCCCATCTCCTATTACTATATGACCCGGGACAATATCATTAAGTTCACCCTCGTCACCCCGGTGGCAGACGTTACCCGTGTGATGGCCAAGGTGCGCCACCGCTATTTCCCCATCCTGGACGCAGGACGGCAAAGTACTGCGGCATGGTCAGCCGCCGCAACATCATCAATCTGCAAAAACGCCGCATCATCCTGGTGGACCACAACGAGGCCACGCAGGCCGTGGAGGGCTTCGATCAGGCCGAAATTCTGGAGATCATCGATCACCACCGCATCGGCAGTCTGGAGACCAGCGGCCCGGTGTACTTCCGCAACCAGCCGGTGGGCTGCACGGCCACCATCGTCACCCAGATGTACGATGAAAACGGCGTGACCATCCCGCAAAAAGACGCCGGTCTGCTGCTGGCGGCCATCCTCTCGGATACGCTGGTCTTCCGCAGCCCCACCTGCACCCCGCTGGACGTGAAGGCCGCAAAGCGTCTGGCAAAAATTGCCGGTGTGGACATTGACGAGTTTGCCAGCGAGATGTTTGAAGCAGGCGAAAAGCTGGACGGCAAGACCGCCGAGGAGGTGTTCCTGCAGGACTTCAAGGTGTTCATGTGCGGTGATATCCGCTTTGGCGTGGCACAGGGCAGCTACATGACCCGCAAGAACCTGCTTGCCGCCGAAGCGCTGCTGCAGCCCTATCTGGAAGAAGCCCGCAACAAGCAGAATGTGGAGGACATCTACATGCTGCTCACCGACGTGCCCAAGGAAGAAAGCGTGGTCATCAGCGATGGCCGCTATGCTTCCGAGGTGCTCTCGGATGGCTTTGAGACCCAGCCTGCCGAGGACGGCAGCTTTACCCTGCCCGGTGTGGTGAGCCGCAAAAAGCAGTTCATCCCGGCGCTGATGACCGCCTATCAGGAGCTGTAAAGATGTTTGATTTTCTGCAAGTAAAAAAGACAGCACGCCGCCCGCCCTGCCGGCAGGGAACTGTGCGCCGGCGCTATTCCATCGAGGGCCAGGTGCAGGGCGTGGGCTTCCGTTACCGGGCCCGGTATGCGGCCCAGAGCCTGGAGCTGACCGGCTGGGCGGAAAACGAGGACGACGGCTCCGTCACGCTGGAAGTCCAGGGCGACCCGGAAAAGTTCCTGCGGCTGTTCGCCATGATCCAGAAAAGCGATTACATCCAGATCACCGGCATCCGCCAGAAGGATCTGCCGCCCGACCCATGGGAGCGGGGCTTCTCGGTGCGGGGGTACTAATTGAAATTTTCTGATTTTTCGTGAAAATGTGTTTGGAGTGCCCGCGTTTGCGCAGCAAAAAAAAGCCCCAGTGGGGCTTTTTGGCAGAGCGGTCTGCGTCAGCAGATGATGACCCGGACAAATTTTTACCCTGACATTCTCCGCAGGGCGCTTCAAACACGAATATAAAAATAACTTTCCGCTAAAAGATGCCGAGAGCGAACGCGGAGGGCATTTTGATCGGGAAGTTGAAGCGTAAAACAGAAAAAGCTGACGCAGAAGCGTCAGCTTTTTTGCCTTTCTAAATTTATCAACCTGCTGTTTTCAGCGGAGAATTGTCAGTCCAGATGGTGTCGTCCAGCAGCCGGGTCACAGCCCAGAGTGCCGTTTGCGGAAACACGGGCCGCGTCCAGCGCGTAGAAATCGCTCTCCTTCAGGATTCGCGGGGTCTGCATCCGCACGGATGCCCACCACGCAGACCCAGTGGCCATACGCAGCGCTGGTGGCGATATGGGGGTAGTTCACCTCGTTCCAGCCGGAGCTGGTCAGGTGGTATTCATAGCTGGAGGTGCGGTTCGTGTGCCGTTTTACGCCGCTCACCGCAGTGTTTTTCAGATGCACGATCACCGGACGCCCGGCGGAAAGCTCGGTGTAAAGCTTCTGCAGACACTCGGACAGGCTGCCGGAGTAACCATAGTAGCCGCCTGCAGACCAGACCGCCCCGTTTGACCACATGCCGCTGCCGGAGCAAACTTTTCCGTCCAGAATGGTGCGGGCGTAGCGCAGTGCGTACCAGCTGCATTTGCCGGAGGTCTGGTTGCCGATGGAGAGGATGTGGCTGGTGTTGAAGTCCAGCATCCGGATGCCGTGCGATTTTTCCTGCAGGGCAGCTGCATGGGCATGGGGAATGGCCAAGCCAGCACAAGGCACAGCGCCAGGACTGCCGCCGCCAGCCGCTGTGCCGCGCGGGCGGGACAGTGTTGCATGTGTTCCACATCCTTTTTTCTTTTTTACGACCTCATTTTACCACGCAAAAATGTTAAAAATGTGTAAACAAGCAAAGTTTTTGGGCGTAATTTTGTAAAATCGAGGGCAGTTGATAAAATTTTGTTGACACAGGCCCCCGGGTATGCTAAAATCAACACGATTTTGGAGAGATGAAGAGCTATCAGGGTCTTTCCAGGAGCATTACACTCGAACCACTCCGTCAGGGGAGTCAAGGCCATACGGACAGCCGGGTTCACTGCCGACCGGCGGCGCAAGCTGCCATTATTGATTGAGTTCAAAGCTCAAATTTTATAAGTTGGTTTCTTACAAACCGAACAGCGCCCGCTGCGCTGACTTGTGAAACGGTCAATAAGAGTAGTAAAAGTAGTAAGTGCTATATAGACTCTGACAAAACTTCATCTCGATGTCCTGCCGCAATAGCCTGCTTCTGTTTCCCGCGCAATGCGCCGGGAAATTTGGCGCGCTTTGGGCAGGGGAACATTGGGAACTGCCTTCACGGGTCAGCAGAACGGTCTTTGTGCTGTTCAGCCGGCCCGTGTTTTTTTGTGTGCCGGGTCGTAAAAAAGAGGTGGAATGGATGAACAAAAAACAAAAGCTCAACCAGAACCGCGCCCCCATTTACGAGGCGCTGGAGCGGTTCCGGAAGATGCGGGTGGTGCCCTTTGATGTGCCCGGACACAAGCGGGGCCGCGGTAACCCGGAGCTGACGGCCTTTCTGGGCCAGCAGTGCGTGGGCGTGGACGTGAACAGCATGAAGCCGCTGGATAATCTCTGCCACC